>ERZ761609.1459-NODE-1459-length-20743-cov-49.989511_pt1 | contig 20743 bp, 14 predicted proteins | sample MGYA00511163_ERZ761609 | MGnify/ENA primary metagenome ERZ761609 (study PRJEB28899, sample SAMN02445070) | bioreactor sludge metagenome | biome: EBPR sludge | place: Australia: Brisbane, Thorneside Wastewater Treatment Plant | collected 2011-12-16 ... | reverse complement strand
GACCACCGAGATCTACACTCTTTCCCTACACGACGCTCTTCCGATCTCCCTTGAGTGGGGGCCGCCCGGCCTTCTGTTTTTGTGGGGAGCAGAGGCAGTACTCGGCAGCGGTGGATTCACCCGAACGTCACCCATCTTTTATAGGTATCTTATGGACATCTTCGGCCGAATGGAGTATTGTTGCAAGTACGACTGAAGACCCAAGGGAGGCTTCAGGGGCTATCCCACCCATACTTCTGTCGAGACTTGACGAATATCCAGGAGGTCGAGATGAATCGACTCACCAGGATCGCCGCTGTGTTCGCGGTGGTTCTTCTGTTCCCATTCTCAATGGCATTCGCCCAATCCGACGCCGGTACCATCACTGGCATTGTCAGAGATGCTTCGGGCGGGGTGATTGCCACTGCCCAAGTAACCATCACAAACGAGTCCACCCGATTTGAGCGCCGTGTCCGGACGAACGAGTCGGGCTTTTTTGTGGCGCCGAACCTGCCTCCGGGCCAATACACGGTCACCGTGGAAATGACTGGTTTCCGCCGGTTTGTCACCACGGGATTGCGCCTGGAAACCGCGAGCCAGGCGTCGGTCAATGTTGAAATGCAGGTTGGCCAAGTGACGGAGAGCGTCGAGGTTGTGGCCTCCGCCGCCCAGCTTCAAACTGAATCGGCCGCGGTGGGCAAGACCGTGGAGCAGGCGCAGATTCAGAATCTAACACTCAACGGCCGTAACCCGCTGTTTCTCGCGCTGCTGAAGCCCGGCGTGCGCGGCGGCGCCCTTTCCGGATTCAGCTTCGGGCTGACCTCGGGCGGTTTTTCGATGAATGGCGGCCGTTCGCAGGATTCGGTTATCACCTTCGACGGCGCCGTCGGTACCCGCACCCGAGCCAATGGCACCTCAATCGGCACAGCCGACCTGGACACAGTCCAGGAGATCCAGGTGCTCACGGCAAACTACTCGGCGGAGTATGGCCGGTCTTCCGCTGGCCAGATCCGAATCGTAACCCGGTCAGGGCAGAGGGATTTCCACGGCGCGGCCTATGATTATTTCCGCAACTCCGCGCTCGACGCCAATAGCTGGGCGCGCAACCAGAGCGAAGCCAGCAACTTTGTGGCCCCCTTCCGCTACAACCAGTTCGGGTACAACTTCTCCGGACCGGTGACGTTGGGCAAAGTGTTCAACCCCGACCGCGAGAAGCTGTTCTTCCTGTGGAGCCAGGAATGGGTCCGGTTCCGCCGGGAGAATAGCACCTTCCAGCGCGTGCCGACCGAGGCGATGCGCCAGGGCAACTTCGGTGAACTGCTCGGGTCCAATATCTTTTACGGGACGCCGCGCACGATCAACGATCCCGCCACCGGCAACCCCTTTCCAAACAACATCATTCCGACGGCGATGCAGAGTCCGAACGGAATGGCGTTCCTGCGGACCTATCCTGCGGTCAACGGCGCCTATCAGGGCAACACGAACTTCTTTCAGGTGCGCCCAAATCCACAGAATCAACGGAAGGACACTATTGCCATCGACTATAACCCGACGATGAATCAGGTGTTCCGATTCCGCCACTCCAACTATAACTGGACGGCGCTGGACAGTTTTCGAAGCGGCTTCGATTACGCAACAACCGACTGGTCGCGCCCGAACAAAACCGCATCGCTTGGCCACACCTGGACGCTCGGTCCCACCATGATCAACGAGTTCCTGGTGGCGGCTTCTGTAGACCGCGTGTTCATTGGTATCGACCGCACCGGCGAGCGCTACCTCCGCTCCCGCTCCGGTATCAACTATCCCTATCTGTTCCCGGAGCGCAAAGAAATCTTCGACAAGGTGCCCACCATCGTGATTCCCCAGTTGGGCACGATTGATGGCGGACCCTACCCGGCCCAGTCCACCGGTCCGATTTACCAGATCTCGAACAACTTCACGAAGATCGCCGGCAACCATACGCTGAAGTTCGGCGTGCTCTTTGAACGTTCCGGTCAGAACGACTTTGACCAGATCAATGTGTCGGGCGTTCCTGGGGGAACCAACAACCAGAATGGCCGCTTCCAGTTCAACGACGTCCGTCCGGGCGGGGTTCCTGGCACCGGCACTGGCATGGCTAACGCCGCGATGGGTTTGTTCTCCGCGTACGCGGAAATCGGGCCACGTGCATTCACCCCCTACCGCTCGCACATGTTCGAATTCTTCGGTCAGGATTCCTGGCGCATCAATCAGAAGCTGAAGCTGGAGCTCGGTTTCCGGGGAACTTGGATGAACGGCTACGCCAAATCTCTATGGGGCAACATGGCCTATTTCGACCCGGCTGCGTACGACCCCAACAGCCCGATGGTGATTGATCGTGCCACCGGCAATATCATCTCCGGCGACCGCTACAACGGAGTGGTCATCCCCGGATCTTCATTCCCCGACGCGGGCCGCGGCCGCGTTCCGGCGATCGACTCAGGCGAATTCGATCGCCTGCTGTCGGGCGGCAGCCCCTATGCCACGCCGAATCAGTTCAACGTGATGCCCCGGCTTGGCCTCGCCTACCAGGTGGCCAACAAGCAGGTGCTGCGCATGGGCTTCGGCGGGTTCATGGCTCGCCCGGGCGTGTACGACTCAGTCTTCCTGGGCGGCAATCCGCCGTTCCAGCCGATGGCCTCGGTTACCAATGGTGTGGCCGACAATCCGGGCGGCGCAACCGCTGTTGCGTTCCCGCAGTTCTTCATGACCATCGACCGGGTCTACAAGATTCCGCGGGCCTACAACTGGAATGTCAGCTACCAGACCGAGCTGTTCTATGAGACCACTCTCGAAATCGGCTACGTCGGCACCGCCAGCAACTACCTATCTCGCGAGCGCGATTTGAATCAGTTGCAGACGGGCACAACGTTCCGGCCGGAGAACCAGGGCGCGAACGTGAATGCCCTTCGTCCATTCCGCGGCTTTGCGAACATTCCGATGCTCGAACACTCGGGCCGTTCGGAATATAACGCGCTTCAACTCGAGTTGAACCGCCGCTTCCGCCGTGGCTTCAGCTATGGATTTGCCTACACTCTAAGCAAGTCGATGGACGGCAACTCCGGTCCCCGCGACGGCTTCATCGACGTGTTCAATCAGGGGCTGAACTGGGGCAAGTCCAGCTTCGACACCCGTCACGTGGCGGTAGTCAACTTTGTTTGGGAGATGCCCTGGTTCCGCGATGCTGACAACGCTTTCTCGAGGCATGTCCTCGGCGGCTGGCAGCTTTCGGGAGTCACCCAATGGCAGACTGGCACGCCGTTCACCATCGCTCGTGGTGACGACTACTTGGGAATCGGATCCACCAACGGCAAGCCTTGGAACCTCAACGGCACCCCCAATCAGACCAGGCAGTTCGCCCACCGCAACGCGCAAGGCAACTACACTGGAATTACCAACTACTGGTATGAGCCCACGGTGGGTGGTCAACCATTGGCCACCATTCCCGCGAACGGCACCTTCCCGAACCAGAACCGGAACTCGATTCCCTTCCACAACCCCGGCTTCCAGAACTGGAACCTTGCGGCTTTCAAGACTTTCAAAGTCACCGAAAGCCAGGGCCTCCAATTCCGGTTTGAAGCCTTCAACTGGCCAAACCACCCGAACTGGAGCGGCGCAAACAATGACCCGCTCGCCGCCACTTTCGGTATGGTGACCGGCAAAGGCAGCCAGCGCGAGCTGCAGCTTTCGCTGCGCTACTTCTTCTAAACCGGAGAAGAGACCGACACAATAAAGAGGCGCCCTTCGCGGGGCGCCTCTTTTCTATCGCCAGCGGTAGGCCCGGCGGCCGTTGTCGCGGAAGTAGTTCGCGGCGGCTGTCCCGCCATGCGGCTGAATGAAGTCCTGCGCGCGCTTCAGCACCTCCGCATACGCGCCCTGCCGCAGGCTCACCGGCCAGTTGCTGCCGAAGATGACGCGCTCCGGGCCGAAGGCGTCGAACACGCGCGCGGCAGCCTCCGCCCAGCCGGGCTCGGTCCAGAAGTTCGAAACCTTGGCATACACTTCCGGGCGCCCGCGCACGGGCTCAAGCGGAACTTCCTTTTCAAAGGGCAGATGGTCCAGCACCATGCGCAGCGAGGGGACGCGGTCGGTGAGGCGCGCGGCCGCCTCGACGATGAACCCGCCGCCCACGGTATCGAGCGCGAGCCCCGCGCCGGCCAGGCGCTTCATATCGTCCACGAACGCGGGCTGCGCGAGCCCCTCCGTCAGCGCGGCCCATCCCACGCGGATGCCCACAAAAAGCGGGTCCTTGCGGAACCGCGCCAATTGGCCGGCGAAGGCGGGCGTGCCCGGCTCCAGGCGGCCCACCAGTCCGCGGATCACCGGGTTGCGCCGCGCCAGTTCGAGCACCCATGCGTTGTCCTCGACCCAGGCGCTCGCCTCCACCACCACGGTACCGGTTACGCCGAGCGGCCGGGTGAGGGTGACGAACTCGTCCGGCAGTACGGTCCGGTACAGCAGCGTGTCCTTCGCCGGCGGCCAGGGCACGCCCTGCGGACGCGACGGGTCATAGAAGTGCGTGTGGGTGTCGATGATTTCGGCCGGGGGCGCGGCGGCCGCGGCCAGGGTCATCAGAACTTCGCGGCGCGTCTGCATGGTGCTTTTGTTCTATCAGGCGCGTGCGCTCCGCCTCAAGCCCGCTGGCCGTGCGGGCGCGGGAGTCGATATGATGGCTCTGCCATGAAACGCATCGCTCTGTTGACGCTCGCCGCGCTGCCCCTGCTGGGGGCTGGACCCGAATGGAAACCGCTGTTTGACGGCAAAAGCCTGACTGGCTGGACCGTGTGCAACGGCAAGGCGCCCTATACCGTGGAGGGCGGCATGATCGTGGGCGCCACCGTCGAAGGCTCGCCCAACTCCTTCCTCTGCACGGATCGCGAATACGGCGACTTCGTCTTCGAATTCGAGACCAAAACCACGGCGCCGCTCAACTCCGGCGTGCAGATCCGCTCCCACCGCTATCCCGCCGACGCCACGGGCCGGATCTTCGACGGCAAGCAGCTTGTGGAGCGCAAATTCCCTGCCGGCCGCGTCTATGGGTACCAGATCGAAGTCTCGGACGACGACCGGGGGGTCTCCGGCGGCGTCTATGACGAAGCGCGCCGCGGCTGGATCTCGCGGCCCGAACCTGGCTCGCGCGCCGCCAAGGCTTACAAGAATGGCGACTGGAACCACTACCGCATCGAAGCGTACGGCGACCGCATCCGCGTCTGGCTGAACGGCATCCTGACCACCGACATGCGCGACCCGATGGACCAGAGCGGCTTCATCGGCCTCCAGGTGCACAGCTTCAAGGGGCCGCACCCGACGAAGGTCTATTGGCGCAACCTGCGGATTCAGGATCTCGCCAAGCACGTCTGGAAGCCGATCTGGGACGGCAAGACGCTGAACGGCTGGAAGCACCAGGGCGGCGGAGTGTTCACCGTCGAGCAGGGCGCGATTGTCGGCCGGACGAAGGATGGCGACGAGCGCGCCGGTTATGTGGTCAGCGACGAGGGCTGGTCAGACCTGACGCTCCGCATGAAGTTCCGCATTCCGAAGGGCAACTCCGGCATCTTCGTCCGCACTGACCCCACCAACATGGCCTCCTATGAGGTCGAAGTGGATTCCATCCGTCGCACGGGCGGCTTCTGGGAGACCGGACCCGGCGGGCGCACCTGGGTCACCGGACCCGAGGATAACGCCGCCGTGAACGCCGAAGGTTGGAGCGAAATCACCGCCGCACTGCACGGCCACTCGATCACCTTTCACGTGAACGGCCACCAGACGATGTTCCTGCCCTACGATTCCATCGGGCGCACTTACGGGCGCATCGCGCTCCAGGCGCATGGGGCGAAGAATCCCACCGAAGTGTGGTTCAAGGATCTTGAGATTCTGGTGCCGGAGAAGTAGCGCCGGGCTATTCGAGTTCGAGCGCCGAGAGGGCCTGTTCCATCGACCATGCGAGCGGGCCCGCATCGGCCTTGGTCGGCTTCAGCACAAACTCCGGACCATCCGGGGAAGTCGCTTCCAGGAAGGGCTGAAAGAGGTAGTCGGACGGCGGGCAGTCGAACCGCGCGGGGTAGGCGGCGACCGCGGCGCAATCGGACGCACAGAGCTCGCTCAGGGTTTGAATGAGCTCGGATGGGCTTTGATGCGGCACGGTTTAACTGATTCAACCCGGAGCGCCGGGGTTGCATATCTTATCGTCGCCGCCGCACAAAAGCATTAGGGCTCGACGAAGCGGCCTCCAGTATCCCGTTGAAAATCAACACGAAACCGGCGCGCTCGCGCTCTGCCGCCAAGGTTTGTAAAATTCTTGCCCCGCCGGCGGCATATGATCGTAACGTGCAACCGAAAGCCGATCCCAGCAAACGGCTCAACTTCCGGCGGGTGACCATTGACCGCAGCCCCGCCCAGGAGCCCGGCGTCGAACGAGAAATCATCCCGTCCCTGGTGGAAGGGATCGGAACACGCGCGGAATGGGAGGCGCAACGCCGCCCGGCGCTGCTGGCCGCCTGGCGCCAGATCCTCGGCCGGATCGAGCCTAATCCGCAGGACCTCAAGTGGTTCCACGAGGTGCTGGAGCCGCGCATTGGCAGTCTCGACCGGCTCGCCGGTTACGACCGCCTGACCCTTGAACTACCCCTCGAAACCGACTTTCTCCAGCCCGCCCTGCTCCTGCTGCCCCGCACGCCGCCGCCCTGGCCGGGCGTCGTTGCCTGGACCTCATCGAGCCCCGACTGGCGATCGCCCGAAGTCTGGTGGGGCGCCTGGCTGGCCTCCCGCGGATTCGCCGTGCTGTGCTCCTGGGCACACATCCGGGGCTACCGCGGGCCCGTACAGGGGCCGTTGGCCGCCACTCAGCAGGTCTATGCCCGCTTCGGCCGCTGGTCCGGCATGAGCCGCATGGTGTGGGATGTCCGCCAGCAGGCGCGCTTCCTGGGCGCGTGGCCGGGCGTGGACGGCGAGCGCCTCGGCTTCATGGGCTTCTCGCTCTCGGCGAAAACGGCGGTATATGCCGCCGCGTTCGCCCCGGAAATGGCGGCCGTGGTGGCCATCGACGCGGGCCTGCCGCTCAACGGCGCCACCAACTACTACGCCCCCTGGTACCTGGACTGGACCACTCCGCACGACGACATCCCCACCCCCGAACGCACCGTGCTCTCGCTGCTGAAAGCCGGCCGCACCCGCCCCGGCTTCGCCCACGACCACCACGAAATTCTCGCGCTCGCCGCGCCGCGGCCCTTCCTGCTGATCGGCAGTTCCACGGACGAACTGAGCGGCTGGGACCGCGACGACCTGAGTTCCTGGGCCTATATCAACCGCGCCGCGGAAGTGTACCGCCTCTACAATGCCGCCGCGAACCTGCGCTACGTCCCCACCAACGACGGCCACACGTCCAACGGCCCGTCCATCACCCCCGCCTGGCAGCAGTTCCTGACCGAACGCCTGCGCCCCGCTACCACAGCCAGGCGAGATTGAACCGGAAATTGCGCCCTTCGTTCAACGTGTTTGTGATGGCGCCGAAGTTCGGATCGGTCATGTTCGCTCCGGGCTCGGCGAACTGCGGCGTATTGAGGAAATTGACCGACTCCGCCCGGAACTGCAGCCGCGAATCCCCTTTCAGAACCCACTGCCGCATCAGCGCCGCGTTCACGTTATAAATGCCGCCGCGGCGGAACGTGTAGCGTCCCACGTTGCCGCGCGCCGCTCCGGGCTGCACGAACTGGAACGCGGACCGCGGCAGGCGGGCCCTCGACGTATCCGGATTGCCGATCGTGCGGCCGAGAATCGTGGGGTCCAGGATGTCCGGCCGGTCGCCGCCAATGCCATCCACGTTACCGAAGCCCGGGGCGTCGGACCCGGTCTGCACCGTGAAGGGCGTGCCCGATTTCAGCAGCACCACCCCCGAAGCCGTCCAGCCGCCGAACAGCAGCCGCATCTGCCGCGGCGCGCGCGCCAGCGCCGGCAACTCGCCATTCAGCCGGGCCAGAAACGCATGCGGCTGATCGAACCTGCTCAGCGCGCGCAGGTCCCCGTGGACGTCCTCCTCGGCCTGCGCCCCGTTGCGGAAGGAATCCACGTCGTAGGCCGTGTTGGTGTAGTCGCCGCCCAGGTCCTGCGCCTTGCTCAGCCAGTAGCTGGCCTCCATGGTGAACCCGCGCCAGCGCGCTGAGTTCAGCGAAATCCGGCCTGCGTTATACCAGGCCGCCGACCCGTTCACCAGCCGGCGAATGTCCAGAAACTCCGGATTCGGACGCACCTCGTTGATCGCGCCCGTGTTCGGCGTCTGCCCCGGAGCCCAGCGGGCGCGGTTGAAATACCAATGCGTCAGCATCTTCACGCCCCGGCTGCCCACATAGGCCGTGCGGATCGTCCAGCCGCGCGCGGGCGACACTTCCCACTGCCCGTTGAACTGCGCCACATAGGGCGACACCAGATCCGGCGCAAACTCATAAAACACGCCGCGCGGCGTGCCCACGATCGAGCCGAGCGGGTTCAGCAGGTCCGGGTCGTTGACGATGTTCTTGATGTTCAGCGGCTGGTTGAAGCGCGCCTGTTGATACGAAGCCGGGAAGATCTCGCCATACTGAATCGCGCCCCCGGCGCGGAACACGCCCCAACCCTCCGGCAGTTGCAGCGCGAGGCCCAGCAGCGGCCCCACGTTGTTCCAGTCCGACGAGTAGGGAAACTCGGTGAGGTTGTTCACCTCGGCCGGCATCGTCGTGGCGCGCCAGCGAACGCCGTAATCCACGCTCAGGCGGCGGTGCGCCTGCCACCGGTCGCCCGCATAGCCGGCCAGGTCCCATGTGCGGAACCCCCGGTGGATCAGGCCGAAGGACTGCCAGAACGTCGTGGCCAGCCCGTACCGCAGCGCCTCGATCGCGTCCAGGCCGAAGTTGTTGCGGAAGGCCCAGGTGCCGAAGTCGTTGTGGTTGTCCGAGTCGCGCCCGTTCAACTGCCGCCGCATCACGTCCAGACCGACGCTCCAGTTGTGCGTGCCGGTGACGCGCTGGTAGCGGAAGCCGTTTCGGAACTCGTTCTGTGCCCGGTCCACCGGCAGCATGGTGGACCCGTTGATCGAAGTCAACGCGCCGCCTCCGATGAAGACGTGCGGGCCCGGACTGTTCGGCTCGAGCACCAGCAGGCTGCGCACGCGGTCGAATCCGGTGGTGACTTCGAGGACGCCCGCCGCGCCCGTCTCGCGAATCCACGTCAAACGGGCCTTGTGTGCGCGCGTCGTGGTGTCGGGATTCTGCCCGCGGATGAGCTGAAAGGCCCGCACCTGCTGCAGCGTGTACTGGTAGTCCGCCACCAGCCGGCCGTAGCCCGCGCCGAGCTGTTGATCCAAGCGCGTGCGCGCGAAGTCGCTGTCCACGATCTGCGGCGAATTGGTGTTCAGCATGCGCTGGTCGATGTCGGTCCGGTTGGGCAGCACCTTGGGATAGGCGTCGAGGATGCGCTGGATGAACGCCCGGGCCTGCGGGTCGGTGGCCAGCGGCGTGCGCTCGCCGGGCAGCGGGATCAGCACGTTCCCGTTCACCTGCCCGCGGATCTTGCGTTGCGTGCCCTCGCCTTCCCATCGCGCCCCGCGCCACAGGGGGGCCTGCACCAGAAAGCCGTAGTCGTTCTCCCGCGCCGGCTGCACTTCGCCCACCTGGAAAAAGGCGCGCGCGGTGGTGATGCTGTTCAGGTGGCCCCAGAACACGCGGCCGTGAAACCCCGTGCCCGGCACGGGCGCGCTGTGCAGCACCGGCGTGGGCGCTTCGCCGAATTCGGTGCCGAAGTAGTTGCGCGCGGGATTGAATTCCGTCACCGGCGTGGCCGTCGTGCCCACGCGGATGTTCAATTCCTTCTGGGCGTTATTGTCCACCAGATTGAACTGCACGTTCTCGTTCCGGCGGCTCTCGCCCGATTTCGTGTCGGCTGCCCCGAGCAGATTCAGTTGGGTGCGTTGCGCCGTCACCTTCTCTTCGGCCGCGCGCGTGGCGTCGTCGGCCGGCGCGGCGGATGTACCCGATTGGGCGGCTTCCTGCGGGGGAGGACTCTGGGCCAACAGAAGAACTGCGATAAGGCTGAAGGGAAGCAACCTCTATTCTAACGAAACGCCTCTCTTCCGTCGGTTTCCTGGTTTGCCAGGTAATCCCCGGTCATCAGGAGGCGTCTGAACAGGCACGGAGATCCGTTTGCGATTAATCATTCTACTTCTGCTGCAGATTCTCCCGATTTTCGCCGTATCGCGATCGGCCTTTGATCCGGATTCGGGCGTTTGGAAGCTGGAGAACGGCAATCTGGAAGCCCGTTTTCAACTGACCGATCACGGCAATTTTCAATTTATTGACATCCGCGCCCCGGGCGAGGAGCCGTTCTGGCGCAGCCGCCCCGACAGCCCCTCGTGCCCCATCCGGATCGTCACCACCCAGGCCAACTACGGCTGCTGGACGCGCTACCGCCTGGTCTCCCAATCCGTAGGCCCGTTGGGCAACGGTGGCCATCGCCGCACGATCGTGCTCGAGGACGCCGATCGCACGGCGCGTTTCACCGTCTCGTTCGATCTGCATCGCGATCATCCGGTGGTGCGCCAGTCCATTGTGCTCCGCAATCTCCAGCCCACCCGCGTCAAAGTCACCGACGCCAACCTGCTGCCCCTCACCCTCGACGGCCATGGCGGTCCCTTCGACACCCTCCGCGTGAACCAGTGGGTGCATGGCGGCCAGACCGCGAACTTCAACCTGTTGTCTGCGCCACTGCGGGCGGACGCCGAAATCGGCGCCTATGCCGGCGCCGCCGGCGAGCATTGTTCCTGGATCGTGCTCCGCGGCGCGGGCGAGCGCGGCCTGTTCGCGGGCTGGGAGTTCAACGGACGCGCCTTCGGCAAGTTCACCCATGTCACGGCGCTTGGCGTGGTGGACCTTGAGGTGCCCATCCTCAGCGCTGGGCCGGAGGTCGGTCCCCTGGGCTGGTTCACCCTGCCGCCCGCATTCTTCGGCATTTTCCAGGGCGACTGGGACGAAGCCTCCTGGCAAACCACCTCCTATGTGGAAACCGCCCTCGCCCGCCGCCTCCCCGATGACCGCTTCCCCTACGTCATGTGGGACTCCTGGGGCTACGGCCAGGACATCAACGAAGCCACCCTCCGGCGCAACGCCGAAATCGCCGCGTCGCTCGGCATCGAAGTCTTCACCGTCGATCTGGGCTGGGCGCGGCGCATCGGCGACTGGCGGCCCGACCCCGCCAAGTTCCCCTCCGGCCTGCGGGCGCTCTCCGACTACGTTCATTCGCTCGGCATGAAGTTTGGCCTCCACCTTGCCTTCGCCGAAGCGCACGCGCAGGCGTCCGTCCTGATCGAACATCCGGACTGGCGCGCCACGCACAATGACAACTACTACGGAGCCGACTCGCTGTGTCTCGCCCATCGCCCGGCGCGCGACTGGGTGATCGAGGAGATCCGCCGTGTCATCGACGAATACGGCGTGGACTGGATTCTCCAGGACGGCGAGAACATGGTGAAGCGCTGCGACAATCCCGCCCACACCCACGACATCGACAGCGCCAACTACACCGGCGCCGTCCATGGGCTCGACTATGTTCTCAGCACCATCCAGCGCCAGCGCCCGCAAGTGCTGTGGGAGAACTGCGAAAACGGCGGCGCCATGATGACCTACGCCATGACGCGCCGCTATGTCACCTCGATTGCCGCCGACAACGCCGGCGCCCTGCCCGCGCGGCGCTCGCTCTACGGCGCCACCTACCCCTTCCCCACCCGCTATACCGCCCGCTACATGCCCGAAGAGAATCTGACGCCCGCCATCACCCGCAGCTACATGTTCGGCGGCCCGTGGATCTTCATGAATCGCCTGCCGGCGCTGAGCCCCGCCGGCCTCGCGCTGGCGCGCACCGAGATCGCGCTCTATAAACAGTTGCGTTCCACCATCCGCCAGGCCCGCGTGTACCATCTCACCCCCCCGCCCGCTGAAGGCGCCATCGATGCCTTGCAGGCCAGCCACGCGGAAGAGGCGGTCATCTTCGTCCACCGCCAGAACAGCGCCGCCACAAACGTCCGCATCTACCCCCGCGGCCTCGATCCGGATCTCTCCTACAGCGTTGCCTCCGTCGACGGCGGCATCGCCGCCCAGCGCCGGACCGGCGGGCAGTTGATGAACCAGGGTCTCGTCGTCCAGTTCCGCTCGTTGATGGACGCCGTCATTTTGCGCATCTTGCCGGAATAGCGCGCGGGTGTGGTTCAATACCCTTCATGCGCCGCCATTGGATGCTTCTGTGCCTGCCCCTGCTCGCGTTGGGGCAATCGATGGACATCCGCGAGTATGAGCCCCGCTCCTCGCTCGTCGTCCCCGAAAACCTGCGCCCGCGCGCGAAGCACCCCATCATCGACGCTCATTCCCACCACCGCTTCCCCATGCCCGTCGAGAGCTACGCCCTGCTGCTCGAGCAGATGGACTCGCTCAACCTCCAGGTGCTGGTGAACCTCAGCGGCGGCTTCGGCGACCGTCTGAAAAACGCCGTCGAGAGCAGCCGCAAGACCGCTCCCGGCCGCTTCGTCGTCTTCGCCAGCCTCGACTTCCGCGACATCGACGCCCCGGACTTCCCCACCCGCGTCGCCGCCCAACTCGAACAGGACTTCAAAAACGGCGCCGCCGGGCTGAAATTCTTCAAGAACTTCGGCATGGACCTGAAGGACTCCCAGGGCCGCCGCATCAAGACCGATGATCCGCGCTTCGACAAAGTCTTCGAACTCTGCGCCCGCATGAAGCGCCCCGTTCTCATTCACACCGCCGACCCCAGACAGTTCTGGGAACCGGTCGATAAATACAACGAACGCTGGATCGAACTCAACGAAATTCCCGGCCGCCGGCGCCCGCCCGAACGTAACGACCCCTGGGAGATGCTCATCGCCGAGCAGCACAATCTCTTCCGCCGCCACCCGAAAACCACCTTCATCAACGCCCACCTCGGCTGGCTCGGCGGCGACCTCGCCCGCCTCGGCCGCCTCATGGACGAGTGCCCGAACATGTACACCGAGATCGGCGCCGTGCTCGCCGAACTCGGCCGCCAGCCCCGCTTCGCCCGCGCCTGGTTCATCAAGTACCAGGACCGCGTCCTGTTCGGCAAGGACTCCTGGCAGCCCACCGAATACCCCTACTACTTCCGCGTCCTCGAAACCGCCGACGAGTACTTCGACTACTACCGCAAACGCCACGCCTTCTGGAAAATGTACGGCCTCGACCTGCCCGACGACGTTCTCAAGAAGCTCTATTACCGGAATGCCCTCCGCATCATCCCCGGCATCGACGCCTCCGCCTTCCCCCGCGACTGAGCCGCGCCCGCGCCGCGTCCTCACCCGCAACCGCATGGGCTGGGTCTCCGCCGAACTAGGCGAACTCAGCCTCGCCTGGGTGGAAGACTGCCGCCACTCGGGCGAACATCCCGTCCTCGACATCGGCGCCGCCTTCGGCGCAGCCGCCCTCGCCGCCCTCGTCTCCGGCGCCCACGTCATCGCCAACGACCTCTCCCCCGAACACCTCGCCGAACTCGCCCGCCTTGCCCCCGCCCGCGCGCGCCTCACCCTCAAGCCCGGCCACTTCCCCAAGCAACTCCACCTCGAAGCCGCCTCGCTCCACTCAGTCCACATCTCGAACGTCGTCCACTTCCTCACCGGCAGACAGCTCGACCATGGCCTCCGCATGATCGCCCGCTGGCTGCGCCCCGGCGGCCGCCTCTTCCTCCAGGCCGTCACGCCCTTTCAGTCCGTCTTCGCCGGATTCCTGCCCGAATACGAGCGCCGCATCCGTGCGCACGTCCGCTGGCCCGGCTACATCGCCAAAGTGAGTGAATTTGCCCGCCACCGCCAGTTCAGCCAGATGCCCCGCTCGGTCCATCTGCTCGACGACGAGATCCTCCGCCGCGCCGCCCTCGAAGCCGGACTCGAAGTCGAACGCTGTTGGCTCTTCCGCCGCCCCGACCAGCCGAAAGAACTCCTGCTCGACGGCCGCGAATCAGTTGCGCTGATCGCGCGTGCGCCCCAGGAAACGGACTAACCGTTCCAGCGCCGGTTCCAGCACTTCGCGCCCCACCGCATAACAAATCCGGATCGAGCTTTCCCCGCCCCGCCCGAATGCCACCCCCGGCGCCACGCCCACACCCTCCTCCCGCAGCAGTTGTTTGCAGAATTCGAGCGAGTCCTGCAACCCTTCGATCCGCGGAAACAGATAAAACGCTCCTTCCGCCTCGGGCACGCTCACGCCCGGCGCCGCGCGCAGCACCTCCAGGCACAAATCGCGATTGGCGCGATATTGCGCCAGCATCTCGCGGATCGCCGCCTCGCCCTGCTCCAGCGCCGTCTCGGCCGCCCGCTGCGAAAACCCCGCCGCGCACGACACCACAAACTCATTCAGCTTCGTCGTCCGGTCGGCGAAGTCGCGCCGCGCCACAATCCAGCCCACGCGCCACCCCGTCATGCAGTAGCTCTTCGACACCGACTGCACCACGATCACCGGATCTTCCCGCGTTGCCAGCCGCAAAATCGAAGGCGCCGGTGTGCCCAACTCCGCGCCCGCCGGATAGTACAGCCGCTCGTACACCTCGTCCGCCAGCAGCCACAAATCGTGCCGCCGTGCGAAATCCAGCAGCCGCCGCTGCTCCTCCACCTCCGCCACCCACCCCAATGGATTCGACGGCGACGTGTACACCAGCAGCCGCGTCCGCGGCGTCACCGCGCGCTCCAGAGCCTCGAAATCCACATGAAACCGCCGCCCGTCATAGGCCAGCGGCATCTCCGCCACCGTCGCTCCGGACATGCTCGCGATCGACATCTGGTTCTGCCACGCCGGCGTCAGCACCATCGCCTCGTCGCCCGGGTCCAGGCACCCGCGAATCCCCATATACAGCGCCTGCACGCCCGATGCGGTCACCACGATCTCCGCCGCCGGGTCCACCTCCACCCCGTGCAGCCGCTGGTACTGCGCCGCGATCGCGCGCCGCAGCGAGGGCAGCCCCGCGTTCTCCGTGTACACCGTAAACCCCGCGCGCATCGCCTCGGCCGCCGCCGCCTGGATAAACCCGGGCGTCGGCAGCGTGGATTCGCCGAAGTACAGCCGCAGCACGCCCTCCCGGCTCATCGCCAGGTCGGCGATCTCGCGGATGCGTGAATGGGGAACCGAAAGCGCGGACGCGGCAACCTGTGGCATCGGCTACCGGTTCGGCCGCGAATTCATCAGCTCTTCGATGTTGACCAGCGGTGTCGGGTAATTGCCCGTATAGCAGGCATAGCAATAGCGCCGGTCCTTGTCGTCCACCGCCGTGCTCAGCTTGTCGATCGACAGATACGCCAGCGTGTCGCAGCCAATGAACTGCCGGATCTCCTCCACGCTCTGGTTGGCGGCGATCAGCTCGCGCTTCGTCGGCGTGTCCACCCCGTAAAAACACGGCGACACCGTCGGCGGGCACGAAATCCGCAGGTGCACTTCCTTCGCCCCCGAACTCCGCACCATGCGCACAATCTTCTGCGACGTCGTCCCGCGCACCAGCGAATCGTCCACCAGGATGACGCGCTTCCCGGCCAGCAAATCCCGCACCGGGTTCAGCTTCAGCCTCACGCCGAAGTCGCGGATCGCCTGCGACGGCTCGATGAACGTGCGCCCCACATAGTGGTTGCGGATCAGCCCGTGCCGGAACGGAATGCCCGAAGCATGCGCGTAACCCAGCGCCGCCGCCACGCCCGAATCCGGAATCGGCACCACCACATCCGCATCCACCGGGCACTCGTCGGCCAGCAGCCGCCCCATCATCTCGCGCGACTGCTGCACCGGCCGTCCAAAGACCACCGAATCCGGCCGCGAGAAGTACACGTGTTCGAACACGCACTGCGAGGTCTTCTTCGCCGGCGGCGTATAGAACTGCCGCGTCAAGCCCTGCGGACCCGCGATCACCATCTCGCCCGGCTCCACGTCGCCGATGTGATGCGCGTCGATCAGATCAAACGCGCACGTCTCCGACGCGAACACATACGCCGGCCCCGACGGCAGATTCATCCGCCCGATCGCCAGCGGCCGGAACCCGTGCGGGTCCCGCGCCACGATCACGCGATCCTCGGCCAGAAACACCAGTGAAAACGCGCCATCCAACTCGAGCAGCGCCTCGCGCAGCGCCGTCTCCAGCGTCGGCGCGCCCGACCGCGCCACCAGGTGCAGCACCACCTCCGTGTCGCTCGATGCCTGAAAGATCGACCCCGCCAGTTCCAGATCCCGCCGCAGCTCGCGCGCATTCGTGATGTTGCCGTTATGCGCCACCGCGATCTTGCCCTTGTTGCAGGCCACCGAAAACGGCTGCGCGTTCAGGATCGCCGTGTCGCCTGCCGTCGAATAGCGCGTATGCCCGATCGCCATGTGCCCCGGCAGCCGGTTCAGCACGCTTGCCGTGAAGATGTCCGCCGCATGGCCCATCGCCTTGTGCGTGTAGACCATCTTGCCGTCGCTCGCCGCGATGCCCGCGCTCTCCTGTCCCCGGTGCTGCAAGGCGTGCAGCCCCAGGTGCGCGAGGTTCGCCGCTTCCGGGTGGCCGTACACGGCGAATACGCCGCATTCCTCCCGGAACTTGTCGAAGGGCATTCCGTCAGACATGAAGCTCCGCCTCCAATTGGGATGCCAGCGCTGTCGCCCAGCGCTCCTTCAACTGCGCCACTTCCACATCCACCAGCACCGCGCCGCGGTTCGCCACCGCCAGCCTCCCCGCCACCGTCTGCCCCAGCCGCACCGCCGGCACGCCATGCTGCGCCGCCAGCGTCTCCACCGCGCCCGGATCGGCCGTCGAAACCACCACGCGCGACGGACCCTCGTGGAACAGCAGCAGCTCCGGCCGCAGGTCGCTGTCCACCTCCGCGGCCAAGCCCACGCCATTCGGGAACGAACACTCCGCCAGCGCCCACAGCAGTCCGCCATCGCTCACATCGTGGACCGACGCCACCGCCCCCGCGCGCACCATCGCCCGCACCGCCCCCTGCACCTTCTTCTCAAACTCCATATCGAGCTTCGGCGGCAGGCCCCACATCTGCTTCAGCACCTGCTTCGCATACTGCGTGCCGCCCATCCGCACCTCGTCCGCTGCGCCGGTGCCGCCCACCAGATACACATGGTCGCCCTCGGCCCGGAACCCGATGCCCACCGGGTCCTGCGTCGGCAGCAGCCCCACAATGCCCAGCACCGGCGACGGGAAAATCGGGTCGCCCAGCGTCTCGTTGTAGAGCGACACATTCCCGCCCGTGATCGGCGTCTCGAAGAATGCGCACGCCTCGGCCATCCCCTCGATCGCCTCCACCAGTTGCGCCATGATCTCGGGCCGCTCCGGGTTGCCGAAGTTCAGATTATTCGTCGCGCCCACCGGCTCCGCGCCCACGCAGCTCAGGTTGCGGCAGCACTCGGCCACCATCAGCTTCGCGCCCTCGCGCGGGTCCAGCAGCGTGTACCGGCCGTTGCCGTCCAGCGCCATCGCCACTGACGTGCCGGTCTCCTTCACGCGCACCACGGCCGCATCGCCGCCCGGCCCGGCCAGCGTGTTCGTCCGCACCATGTAGTCGTACTGTTCCCAGATCCAGCGCTTGTCGCAAAGATCGCCGGAACCCGCCAGCGTGAACAGGTCCGCCGTCAGGTCTTTCGCGACAAACTCCGGCGCCTCCATCGGCGCAATCCGCAGCGGCTGCGTGAACGGCCGGTTATACAGCGGCGCTTCATCCGCCAGCGGGCGGTTCGGAATTTCGGCCACCACCTCGCCGTGATTCTTTACCCGCAGGATCCCGTCCGTGGTCACCTTGCCGATGATCACTGCGTCCAGGCCCCACTTTTTGAACACGTCCAGCACTTCCTGCTCGCGCCCCGCGTGCGCCACCAGCAGCATCCGCTCCTGCGATTCCGACAGCATGATCTCGTACGGCGTCATGCCCTTCTCGCGCTGCGGCACGTGCCTCAGATCAAACTCGATGCCCGTCCCCGCGCGCGAGCCCATCTCGCACGTCGAACACGTCAGCCCCGCCGCGCCCATGTCCTGAATGCCCGCGATCGCGCCCGTCGCCATCGCCTCGAGGCACGCCTCCAGCAGCAGCTTCTCCATGAACGGGTCGCCCACCTGCACGTTCGGCCGCTTCTGCTTCGACTCCTCGGTGAACTCAGCCGACGCCATCGACGCCCCGTGAATCCCGTCGCGCCCCGTCTTCGCGCCCACGTAGATCACCGGGTTGCCGTCGCCGCTCGCCTTCCCATAGAAGATCTGGTCCTTGCGGAACACGCCCAGCGCAAACACGTTCACCAGCGGGTTGCCGTTGTAGCTCGGCTCGAACACCGTCTCGCCGCCCACCGTCGGCACGCCAAAGCAGTTGCCGTAATGCGCGATCCCGCTCACCACGCCATCCAGAATCCGCCGGTTCCGCGCGCCCGCCGTGGGATGATCCAGCGGACCAAACCGTAGCGCATCCATCACCGCGATCGGCCGCGCGCCCATCGTGAAGATGTCGCGCAGAATCCCGCCCACGCCCGTTGCCGCGCCCTGAAACGGCTCAATGAAGCTGGGATGATTGTGCGACTCGATCTTGAACGCGATGCACCAGTCGTTGCCCTCGGCGTCCTGGCCGATGTCCAGAATCCCCGCGTTCTCGCCCGGACCCTGCACCACGCGCTCCGACCGTGTCGGCAGCTTCTTCAGATGGAGCCGCGAACTCTTGTACGAGCAATGCTCGCTCCACATCACGCTGAAGATGCCCAGCTCGGTCAGGTTCGGCGTCCGGCCCAGAATGGCCACAATCCGGTCGTATTCGTCTGGCGTCAACTGGTGCGCCGCGACGACTTCGGGGGTAATTTCGCTCATGACGGTTATTTGACGGGGGCGAGGCTCGCGATCAGCGATTCGAAGATCAGGCGTCCGTCCGTGGAGCCCATCAGCGGGTCAGCCGCCCGCTCCGGATGGGGCATCAGCCCCATCACGTTCCGGCCTTCGTTCAGGATGCCTGCAATGTCGCGCAGGCTGCCATTCGGGTTGTCCACATACCGGAACGCCACGCGGTCCTCGGCTTCCAGTTGGTCGAGCGTCGCCTCATCGGCCACGTAGCAGCCTTCGCCGTGGGCAATCGGAACGGTCAGCGTCGCGCCCTCGGGAATCGCGCAGGTGAACGGCGATTGCCGCGTGCCGGCGCGCAGATCCACCTGCTTGCAGATGAACTTCAGGTTCCGGTTCCGCACCAGCGAACCCGGCAGCAGCCCGCACTCGGTCAGAATCTGGAAACCGTTGCAGATGCCCAGCACCAGCCCGCCCTCGGCCGCATGCCGCTTCACGCTCGCCATCACCGGCGAGAACTTCGCAATCGCGCCGCACCGCAGGTAATCGCCATAGCTGAACCCGCCGGGCAGAATCACGCAGTCCACGCCCTTCAGATCCTGATCGCTATGCCACAGAAGCTCCGCCTGATGCCCGAGATTCGCGGTCACGGCGTACCAGGCGTCATGATCGCAGTTGCTGCCAGGGAAGACGACGACGCCAAATCTCATGACGGGGACTCCTTGAGTGTAACAGAACCGTGAGGATTTCCTCCCCCAATTCGCTAAGCTGGCAGAGCATGCTCCGCCGGACCCCCGCTGCTCTCGCCGCCGTGTCTGGCCTGGTCTGCGCGCTCGCCGGTTTCCTCCCGCTCGAGACCCGCGCCGGCCGCGTCATCGAGTGGAAACTCCGCGACGCCCATGTCCTGTTCACTCCCGCGCGCACCCCCGCCAACCTCCTCATCGTCGCCACCGACGAAGCCGCCACCGAAGCCTTCCCCGAGCCCCTCCTGTTCTGGCACCGCCACTACGCCGAAGCCATCGAACGCCTCGCCGCCGCCGGCGCCCGCGTCATCGCGCTCGACATGGTCTTCGCCATTCCGGTCGAGCCGTGGGCGCCCGGTCTGGACGCCCGCCTCGCCGCCGCCATCGCCCGCGCCGAACCCGCCACGCCCGTCCTCGTCGGCACCGCTCCTCTCGCGCGCCAGAAGGAACAGGAACGCGCCGTCCCCGCCAACCTCCTCGCCGCCAGCCTCGGCCGCCTCGTCGATGTCACCCTCACCCCCGACGAGGACGACTTCGTCCGCCGCCTCCCCCTCGTCAACCCCGATGGCCTGCCCAGCCTCGCCCTCGCCGCCGCCGGGCTCTACCTCGGCCAACCGGTGGACCCGCGCCCCGCCGCTCAACTCGAGATCCGCCATGCCGGACCTGCCGGCTCCATCGCCCGCGTCTCCCTCAAGGAACTCCTCGCCGCGGATGAGCAGCGCCTCCGCGCCCTCGCTCACGGCCGCATCGTCCTGCTCGGCGCCGACCTCCCCTTCGACCGCCACGCCACGCCCTACTACGCCTTCCGCCCCGGCCAGCCCGCCAACACCGCCGGCGTCGAAATCCACGCCTCCGCCATCGACACGCTCCTCACCGCCTCCTGGCCCCGCGAGGCCCTGCTGCCCCTGCGCCTCGCCCTTCAGTTCCTCGCCGCCGCCGCTGCCTTTCTGCTGACCTGGCGGCTCCGCGGCGGACGGCTCGCCGGCTCGCTCCTTTTGTTGACTCTCGCCACCGCGCTCACGGCCCACGCCGCCGCCCGCGCCGGCTGGTGGCTCTCGCAATCCGGGCTCGTCCTCGCTCTGGCCGGAGGTGCGGTGCTCGGTGTCGCCGCGGGCCGCCGCCTCATGCGCGAAGCCGTCAGATCGGAAGAGCGTCGTTGTAGGGAAAGAGGGTAGATCTCGGTG
>ERZ761609.1458-NODE-1458-length-20747-cov-13.432438_pt1 | contig 20747 bp, 17 predicted proteins | sample MGYA00511163_ERZ761609 | MGnify/ENA primary metagenome ERZ761609 (study PRJEB28899, sample SAMN02445070) | bioreactor sludge metagenome | biome: EBPR sludge | place: Australia: Brisbane, Thorneside Wastewater Treatment Plant | collected 2011-12-16 ... | reverse complement strand
CGGCGACCACCGAGATCTACACTCTTTCCCTACACGACGCTCTTCCGATCCCCCTGTTATCCAGCTCAGGTTTATTAGGACTGTTCGGCCATTTGATGATTTATAGATTTTTTCCTAATTTAGGTAACTGACATATGGTAAGCAAAGCACGCCAAGTTGGTCAGCTATGCTTAAAAAAGGTTGGGTTATAAATGAGTTAGCGGTCATTCTATTGACTGCCGTGTAACCAATAACCAACGACAATATGGACATTGAAACATTAATAAAATACTTAAAAGACAAAGACACTGTTCGGTGTGGTTGGGGGACTGAATTTATCGACACGTCATTTGAGACAATGCCTAGTGAATTTATAAGTTTTGCAGAGAACGACCTACAAAGCAACTTTGACCATAAATACATTAATGCACTATCAAATGCAAAACGAGCACTAGACTGTCAAGCAGACAGACTTTTAAAACTATTTGGCTTCTATAAAGATGCACAAGACAAATTTTGGGGATTTCCCAAAAAACTTGAACTTATTCAAAAATTTGAAATAATTGCTCCAAGAGTGCTGAATAAAATAAATAAGACTAGGAATTTAATGGAGCATCAATACATTAAACCTAAACCAGAACAGGTGGAAGATTTTTTAGATATAGCTTCACTCTTTATTGCATCAACTGACCACTACGCATCGAATTTTTTAGAGCACGTACAATACATTAATGAAGAGAACGAAGATTTTAAAGAGTTAATGGAAGTCGATTTTACAGTTGACAATGAAAACTCAAAACTTTCAGTAAAAACCCATCAATTGAAACCAGTAAAAAATGAAATCTCATTTGAAGTGATAAAATCTGATGCTGAATACATCGACATTTATAAATTACATCTTAAGAAAATAGAATTCAGATAATCCTATGAAGACAATTTTATCTATTTGGCATTCGGGAAATAAAGGAAAGACCGAAACATTGAGAGAGTTTGGAAACTTACTGTTGGCAACATATCCAACGTATAGACCAATCTTTCCTATACCTACAACCATTTCATCTACCGGAGATTTTCGCTTAGTTGTAGAAATTAATGGAATAATTATAGGCATTGAAAGTCAAGGCGACCCAAATACAAATTTACAAAATAGACTTATTGACCTTGCCGACAATTTTCATTGTGAAATTATTTTATGTTCATCCCGAACAAGAGGTGACACAGTTTTTGCGGTTGACAATTTAGCTAATACAAGAGGATTTCAGACTATTTGGACTTCAACATATCAAATTGCAAATACAGCGAATCACAATCTTGTAAACAGACTAAAGGCAAAACACTTATTAGATTTACTTCAAGGACTTTCACTAATATGACAGCGAACAAACACAAAAAGAGAGAAGAACGAACCGCTAACAGCACCTACCCAAAAGTGGCGGTTCAGTGGTTAAATCAAGCTTTGTGCTTCTATCAAAGTTTCTGCTTGGTTGACAGTGAAGTGCTTCGAAATCGCCACCTTCGGGTAGCTGCAAAACGTTAGCGGTAATGGTAACCGGACGTAAAACCAAATTGACAATGACCAAATTTATATTGACATTTTTAATGATAGCATTAGTAACAATGTCTATCATTTTTGCTTGGACATTTGTCAACAGGTGGACAATGCCCTTTAACTCTGAGGGGAATTACTTTGACTTGAATACCGGAGTTTCATATCATGAACAGTCAGTAATATTTTACGGAGTAATAACAACAATTCTTATGCTGTTTACCGCTTTGACAGGCTTTTATCTGAAAAGAAAGTTTACACATCAAGATGGCAAAACAAAATCATAAAATATGTTCGAGAGAAGCCAAAATGAACAAACCACTACCGCTAACAGCACATTTGCAATTGGCGGGGTTTCGTGCTCCGCAGACAGTTTAGTGGTAGCCGAAAGTTTTGTTCTCCGCATCAACATTTGTGCTAAAAATCCCGCCATCGCCCCCCCAAAAAAACGTTAGCGGTCATTGTAAAAACGACCACCCAATCACGAGTGACAACTATTTGAATAAAAAATATGGCAAAGACAAAGACAACATACACAGGACAGGACGTTACCGACTTTATAAACTCTTATGTTGACAACGACCTAAAAAAGGCTGACAGCTTTCAACTTATTAAGCTAATGCAAGAGTGGTCTGACTCTGAACCTAAAATGTGGGGCCCGAGTATTATCGGTTTTGGTAATTATCATTATAAATACGCAAGCGGACACGAAGGAGATGCACCAGTTCTTGCATTTTCACCACGCAAAGCAGCCTTGACACTTTATGTTTACTCTGACACAGAGAAAAGTAAAAAACTACTGACTGACCTTGGAAAATTTAAAATGAGTAAAGCCTGTATTTATGTTAAAAAACTTTCAGACATCAATACTGACAACCTTAGAGAAATTTGTATTGAATCAATAAAATACATTAGTGAACATCACGAATGTTCTTGTAGAGTAAAAAACTAACAATGACAAATAAAGATAGAAACACTGCTGGTAACACGGGTTTTGCGTCTGGCTGGCTGAAGTGCAAACCTGGAGCTTTGTGCTTCTATTCAAGTTCAGTGCTGGTTGATCCCGCACGTGCGGGACTCCGAAACCCGCCCGAACGCAAAGCCCGAAAACGTTATGGCTCATTTTAAAAACGACACAGCAAACATTATGAATAAGAAATTAACGATTTCTATAGTGACACTTTTAATAAGTGTTTCAACTTTCGGACAGACAGAAACCAAAATTATTGTTCCAGATTTTAAGGATAAGTATTCTGACTATGTGAGACAATTAGAAGCAGGAGAAACAGACATTGACTACCAAGACTTTCGGTTCAGTTTCATAGAAAGTGAACAATTTATTATTGCAAACAAGAACTCGACAAAACTTGACAGCTTAAAGAGAGAAATGTATGCTAAAATGAAGACAAAGAGTTATTCTGAAATAGTCGACATAACAAAGCAAATGCTGAGTATTGACTATACAAGCATGATTGCTCATAAAATTTTGCGACAGACTTATAATATTATCGGAGACACAGCAAATTCAATAAAATATAAGACTATACAGTTTGGACTTCTGAATTCAATAGTCAAAAAAGGAGACGGACAAACTTGTGCAACAGCTTGGGCAGTCATACAACTATCAGAAGAAAATTTTATCCTTGAAATGTTAGGTGCACAACTTCAAAAGCAAAGCATAGACAATGACGGTGGACTTTGTGACAAGATGGAAGTCAAAATGGACGGAAAGAAGAAGACTTATTATTTTGAAACGAGCAAGGTATTTCTTGGCTATAAAAAACTTGGACTTGAATAGAATGACAAGAAAAACAAGCCATAATCGAGTAGACTGCCTCACTGAATTTCTCCAGTGAGGTGCGCCCCCGCCTCTGCGAGTCGGGTAAATCTCACACCATCAGCCGCGGCTGACGGTTTCCCGAAAAAATTTCGGGACAGGCTCCAACTATATGGGTTCAATAAAATGTAAATGTCCAGTAGCGATTGATACCCTCGTTTCTTTAGCCGAGACTTAGTGATCGTTGTGTTTAGAATTTGGCTCTGTGCAACAACCTATTGTCCTCTTTTACCCTTCGTAGACTATGGCGTAGAAGGGTCCTCTTTCTCTCAGGTTTCTTCCAGTGATGCCATATGCAATAGCGCAGGCGGTTGCGCAACCATCCGTCGAAGTCGCGGAGTTTGCCATGAATGCTTGTCCCTTGAAAGTAGTTGATCCACCCTCGCTGGACTTCATTGATCCTGGCTATGCACTCCTCGAAACTCATAGGCGTGGTTTTTCGGGTGATGGTTTTTAGTCGTTGCTTGAGTCTTTTCCACACTTTCTCTGTTACTACCAATTGATACTTGCCCTTTACTCTATTCCGGTAGTTGAACTAAAAAAAGGAAGGGTCAGCGACAACGTAGTAGGTCAAATTCAACGTTACATGGGTTATGTCCTAGAAGAACTTGCCGAGAAAAATCAAACTGTTAAGGGCGTTATCATTGGTCTAGAAGACGATATCAGAATTAAAAGAGCATTGTCTGTTACAAACAACATTGAATTCTATCGATATCAGGTTAATTTCAGATTGTTTAAGGGGTAAAGGAGAGGAATATTCTATCAATTCGTTTCCTCCGAAAATTTCCACCAACCGCACCACCCGGATTCCTCCACAAGGTCGGAATTTGTACGCGCAGATTCACACGAATCAACAAAAGAAAGAGACGAAACCACTCATAACCACTAACCCATAACTCATTACTAAACCCATAAACAAACGCAAGGGACGGAACGATCGCTCATACGCTAATTTGCAGATTCGCTAATTTTTTTCCTCCGTGTCCTCTTACGCCTCCGCGGTTTAATTTCCCTTAGTGAAACTTAGTACCCTTCGTGTCTAAGTGGTAAAAAATCCGAGCCCGCGAGAAAACCCTCCGTGTCCTTCCACCACAGGCGGACAAGCTTCCTTCCTCTGCGGTAAAAATCCTTAGTGTCCATTAGTGCTCTTAGTGCCTTCCGCCTACGGTATTCACTCTTACTTTTCTTAGTGTTCCTAAGTGTATTTAGTGTCTAAGTGGTGAGATACTAGAATCCTCCGGTGGACAAGCAGTGGTTCCCTCCTCCGAGCCTGCGAGGAAAACTCTGTGTCCTTCCACCACAGGCGGACAAGCTTCCTTCCTCTGCGGTAAAAATCCTTAGTGTCCATTAGTGCTCTTAGTGCCTTCCGCCTACGGTATTCACTCTTACTTTTCTTAGTGTTCCTAAGTGTCTTTAGTGTCTAAGTGGTGAGATACTAGAATCCTCCGGTGGACAAGTAGTGGTTCCCCTCACCAAACAACAAAATCCACCTCCTTATTCACGATCCTCGACGTCGGCTGCTGCATGCTATTCGAAAGCGCCGCGACACGAAGCGCCAGATAGGATTGCAATTCCGACAATTGGATCTGTCCATCCTTATTGAGATCTGCTTTTGCGGAACGAATACCCTCGAGCAGGCAATAAGTAAACAATCCATTTTTCCAGGCGCTACCCTCCATGGAAAGCTCTGCACCACCTGCGCTGGAGATAACGGTGGCACCAGTACCCTTGCGGAGGTCAAGGAAGAGCGATCGCATTAATTCCGTGCTGGCAGAAGCTCCCAGCTTAACAGTGGCCGTACCCACATTGCGGAAGGCGAGATCCTCGTTCTTTTCGTAGAGAATGGTTTCGTTGCTGAGTTCGGCGCCGCTCTTATCGATCTCACCGCTATGGCAGGCATCGAGGATGAGCAGTTTTTTCTGGGGACGAATACCATCGAGCAATCCCTCGAGATCGGAATAGGCCAATCCCTTTTGCGTTGGGGATAGAAAATTCATGTCGTAGGTAGCGAGGTAATAATCCAGCTGCGCATCCAGCACACCATGACCCGCAAAGAAGACGATCACTTCATCCTGCACATTGGCCTGCAGCAGGAATTGTTTCAACTGGAGAATGGAAGTCTTGGTGACCTCCTTGCCCGTGAGTGTTTTCGAAAAGACCTGTCCGTATTTTTTACTCTCCGAAAAAAGCTGCACCATATCCGCCGCATCCTTGGCCGGGTAACGGAGATTGAACTGCGTCTGTTCGAAGTCACCCGCCCCAATGGCGATCATATACAGATCCGGTTTTTTGACCGCCGCATTCGATTGCAGCACGAAAGTTTCCTTGAGACTCTCCACCCCTGCTGCATTGAGCACCGCGATCTGGATCTTATTCTTTCCCGCTGTGAGCGGCACCGATATTTTTTGCTGCACCGTCCCTTTTTTGTGCACCGGGATACCCGCTTGTCCGTACACCGCCACATCATTCACCCACACACGAATGCGATCGATCTCATACTTCTCATCACGCAATTGCAGATTCAATCCGATCGAGGTATCAGAAGTGATCACCGGCAAACGCTCGAAACCATCGATCCTGATCTCCGGAAGATGGAAATCGTCCTGCAACATCTGTTCCTCCAATCCCAGTTTAGCCAACCGTTTTTTATACGCCTGGTGATAGGCCTCAATAAGTTTAGGTGATGCATAGCCCAGTTGTTTCAACACGATATCCGGACGATGATAACGCAGATCGAATTGCTCGAAAGGATAGGATCGGCCATTCACCCGGAAGATCATCTGACTAAGATCAAGGCTATTGGTGAAATAATAATTATTCGGCAGCACCACAAAATAGGTAAGATCCTGGAAGAGATAGAACGTAGCGATCAGTGAATCGTTGCGCCTGTACTCCATTCCCTTGCCATAGGTGTACATGCGCTCATCGAAGTTTTTGAAAATGGAATAGTCGGCACACTCGTAACAAAGCAAGCGCTCCTCCGCATAGGATTCCGGCGATTCGCTGTATTTTTTATAGACGATCTCCTTCTCATACACCTTGAGCGTGCTATCATTGCTCAGCGCCAACCATTCTGCTTGTCCACGACTTTTCGCATTTTTATTTTTGAGCAGATGTTCAATTTTCCCACTGCGAAGATCCAGGAAGAGCAGCGCAGCATCGTAGTAGGGTCGGTTGGAATTTGCAGAAAGCAGTAGCTTATTTCCCGTTGGGGAGAACTCAATGATCGGATCCAGCCAGTTATCGTTCATCGGATATTTCAGTTCATCTTCGATCCAGATCACTTTTTCCTTGAGCGTATTCCGATCGAAGAGATGCACCCGATCCCTGAAGATCACCACGATCGTTTTTGCATCCGGAGCAATCGCCGCCCGCAAAGGATCTTCACTGAAATATTTTTTTGGAGCGGTAGTCAGCGGAACGATCTTTTTGTTTTTTCCCTGATACAAGCGAAAGTCCTTCGCTTCCTTCCGATCCAGTTCAATACGCAAGGAAGAATCCGCCGAATAATATTTCAAAGCAGGATCGATGCGGACCAATTCAAGACTTTTGAGATCGAGTTGGTAGTGATTCTTATGATCGTAAAAACGAAGTGTACTTTCGTTAAATGAATTCTGCCGGTAGTAGTTATCTGACTGAATGAGGAATCGTCGGGCATTAAAATCCTGAACGATCTGTAAATTGGCCGTATCCAAAACTATAAGATCGCCATAGCAAGCGACAAATAGTTTCCCTTTATGAAGTTCCATTTGGGAAATGGAAAATGTACGATCGTCAGGTGTATCAAAAAACTTCACTGCCTTTTCAATACGGCCTTTAATTAAATCAAATTGATAAATGGTGTCGGACCTACCAAAGAATAGTTTATTGCCGACGATACAGGTAGCACCTGAACAATTCAACCCTGGTGCATCAACGGTACCAATGTAAGCTCCTGTTGTAAGATTGAATTTTTGAAATTTACCTTCTTGTAACAGCAACAAATTCTTCTCAGAAAAAACAAAGGATCCCTCTGGATATTTTTCACGAGACAAGAAATAGTTTAGGGAAGGGTTACTAAAGGAATGAACCCAATATTTTTTACTGATCTGATCATAATACCCAAAATGCGTGCTGTTATGATTAGGTGTTGTATTTACTCTGTAAGTATGAACGTCCTTCCCTTCTTCACCCTTATGCCAGAGTTTAAAAGAATGATCGATTGGATCATATCGATACAAATCGACCCTGGTCCCTTCATCTTTCCCCAAAACGGCCTTTCCACCTGAGCCAGGAATCGGCAGTTGAAATTCGATCGTAGACATATTGTGCGGGATAGATGCTCCTTGATCAAAGGTATTGAGTACCCTATAATAATGCCCTCCCCCTCCGGAGATATAAAATTCTGCATAAATATTTAATGGATCGAGATAGCCTGCATGTTTAATAGTCTGGTAACCCATAGCATCACCATGAGGCGTATTGTTCAAGGTAAAATGACCTATTTCAGTATTACTTTTCAAGTCCCAAAAAGTGATCCATTCACTATCGTAGGTCAACATTTGATCTGTTCCCTCCATAAAACTGAAACCACCTATTGAATTGCGGAATTGCAGAATTCGTTCCACTACGGAAGGTCGATCCAGTGCATAATATGCTTTTTTTAATGCGGTGATATCCTTGTATATCATCGGCAAAATTTCCTTACCTGTTGTATCAAAAACCCCAAACAATCCCCGATCACTTACCGCCAAAGCATTATTTTCCAACAGATCAATTCGACTGTATTTAGCAGGTATAACCATCGAATTCTTTCTTCCATCCAGGGAAAGTAAACCCCATTTACCGGCCTGTTTAACATTTAAATGTTCTAAACCAACATATTCAATTTCTTCAAACTTATATGGAACCAGCTTCATTCCGTTTCGGCCAAATAACTCCCATCCATCCACACTTTTAAAAGCAACGTATTGACCTCCATAACTATAATTCAAATAGATGGGTTGAATTACTTCCTTGGCAGACGAATCCAATAATCCATACTTCTCATTTAGTTTTACAATTCCATTGGCATAAATCGAATGATATGCTTTTGACTTTGGATTGCATAACGAATCTGCATACACATATTTATCTTCACCTGCTGGAATAATGAATTGGTTTTCTGAAATTTTACTGACTTTATAGTCTTCATATTCATCCAGACAAGAACGCTTGAGACGGGTAAGACCACCATTATAAATACTTGCCTTGAATGCCTCACCCGTTTCAACATGCACTGCTTTAACCGAATCATTCTCCACCAAATTGTCTATCCAATAATTGCAACATGGGATCAATACTTTCTCCGATTTGGATACCAGGATGGATGCCCCTCCAACATTTGCGATCGCCGCACCATTTGGCAGAAACTTCAGGTAATCGAAACTCAGCTGGTCATGTACGATAATTCGCCCATCTGCACCAAGAAGCGTATAGGTAGAATCTCCCGATTTGAATGTATAAAAAGATTCGCTCCTCCAAAGGTAAACATCAGAATACACAGGAGGCACCAGTACTTCTCCGCTGTAACTCATCATTCCTTTTTTCCCATTCTTTTTTATTTCGAGAAAAGGATGCTCGTACATTGTTGAAATTTCCTCGAACACATCCGGATTCAGCAAGCGATAGAGCGTATCCATCAATTGCATCCCTTCCTTTTTCTTTGCCAGAACAATATCCTTTTCCCGTTCGAGCCGCAAATACTCCGCAGGAAGAATCATTTTAAATTCCGGAGAACAGATCCCGCTCCGATCCTCACCCACAAAAACCTGCCAATAGCCATTGGTCAATCGATCGATCCGATCGTATTCCGGCATCACTACATAGGTACCATTACGATCGATGAAACCTTCCTTGCCATTATTGAGCAATACCTGGGCAATTCCATTCTCTGCAAATGGATACACAACATTGAAAGTGTCATTACATAGCAGACCTTTATCCGCGATCTTGTACAAAAAGGAAGTCCCACCATTTTCGATCATCACCAATCCCACCTCCGGGAAAGCGATGAGCATCTCATTCTCCGCAGGGAAAACCACTTTTCCTTTCACTTTCAATCCCATGCGATCACCCACCGCAAATTCGCGAACGGATGCATCTACTCTTAATTCCGTGTCGGTCTCACCAAATGTAAATCCTTTGGATTGCATTGTTCCCTTTTCATCCAGTTCGAAAAAATAACGGGAAGTCGCACCCAAGGCATTCACAAAACGATATTCCTGCAAAGTACCATCCTCATAATAACTCCGCTGATCGAAGATCTTTCTCCCCTTAAAGGCATTTGAACGACTTTTGATTTGACCCGAAGCATAATACTTGCAAAGCACACTCTCCTGCTCTTCTCCTTTTTCGTAGCGAACTTCCTTGAGCATTTTGTAATAAGTTCCCTTATGCTCGAAATACCAGGAATATTCCCGCAGCTTCTCCCATTCTTTTTTTGTCACCTCCAGCTTATCGCAATTGATCTGCTTCCCGTGTAATTGTCCGTCCTTCACACTCAAAAACAACATCTTTCCCTCCACCTCACACTGCGCCATTCCCGAATAGATCTGATTTGTCTGCTTATCGACATACAGCTTTTCCGCATTCTTAACCAACCGATCGCAAGGCAAGGTATCCTGCGCCTGGTTGAATAGCGGGAAGGCGGTCAAAAACAAGAACAGTGCGAATACGCTTTTTAATGGCTGTAGGATCATGGGCTAAAATTACGCTTTATTTGGGGCCCAATTGGAAAAACGCTTCTATATTGGGAGGAGGGAGTGATTCCGTTTACGCGGAGTTTTGAATGGATCAGAAAATCAGATGATCAGATAATGAATTTCGTAGTACACACGGCGGCACAAACGCAAGGGAAGGAATGATTAGCAGATTAGCATATTAAAATTTCATATTCACTTTCTCGCAAAATCCATTAACAATCGATAATCACCCTTATCAGCAGCTTTTACCGCTTTAAGATAGGTTTTTCGTGCATCGTTTGAATTGTACAGATTTGCAGCGCCCCAGGTAAAAACAGCTTGCTTATATATTTTTTCGATGATCACATCTGCGATTAATCGGCTATGCCTTCCATTTCCATTTGGAAAACAATGAATACAAACGAGGCGATGCTTAAAGCGAATGGCCAATTCATCGGGTAAATAGGTTTTGTTTTCGTGCCAAAACATGGCGTCATCCACCAGCATTTTAAGCGCGGAAGGAATCTTTCTTTTATCGATTCCCAGGTTCTTATCGCTTGTACGAAAGTGTCCTGCCCGTTTCCATACATCACCATACATCCGTTTCTGCAACTGCTGGATAAATGCTACTGAGAAAACAACTTCCGGTTTAAATGATCGACTGAGTGTCCACTCAATCGCCTTTTCGATATTTTGTTGTTCAAACTCATCCAATTCACCGCGTGTAGCAATTGAAGGAATGAGCAGTCCGTCCTTTTCCTCGTCCTCAAGAGGTGTTTGTCCCTCGATGTATTCCAGATTCAATCCCATAACATTTTAGGCATCGTTCGGATGATCTCTGAAGTGCGTTCCCGGATAGCTGTTGCAATGCGTTTTTTTGAGTTGGACTGTTCCTCCAATTTCATTGTATTGGCTGTACGCATCACAATTTTTTTTGCGAGTTCCTCTGCACGTTTTTCAATGAGGGCATCCAGAGATCCATCCTTCGGAACAAATCCATACACCAATTCCATATCCAAAGCATGAGCAACTTCCTTCAACGATTTAATAGTAATCGATCCTTCCTGTTCCCTTCTCTCTATATCCAACACCCCTTGTTTGGTGACAGAAAGTTTATTCCCCAGTTGCCGCAAAGACATCCCAAGAGCCATTCGAATAGCCTTTATCCATCCATCTGGGGGAGGAACAACCTTTTTCAAGACAGAATACCGTGTCATTTTAGCATTAAGCTGCTCAATTTGAAGCGATTTATCTTTCATAATGTAAAGCTATAACTTTATTAAAACAAAGCAAAAGTAAATCTATTAATTGACAAAAACAAATTATTAGTCAAGTTATTACTTTACCAATTTAACTCTATGAAATCAGATGAGCGATTAGAGGAGGCACGGGTTTTAATTGGAAAAACGCTTCTTTTTTTTGATGTAATAGAGCGATTCGTTGAACGCTGGGGTTTGGTTCAATTATGAATTAGGAATGATGAATTACTTTTCCGCCCGTGGTGGAAGGACACGGAGGGTTTCCTCGCGGGCTCAGATTTTTTACCACTTAGACATGAAGGGCACTAAGTTTCACTAAAGGAAATTAAACCGCGGAGGTGGCGAAGGACAATTGTGCGAAGATGTGTTCGTTTTCACTTGTTTGGAGTGTATTCTTTTACACCGTATATTCGGAAGACATGAATTACGCTGATTATATTTCCATCGACCCCAATATCCGCTTTGGGAAACCTTGAATTAAGGGTACCAGAATTTCTGTGTATAATGTACTCGGATGGATGGCATCGGGTATGTCAATTGGGGATATCCTAAATGATTATCCGGAACTAAACGAAGAATAAATCAGAGCCTGTCTTGGTTTTGCTGCAGACCGTGAACATAAGTTCAGGATAGCTTCATGAAACTTTTGTTTGATCAAAATATTTCATTCAGGATCATTGATCCCATTTCTAAAGTATTTCCTGAAGCAAAGCAAGTCAGAGGGTAGGATAAAGTAAAGACCACACCTATTTTCCATCAACAATATCTCCCAAGCGTTTTTTTGAAATACGAGCTGAATTGGTGGGGGTGGTTTTATGGGGCATGCTATTTGGCTATAATATGCTTCTTATTAACAACTGGGTTTATTTGATGATTTATAGAATTTTTGATAATTTAGGAAACCACCATATGGTAAGCATCACGCTACCGAATTAACGCCCTATCCGGAAAAAAGGTTGGGTTAGAAATAAATAAGGTACAATTGCTATGAAAAAAATACAACTATTATTATCACTTCTCTTGTTATCGTTGACTACTCGCGGACAATTCCAAGATGAACATATTGACTTGTTATCAAAAATAAATTGTGAGCTATCGGATTCATGGACACCTGACATTGACGAAAGTTTTAACGGGTTGCTTCCATATCCGGCAATATCCGTTTCCCTTATGAACTGCAAAACCGAGATTAAGGGTAGCAATTATGGAATAGGTATTTATTTAACAAGCAATATTCAGATTCTATTCGTTCATATAACTGGACTCAAAACGAAAGCAAATTCTTTATTTTTGAAACAAAGACATACATTGGAGTAATTGACTATTTGGGCGAATGGCATGAAACGTATAACCAAATGATCGTAATCTTAATTCCAGAACTTAAAAAATATTTTAAAGACAACTCCGCGAAGTTGTAACTGGCACTAATCGAGTAGACTGCCTCACTGAATTTCTCCAGTGAGGTGCGCCCCCGCCTCTGCGAGTCGGGTAAATCTCACACCATCAGCCGCGGCTGACGGTTTCCCGAAAAAATTTCGGGACAGGCTCCAACTATATGGGTTCAATGAAATGTAAATGTCCAGTAGCTGCAAAAAACAACCTCCAATCCTATCCTGCAATTCCTGTAGATTGAATTTAAGTTAAATGCATTTCCCTTAAATAAGAATCCCCTTATTTAACTTTAAGCCTTTAAACTTAAATAAGGAACTTTCATTCTAACCTTTCCACCCTCCAAAAACCTCCCGAAAAACCACAAATCGAACGGCATTTCAGGTCCTTTTCCTAACTTTACTCAGCAATCTCTTTTCCCCCGTGCGTATACTCATTATTCAAACCGCCTTTCTGGGTGATGTAATCCTTGCCTCTCCGGTTTGGGCGGAATTGCATCGTTTGTTTCCGGATGGTAAGATTGATGTAATGGTGCGCAAGGGAAACGAGAACCTGGTGGAACATACACCATATATTAATAAGGTGATTATATGGAACAAACAAAAAGGAAAATACCTCAACCTATTGCGTTTGGCTTTTCAGTTGCGAAAAGAGAAATACGACATCGTCATTAACCTGCAACGCTTTGCAGCATCCGGATTTCTGACCTGGTTTTCGCGCGGGAAAGAACGGATCGGATTCGATAAAAATCCTTTTGCATTCAGTTACCACAAAAAAATCAATCACCAGGTGGGTAATGGTCAGCACGAAGTGGAACGCAACCTCTCCCTCATCGTCCACCACGGAGCATTTCAACGTCGTCGACCTGAACTGCATTTTTTACCACAACACGAAGAACATGTGCGTTCGTACAAAAACCGTCCGTACATCTGTCTCGCTCCAACATCTGTCTGGTTCACCAAACAATTGCCCGCAAAAAAATGGGTGGAACTGATTCGCTCCTATCCCAACGATAAAACCATTTACCTCCTCGGCGCTCCTTCCGATCAAAAAGCCTGCGAAGAAATTCTTCACGAAGCAGGTCACCCGGATGCAATCAGTCTCTGCGGTAAACTGAATCTGATCGAATCGGCTTTATTGATGCGCGATGCAGAAATGAATTTCGTGAACGATTCCGCTCCGCTGCATCTCGCTTCTTCCATGAATGCACCGGTCACCGCCTTCTTTTGTTCTACCATTCCGGAATTCGGATTTGGTCCTTTATCCGATCAGTCCATCATCAAACAGAACGAAGAATCACTCGATTGTCGTCCCTGCGGTTTGCACGGTTACAAGGAATGTCCGAAAGGTCATTTCAAATGCGGGGAGATCAGTATTTACTAAGGAAAACACGATTTCATCCCGAGTAAATCTAAATCCCATAATTCTCCGAAGGATAGTTAGGTATCTATATTTGGAACTTTCAGCCAAATTTTCCTAACTTCCTAAAAATTTGACTACTATGCGTCTTTATTCTATTCACGTATGCATACTTATATGCAGTCTTTTTAGTACATCTATCGCCTTCGCTCAAATTCCATCAAACGTTCCGCAAGCAGGATTGGTGGCATGGTACAATCTCGACAACAGTCCGGTTTGTGAAGTTACGCCCACGCTGAATGGAGTTTTTTCCGGAACTGTAGCTGGCATGCAGGACCGATTTGGGAACAACCACAAAGCCGTTGATTTTACCGGAACCGGAAAAATGGATGTAACAGGTATCAACATTACCAGTGGACCAAGAAGCTATTCTTTTTGGTTCAGGCATAATTCCTCTCAGCAAAACATCCTGTTGAACTGGTCCGGTGGTCTTGAATTAAGAACAACCTCATCAGGTCAACTCCAGATTCAACAAGCCACTCCAAATATTAATGCGACATTACCCAACTTCCCGCAAAATCAGTGGAACCATATTGTGGTAACTTTTGGATCAGGTATTTTGAAAGTTTTCCTCAATGGCAGCAATATCTATAGCCTTCCTCAAACATTAAACAACTGGAATGATTTCACTATGGGATACGGAGGATTACCTTGTATTGGTATGTTTGATGAATTGGGAATCTGGGCGTTTGAACTCAATCAAAGTCAGATTGACGCCCTATATCAAAGAGGCGGATGTCTAAAGGCCGAATACAAATTTTCAGGAAACGTAAACGATGGTGGTGGTTTTTCGCAGCATGGTACTGCAACTGATATTACTTACGTAAACGATCGATTTGGTGTACCACAATCCGCAGTGCAATTCAATGGAAGCTCCTCGTTCATTACAGGTCCAACCTGGTACTGGCCTGCGGGATACAACCAGCGTTCCATCGAATTATGGTTTAATGTGAGCGATACGATCTACAATGGTTATCATCGTTTGTTTCATTACGGAGGAACAGGAACGGGCTCCTCGCAGGAAATACTTCCAACAACCAACGCATTAGGAGTTATGAATACATTGACATATTCAGGAGGAAATGATAATGTAATTGTTGGATTCAATGGCGTCTACAACCAATGGCACCATGTCGTTGCTACTTACGATGGTTCCGTTGCAAAATTATACATCAATGGTCAATACATCAACCAGGAACCCAAAAGTTGGCCAACCCAAATGACCACCAATTTCATTTTTGGTGCAATCGTTGATTTTACACATTTCTACAAAGGAAAACTGGATGATGTTCGCGTTTACGGTTGTGTGCTAAATAATTCTCAGGTTGATTCACTTTACAATTTACCTGCAGGAGGTTCACCTTGTCAGATCACTGCATCGGCAAGCACCGTTTCGCCCTCCTGTTTTCAAGGGAGCAACGGATCAATTGATCTCAGTTTAAGTGGAGGAACATCTCCTTATACCTATATGTGGAGCAACGGATCAACCACACAGGATCTTTCTACAATTACTGCAGGAAATTATACGGTTGTAATTCATGATGCAACAGGTTGTGATGCCATGTTAACTGTAAATGTTCCTCATCCAACTTCTATGTCCTTAAACGTAAGCACTACATCACCAACATGCGGAATGGATAACGGTTCTGCTAGTGTTGCGGTTTCAAACGGAGTGATGCCTTACACCTACAATTGGTCGAACGGTGATAATATATCTGTGGCCGATTCAATGACAGCCGGTACTTATATGATAACCGCTTACGACGCCAATGGTTGTTCCGCTGCCCATACATTTATGTTATCGAGTTCCGGGGCACCAACTGTTTCGTCGGTTGTAACCAATGCCACCTGTGCAGGTTCAAACAACGGTGCCATCGATCTTACTGTAACCGGCGGAACTCCTCCATTCTCTTTTGTATGGAGTAACTCTTCCACCACCGAAGATCTTGCAGGAATTAAACCCGGTTCGTATATGGTACAAATTACCGACGCAGCAGGATGCATAACCGGAGCTGGTATTATTGTTGGTGTTAGTTCTATTCAAGTAGGGACTCCCGTAATTTCTCAACCTGCTTGTGGGGCATCTGATGGTTCAATCGCAATGAATCCAACCGGTGCTTCTCCGTTTACATATTTGTGGTCGGCCAATGCAGCAAGCGCAACAACATCTTCGGTGAGCGGATTGCCTTCAGGAATTTATTCAGTTACCATCAGCGATAACAACAACTGCTCCGTTACACAAAACATTTCACTCAGCAATCCGAATGCTCCGGTAACACAACTCGTAAGTGTAATGCCGGCGAATTGTTCAGGGATGTTGGGTGCTATTAATATGAATGTGACTTCAGGTACTCCACCATTCACCTATTCTTGGAGCAACGGCGCAACAACTCAGGATATTTCCAACTTACTTCAAGGCACCTATCATCTTTCAGTAACCGGTGGAAACGGATGCATGTCGCATTCTTCTGCTACCGTTCCCGGAATTTTTCCCGATCCGATTACGCTGTGTATGTCGACAGTAGATTCTGCCAGCGGAAAGGTATTATGCGTTTGGGAAAAACCCAATCTATTCAACATCGATCGCTTCAACATCTACCGCGAAAATGCAGTGGCCGGTCAGTACGATTTCTGGTTCACCAAACCGTTCGATTCACTCAGTCAGTGGACCGATCAATCGGCCAATCCTGTTATTCGCGGATGGAGATACAAAGTGACTATGGTTGATACCTGTGGAAACGAATCGTCGTTCGGAACCAATCACAAAACACTTCATCTGGTAAGCAGTCGCGGATTAAGCGGCGAAGTGAATCTGATTTGGGATACCTACGAAGGATTCAACTATCCAACTGTTTACATCAACCGTTACCATGCAAGTACAGGATGGGAACTCATCGACAGTGTCCCCTCTACGCTTCATGCCTATGTGGATGTAACTGCGCCGGCATCCGGATTGCTCCGATACACTGTAGATGTTCGTCCACCTACAAGTTGCGAAGCTACACGCGCCATTAACCACAACAGCACACGAAGCAACCGCGGAACCATTGCACCGCCGGCTGCAGTTGATGAGCTTCTTCAATCGTCCTTCCGCGTATTCCCGAATCCTACCGATGGTGTTGTATCAATTGTTGGCAGCGATCCTTCGGCATTTATTCAGAATGTAATGATTTACGACCTCAGCGGAAAACGGATTCACCGGATGAATATCCGATCCTCCGCCACATCCATCTCCATCGAAAACCTGGAGAGAGGCATTTATATTCTGGAAGTTCATACACCAACCGGTATAGCACGCTACCGCATTGTTCGGTCATAATTGAAATATACGTCAAACAAAAAGGGCTGTCGAAAGACAGCCCTTTTTGTTAGTGGCAACTCATCATTTATAGAATTCGTAAGCAACGTTATTAATGACAACCACAACATTTTCGCCTACACTCAGGTACTGATTGAATTCGGCAGACTGTCCTTTTGCGAGTTTGAAATATTCATCGCTGTACATTCTCACCTTCACCACATTCTTCGCGGTTTTGGCATCCAGACTTCCATCTACCCATTGATTGTTCTTATTATAAAAGGTCTTTGAACCAACATTACGAACATTCGCCATATTCTTTTCGGCCTGTTCATCCTTTTTATATGCACCACCCTGAACAGGCGCAGAGTTTTGCACTTTGGTGTTGTTTTGCATCGTCGATTTGTACGCGCGCTGATCGTTGGCCGATTCTCCGCGAACAACTTCCAGTTCTTTCAATTCTTCGTCGGCGATACGCTGGTTCTGGCTCATTGCATTCAGATCAACATCTTCGCGAGCAAGGAATGCAGTATAGGGTGTAAGAATTCCGTACTCCTTACTTAAGCGTACCAGTTCATCTACCAATTCTGTATTTCTTCCGTTCAAATCGATCTGATTGATCAGGTGACCAATTCTTCGCGATGCCCAGATCTTTTCTACATAATCATGCGTTTTGGTTCCTGTGTGCGAAACAAATTCTACCGGAAATCGATACTCCTTATTTACACCATTACTTTTTCCGCGAATCACCACATTGGCTTTGCAGGGTTTGTTGTATTTACCTACCCAAACAATTTGTCCGCCGCGAAACAGGTCAGGCATAATTTCCGGATAAGTGGAACGGATGTCCAATCCCGATACGGGCATAAATACTTCCACTGCTTCAAAACTGATTTTGATATCGGTGAGTACCGGACTACTAATATTGGAATACAAACGCGCCACACTTGCTTCAATGTCCTCAGCCGGTTTTACGTATTCACTCAATCCGCCATTCGCACTGCTTAAACGATCAAGCAAACGTGCATTCACATCATTACCTACTCCAAAAGCAAAGAGTCGTGCTTTTACTTTATTCGCGTTCTTGCAATTATTTGCAATTGTAAGTTCATCTGTTGCTCCTGCTGTTGGTAATCCATCGGTAAGGAAGATCACATAAGTCGGACGTTTATCATCGTGCAGCATTTCCATTCCTGCTACCAATGCTCCATTAATATTGGTTCCACCACCGGGACGTATACCATTAATATAGGTATAACATTCTTCGTAGGCTTTTTTGTTGTAGCGAACCAGTTCCGGTTTATAGGTTTCGATGCGGTCGTCGTACGACACTATATTAAACAGGTCGTTATCGTTAAGATTGCGCATTACAAACTCAACCGCCTTTTTTGCCTGTTCTATTTTTTGTCCCGACATCGATCCGCTTCTATCGAGAACGAACAGCACTGTCTTTTCCGATTGCTTTACGATTTCATCAACAGAAGGACTTGCCAGCAACATGAAGTAGCCATCTTTATCGGACGCTTCTTTATAACTTAATAAGGATGCACCCACTTCACCTTTATCTGTGGTGAAGACCATTTTAAAATCGGAAGTAGGCAAAACATAGGTCTTCTCCATTTTAATATGAGCCGTCTTATCGCCGGTGCGCTTTATTATAATGTCGTCGGTTGGACTGAACACCGTTTTAATTCCGTCGCTTGATTCGATGCGGGCATTGAACGAAAGAGAGCGCAGCGCTTTAGCAGAAAATTTTTGGGTACCGAAGGGATAGCTGAAGTTGACTGCATTCAGATTACGATCGCAAACCTGTGTGTAGCGCACGGTGATGTTCCGTTCTTCACCAACCTGAATCGGGAATACGGAAGTCTTGAATAAACCGTAGCCCACATACTCCATTAAAGCAGGATCGCGTTTGCGTCGCACGATAGATTCGTAGATACCACGTGCTTCTTCCTGTTTGAGAAGTTGTCCGGGAATTTCTTTCCCGTTCACCATCATCATAAAATTCTGCACGATACCACCATTAGGTAAAGGGAAGAAGATCTCCACTTCGAGCGCCTGGTTGCCCGGGTTGTAAATGGTTTGCGTTACAGAAACTTCAGCGATCTGATCGCGGATGGTAGCATCAACAGCGATGGCCAGAACTTCGTACGAATTCTGAACAGCCATTTGCTGCACATTCATTTCGCGCATTCTTCGGCTATCCCAGGATTCGGAAGTGATAGCCATTTGCGCGTTGACCGATTGCAACATCTGCAAAACGGAAAAGAGGAGGAGGAACAAAAAACGTTTCATACGTGATCAATTTTAAACCTGTACACGCGATGAGGAAGAAGGTTCAATCCTTGTTATGCATTGATAATGCGTGGAATGATTATATTTGAACAATGGATCAGGAACTGATCGTACCTTATATAGAATTCCTCAGCCAGTTCATCACCAGCGACCGGCTTCAGCGATTTGAGGAAGTACTCAGCAACAGGACGCGTCACATCACGATGGTGATTGAAGACATCTATCAGCCACAAAACGCAAGTGCAGTTGTACGAACCAGCGAATGTTTAGGATTGCAGGACATCCACATCATCGAGCAGAACAATGTTTATGAACTGAATAAGGATGTGGTGGTTGGTGCATCGAAGTGGATCAGGATGCACAAGCACAAGAAGAATCCGAACAACACCCGGACATGTTACGAGCGATTGCGCGCGGCAGGATATAAGATCTATGCGACCACACCAAACATAAACGGATACACGCCCGACACATTACCTTTGGATGAAAAGGTTGCGATTGTTTTAGGAAATGAAGGAGAAGGATTGAGTGCAACAGCGATTGAAGAAGCCGATGGATGCATTCAGATTCCGATGTACGGCTTTACGGAGAGTTATAATATTTCTGTTGCAGCATCGATCATTGCGTATGAATTGGTGCAGCGATTACATGCGAGTGAGATCGAGTGGCAGTTGAATGAAGATGAAAAAAATGAAATCAGATTAAGGTGGATGAAGAAAGTGTTGCGAAGAGTAGAATTGTTTGAATCGGAGTTTTACACAAGACGTGGTGGAAAAAAATAACCTAATAAATAGGATATAAGAAATCAATAACATAAATTTACATCACTAATCAAACCCTTAAAAATTAAACATCATGGCAAAAGCAACAAAAAAGAAGGCTGCTCCTAAGAAGAAGGCTGCAACCAAAAAGAAAGCTGCTCCTAAGAAAAAGGCTGCTGCTAAGAAAAAAGCTGCTCCTAAGAAGAAGGCTGCTGCTAAGAAAAAAGCTGCTCCCAAGAAAAAGGCTGCTGCTAAGAAAA
>ERZ761609.1455-NODE-1455-length-20795-cov-32.564417_pt1 | contig 20795 bp, 16 predicted proteins | sample MGYA00511163_ERZ761609 | MGnify/ENA primary metagenome ERZ761609 (study PRJEB28899, sample SAMN02445070) | bioreactor sludge metagenome | biome: EBPR sludge | place: Australia: Brisbane, Thorneside Wastewater Treatment Plant | collected 2011-12-16 ... | reverse complement strand
CTGGCCGCGGCCGCTCGCATGGCCGCCGCCGAGATTGCCGCGCTGGCTGACCCCTCTCTGGCACGGGCCTACCTGGCCCGCGCCGGCCACCCAAACAAACCACACCACACCCACCCGTGATCATGAACACCACGACCCTGCCCAATACCCGCATCAAACTGCGCGACATCACCGGCGCGCGCCGCTTCAGCCTGCCTCTGCCCTCCGATCCCGACACCACCGTTGGCGAGATCATCGAGGAGGTGGCAGGCGAGCTCAGCCACACCGACTCCACCGGCCGCGGCATACACTACACCCTGCGCCTCGATGACGGCCGCAAGCTGCACCGCAGCGACTCCGCTTCCGAACTCGCGGGCCGCGAGGCCACCCTCATGCCCAATGTGGACGCCGGGGCCTTTTGACACCCGCACCCTCATTTCGCCATGTTCGCTCCATCCCGGCATTCCTTCGCCATCCTGCTGAAACGCCACGCGCTTGAGCAGGGTAAGCTGGTGCTCCAATCCGAGATCGGACGCCGCGGCATCAAGCCCGACTGGACCCCTGCCATCGAAGCCCTGCGCTGGCGTGCGCTGAAACACCAGCATGCGCCGCCGCGCGCGCTCAACCCCGAGTTCCTGCCCGTCTGGGACGAGAAAAAAGGCGGCGCGCCTCACGCCCGCGCGGTGCGTGTGCGCGCCGCCGGGCAGGAGGTGCTGCTGCCGGCATCGTTTTTTCAAACCGCCGCGGCGGCTTCCGCCTCCGACGTGCCCGGAATCGGCGCTCCTGCCGCGCCTGCGGCTGACCACGACGAGGACGGCGCGGACGGCGGCGGCGTCACCACATGGGAGTTGCTGGCCTTCGAGCAGGGCGGAGCGCCCGCGATGCAAAAAAAATTCGCGCTCGAAAACGACGAGCCTGAAGACGTGCGCTTCCACGCGGCGGACATCGGAACGCTTTTGGCGCGCTCGGAGGCGGTGCCCGTGCCTGACGACGAGGACGCAGGGGCTGAGCATGAGGTGGACGAGGTCTTCGTCCCGCGCGTCATCGCCGGCCGGATCCTGCAGGCCGCGCAAAGCGCGGGCGCGGTGGAGACAGGCGGCACCCTGCTGGGCCGGCTGATGCGGGACGAAGCGCGCGGTACGATGGCGGCTGAGGTCCTGGCCTATGTGCCCGCGTTCAACGCCCCCGCCACCCTGACCACGCTCACTTTTACCGACGAGCACTTCGCGTGCGTGCAGGACACGCTGGAGCGCGAGCCATGCGCCGACACACTCATCGGTTTCGCGCACAGCCACCCTTCATCTCATTTTTGCCCGCCCTCCTGCCCGCCGGAGCGGCGCGCCCTCTGCCCGCGCCAGCGCGCGGCGCTGAGCGCGGCGGACCTGGCCATGATTCAGACGGTCTTCCCGCGCGCTTACTCCGTCTTCCTGCTGGCCAACCTGGCCGACAGCGGCCCCTCGCTGGCCTGTTTCGGCTGGGCTGGCGGCAGCGTCGTCAGGCGGCCTTACCGTCTGGTCTAGCCATTAATCTCACCCCCCACCGTATCCCATGCCACGCACCATGCACCCCTCCCGAGAGGAACTCGCCGATGTCATCAAACTCGCCACCGATCTCACTGATCCCGGGCACCCCGACTCCGTGGAGCAGCTTGCGAGCTGCGCCGACGCGCAGGCGCGCGCCCCGCTGCTGCGTCTCTGCGCCGCCGAAGCGCGCCGGCAAAAGGAGTGCGTTCGGCGCATGGCGGCGATCAATGAGCGGCTCACCGAGCAGAACAAGCTGCTGACCGGCGAGCCGTTGATCGAGGCTGTCTTCATCCGCGCAGCGGAGAATGACAAGGCCGTCGTGTTTGCGCGCGGTCACAGGCAGCAGGTGGCTGTGGACGCAGGCGTGGTCGCGCGCGCGCTCAAGCCTGGTGACGGCGTTTTGCTGGCAAAGGGAGGTGCGGCCATCATCGGCAGATGCGCCGCGTCTCTGAACGGCTGCGTCGTGGCCGGGTTTGTCCGCTGGGCTGGCGCGAGGATGCTGGTGGAGTTCGGCGCGGGCCAGAAAGAGCTGCTGGAGGTTCCTCCCGGCGCTCTCGAAGACCCGGCTGTGGCGGGCATCGAGGCGGGAAGCGAAGTGCTCTGCCACGGAGAGGCCCGGATTTTTCTCGAACTGCTGCCCAAGGCCGCTGGCGACCATTTCAGCATTCTCAAGGAGCCGCCTTCCGTCTCCGGGTCCGACATGGGCGGCATGGAGGACCTCTACCAGAGGATCAAAACCACTCTGTGCGCCTGCCTCCTGCATGGTGACAGCGCGCGCCGTTTTGGCCTGTCCGCGCGGCCGGGCGTTCTGCTTGCCGGGCCCCCCGGCGTGGGCAAGACATTGATCGCCAAACGGCTCGCGGCGGAACTCAAGGCGGGGCACGGGAACTGCGTATTCGCCTCGGTGAAGCCGGGTGAGTTTGCCTCCAAGTGGTATGGCGAGGCGGAGGCCAGAGTGCGCGCCGCCTTCAAGCACCTCAACACCCAGGCCGCCCGGGGGCTTGTGGTGCTTTACCTCGACGAGGTGGAGTGCCTGGGCAGGACTCGCGGCTCCGCCCCCGGCGGCGTGCATGACGACAAAGTGCTCGCCTGCGTGCTGGCCGAACTGGATGGACTGCAGAGTCTGTCCAACGTGGCCGTCATCGCCTCCACCAACCGCGTCGAAATGCTCGACCCGGCCTTTGTGGAAAGGATCGGCGGCTCGATCATTCATGTGCCGCGCCCGGACGCGCGCACCGCGGCGGAGATGCTCAAAGTCCACCTGCCTGAGCACATGCCATTCTCCCCCAATGGAGTCGAAAGGCATGTCACACGCTCCGCCCTGATCGAGACCGCCGTCGCCCTGCTGTATGCGGACAACGCGCCCGCGTCAGCCATTGCCAAAGTGACCTTCACTGACGGCAAACAGCGTGTCGTCCTCGCGCGTGAGCTGGTCAGCGGACGCCTGCTCGCCAGCCTTGCCGACGCCGCCAAACGCCGCGCCCACGACCGATTCATCCAGGATGGCGGCGGCGGCATCCGCGTCGAGGACATCGAATGGGCCGCGCATGAAACTGCGGAGCGCATGAGGCGCCTGCTCACGCGTGAAAACATCCACCACTATCTCACGGACCTGCCGCAGACCACCCAGGTGCTCAGTGTGGATCCGGTCATGCCTCCCGGCGCGGCGGAGGGGCCGCCTCTCATCGTGCCCCGCCCCATCCAGGATGATGACAGGATCATTCAACTTCTCGACCCGGAGTCACAGCCATGAATTTTCGCGCGCGACCCAAGCTCCGCAGAGTGCCCAAAACCATCGGCGGTGATGTCGAACTGGCCAACTTCATGACCGGCCTGCCGGCGGACTACGCCCTTGATGTCAACGCCGTCAGCGCGCGCCTCATCCTCGCCGCAGTGCCCGGGGTCGTCACCGCCATCCCGTCCGTCCATGCCTCTGTTCGCGCGGCGGCGGGCCAGCAGGTGTTCCCCGTTGGCGCGCTGGACGAGGACACGCCCGGCTTCGACACCACCCAGCGCGGGCTGCAATACTACCACCCAGTGGACTGGGGGCGCTTGTTCCTCGGCAATGGCGGCTCCTGTTACATTGACGCCGACCACCCCGAGATATGCGTGCCGGAGTGCGCCTCCGCCCTCGATCATCTGACCTGGACGCGCGCCGGCCTCGAAATCTGCCGGCGCGCCATGCTCGCCGCCAATGCCGGGCTGGCCGCGGAGGGCGGCGGCAGGATACGGCTGCTGGCCAACAATTCGGACGGGCGCGGCAACTCCTACGGCAGCCACATCAACATCTGCGTCACGGACGAATGCTGGTCCGCTGTCTGCCTGAAAAACGGCCCTGCTGCTGCCTTCACCGCCTCCGCCTTCGCGGTGCTGGCGGCTCTGTTCGGCCAGGGCAAGGCCGGGCATGAGGCCTATGGCGCCCCCTGCAAATACCAGCTCTCCCAGCGCGCCGACTTCTTCAACGTGACACGGGAGTTCTCCACCCAGTGGCCGAACCGCGGCCTCATCAACACGCGGCAGGAGCCGCACGCGGCGGCGCGGCACGGTGTGGAGCGCATGCACATCATCCCCTTTGACTTCACACTTTCCCAGAGCGCGCATTTGATGAAGACCGGTCTGCTGCAGTTGCTCTTCGCACTTATCGAGTCGTGCGCGCCCCTGCCGGAGGCGCTGATTCTGCGCGATCCCGTGCATGCCTTTCAGCGCTTCAGCCGGGACGTGGCCCTGAAAGCCGCCGTGCCCGCGCAGTCGGGCAGCGAGACGGGCATCATCGAATGGTTCGAGAGATTTCTGGATCTGCTTGCGGGATGGAAGGAAGGCTTTGAGGACACGGTGCCCGGCGCCGGCAGCATCCTCATGCATGCCCGCTGGCTTTCGGAAGCGCTGCGGGCGCGGGATCACTCCGGGCTGGCCGCGCACCTGGACGGCTGGAGCAAACTCGGCCTGCTGAAGTCCGCCATGGCCTGCGATCCCGCGCTGGACTGGTCCTCGCCGGAGATCAAGGCGCTGGACCATTTGTATGCTTCCCTGGACGAGGAGGGGTTGTATTTGCAAATGGAGCGCGCTGACAAGGGCATGACGTTTTTCACCGAAGCCGATCTCGATGCCGCAATCCGGCAGCCTCCGAAAAACACGCGCGCCGCCCTGCGCGCCCGCCTCATTCGAGTCATCCCGGCCGATCATCTGCGCAGCCTGGACTGGGGCGAGGTGATCTTCGACCTCGACCCCGGCGGCCGTCCCGTCCGGCTGGCCATGCCCCCGCCCTGGGCGCCCGGACTGGACACGCCCGCCGGACGCGCCGGCGACTATTCCAAACTTTGCGCGGCGGTGAATGCCGGCGCGTCATTCGAACCCCACCACCACCATGAGCCAGACACAACAGACACGCACAGAACAGACCACCCGCGCCCCGCAACCCTGCGATGACGACGACGCGGACGAAGGCATCCTCGCCGCTGCCGCGCAGGAAAACGCCCAGCTCGCCAAGGCCAGCCAGGAGATCCTCAAAAAAGCGCTCCAGGGCCTGGAAGCGGGCGCGTATCTGCAGGCCAACAAACAAAAAAGCGCCCAGTGATGAAAACCGCCAGAGACCCGGCCATCATTTGCGGCGAGGAGCAGGAGCTTGGCTTCGCCGCGTTCCTGGGCGGCAGGCGTGTCAGCGAGGACGACATTTATCCCGCGTTTCTGGAGAATGCCCGCCGGTTTGGCATTCCGAATGAAGGCTGGCACGGGGGAGTCTTTGTGGCCAACGGCGGCAGCATCTACCGGGACGCCGCGCGCGGCGGCGCGCGCGCGCGGGGCGGACAGCATCTCGAATTTGCCTCCGCTGAATGCACGAACCCGCGCGATCTGCGCCTCCAGGTGCGCGGCATGGAAAAGCTCATGCTCGACATTCTCGACAGGACGCTCGAATCCATGCCCGGCGGCGACGGGATACGCGCCAGCTTTCTGCGCACCAACTGCGATCCGGCCGCCGCCGCTTCCTGGGGGACTCATCTCAACATTCAATCCTCGGCCCACCCGGACGACTTCGAGCACAACGGGCTGGTGCCGCATCTGGTGACGAAGATGCTTCTCGGTGGCGAAGGCGGCTTTGTTCCGAGGAGTGATCCCCTGAAGCCCGGCGAACCCACATATCTGCTCTCTCCTCGCATGTTTCATTTCGGCGGCCACGTCACCGGAGGCAATTCAGAGTCCGCGCGCGAGAGGCCGCTCATTTGCACAAAAGGTGACCGGCATAGCCTGCATCATCACCGCCTCCATCTCATCGGCTTCGCCTGCCTGCTTTCCGACCGCGCCCACATGCTGGACCGCGGCTCCACGATGCTCGTGGCGCGCGTGGCGGAGCTGACGCGCGGCGCGGCCTTCTCGAAATTCGCGCTCGACTCTCCCGCTGACGCGCTGCGCGTCGTGAACTGGGATCCTTCCCTGAGGGCGCTGATCAATTTGAGAAACGGCGCGCAAATGTCCGCACTCGACATTCAGGAGGCGTACGCGGATGCCTGCGAGCGTCACCTTGATCAACTGCCCCCCTGGGCGGGCGCCTTTCTTCAGGATTGGAAAAGCGCCCTGCAAGACCTGCGCCACGGCTGGGAGCGGGCCATGTACCTACAGTGGCCGCTCAAGAGAATGATCTTCGAGACGCAGGGGGCTTTCACCCTTCCCAACGAACCCGCCCTGCTCGCGCTCGACATGAAATACGGCGCGTATGGCAGGCATGAAACGGGAGTTTTTGACCAGATGGCCGCCGCTGGCTGCCTGCCTGACGGCCAGCTTCTGCTTGATGAAACGGAGGTTCACAGAGCCAGGATCACTCCGCCGCAGGACACTCGCGCGAAACTCAGGGGTGATGCCATCTCGGAGATCATCATTCAAGGCCCCCTGCGCCGGGGCGATGGCAGCCATGCCTCGTGGACCTCCGTTTTTGACGCGCATCGAAACGCCGCGCTGGATCTTGGCCAGACGCAATGTCTCACGCCGCATTGGCGGCCTGTCTTCAAGGACTCACCCAAAAGTCTTCTTGAATCATCCCAAAGCTATCCGCCGATGCGGCTCTACGAGCTTGGGCGCTACACGGAAGCACTGGCGGAACTCGACAGCCAATACCCGGACAATGACCATGCGCGCTCTCAACGTGTGTGGATTCTCGCCCGTCTGGGCCGCGCCAGCGAGGCGATTGAAACTCTGGACGAGCACAGCCTGCATATGACGGATGAACTCCTCCTGTCCATAGACCATCTGCTGGTCTCCCGGTTTCTCGGGTTCGGGCCGCGTCCCGAGGCTCCCCTCTGGATTCGAGTCGGCGGCAATGCGGACAGTCGGCGCTCCGCGGTTTTTGCCAGCGGTGCCGGGGCGGCGCTCCTGCGCATGGGCGAGCTTGATGCGGCCGAGCAAAAATTGCGCATGGCGGCCGGATCACTTGCCTGTACCAGGATCGGCGCGCGCGCGCGCTGCGATCTTGCCAGATGCCTCGCCATGAAAGGCGCGCTGGAGCCTGGTTTCTCGAAGGTGGTGGAGGCTGCGAGTGTGCTGGAGTCGAGGGGCTTTTTCGGCGACTGGGCAGAGTTTGGCCTGCCCACTCTGGCTCGGCTCGCGCACATGCGCGGGGAGCGCTCGCTGGCGCTTGATGCCCTCAAGCGTTCCAGGGTGATGCTTGCCGCATTCGAGGCCCGGACGGCACTTTTGCGGGTTCGTGTGCTTGAAGCCAGAATCAGGGGCGTCATGGACAATGAGGCGGACTCGGTCTTCGATGCTGTCAATGGATTGCTGTCCGGGGACGTTCCCTCCTGCCACGCCAGTGACCCTGGCCTGCTGGTTTTGGAGGACTGCTGGGCGCAGTGGGTGTCGGGAGAGCCGCTGCCCGACGCCCTCCATTCCAAGCTGCCCGCGGCCAGACATGACCCGTGCTTCTGGGGTTTGTGAATCCGTGCCCGTCATTGCCATGCCCGTGAACGCGCGCATCAAACGCCCCCCGCCTCTGCGTGGCGGGTGCCTGGCTGTCTGGCTGCCCTCCGCGGTGCTGCTCGCGGCGGTTTTCCTGCATCCAGTCCCAGCCGGCCTCCTCATTCCTGCAGCTCTGCCGGGAGTCGTCTCCATCATTGCCCTGGTTCGTGTCTCCACATGGGAGGCTCGCTGTCTCACCTCCGCGGCAGCGCTTGCATTCAGTTGCGCCGTCACCTGGCTCATCGAGCTTTCCAGTTTGGCATTGCTGCCGGTTGAAGCGGGTTCCGGCACGCTCGCGTTTGCTTGTGGCATGAGTGTGATGCTTTTTGCACCGGTCTCATTGCGGCGCGCGGTCTGGGCGGCCTCTGTTTTCGGACTCGCGCTCGCCTGTGCCGCCGTCGTCACCAGACACTGGGAATATCTGGCCCGGTGGCATGATGCTGGAGGGATGGTGCTTGCCACCCTCCAGGCATGCGCAGGAATGATTTTCACCCTCTGCCTCATGACTTGCAACACGCGCAGGGCGCGCAAGAGCATGGGCCGGATCAACAGGAGGCGCCGGCCGTCATGCCGCTGAACCCCGAAATCCAATCCGCTCTCGAAATTGAGGCGCGAATCCACAATCAGCGCCTCCATGATCTGATGCGTGGGATGAGGGAGGATGTCCTGACTGGGAGGAAGGACGGGCTGCAGGCTTCGAAGGAATTTGCGCTGCTCTGGCAGGAGTCCGTGAAATCGTTGAGCGGAAGGGTGTGCGAACTGACACGCTGGCGGCGTCCCGGATTCATTCGCGGCACGGGCTTCCTGCGGCACATCCTGGCCTGGCCGGGGATGCCTGCCGAGTTTGTTTTCTTCAAGCCTGTAGTGAGAGAATTCTCTGCTTTGATGGAGGGCCTGCTTGGCATCCTGTTCGCTGGTGTCGCCGCCGCACCGCATGATTACTGCAAACACGTCCGCGCCCCCTACAGCTTTGAAAGCGAGGACGGGGATGTCATGACTCATGCCTATCTTCACTGGCAGGATTGGATGAAGGACATGCTGGACAGGGCGCGCTTCCTCGGTGTCGGCTGCGGACCAGCCCAGGCTGGCGGCAGTCTGGAGATGCGTGAGTTGGCGGCGCGCCTGCCGGGCGTGTTGTCACACATGCCTGAAATCCGTGAATTATGCCGCCCAGTCGAGGGCGCGTTGTTTGACTCAGTCCGCTCCGCCTGCATGGAGCGCCTGAACTCGTGCTGGCTCGGCACGGCTGAGCAGCCGGCAACCGCATGGAAGTTCGTGGATGCGAGTTTTGAAATCTGGCGAGGCTTCAAGCACGACACCTCCGATGACGACATCCCTTTTTGATTTTTGAGCCTCGCCGGGCGCGAAAAACATAACATTCGTTCCTTCGCCGGCATACAAGGGCATGACCGCAACGTCCTTCCCGCCACAATCTGCCTCCGCCGCGGACAGTCTCGTGGACGCATTGTCCGGCTTCATCCAAGAAAAGACCCAGGCTGACTTTAGTGCCATCCGTTCCAACCAGTCTTTGTGCGCCGCTCTCGATTTTTTTTGGCATGCCCAGATCAGGTTGTTGGATGTCGCCTCGCCTTCCTCTAAGCGGCTGCAGTTTTGCGCGCCGGGGAAACCCTCGTTCTTCGCCTCCGTCGCTCCTGATCGTGTTCGCCGACCGAAGACTTCCGCCAACGGCCGCTGTCCGCTGTGTGACTACTCCTTGTTGAGCCAGGGCCGCCAAGTCGGGATTGCGCACGGGAGGTTTCGATTTTTGATCAATCCGTTCCCCTTCTCCGAGCGCCTCTTCACGGTCGTTCGCGCGGAAGACGGTCATGTGCCTCAAGGCATCTCAGCGGCTTGCGTGTATGAAGTCGCCCTCACACTGGGGGCGCGTCTGGCTGACATGATGGAATTGGCCGCCGAGTTGCCGGATTTCCTCATCCTGCACAATGCCGGTGCCGGCGCTTCTTTGCCCCACCATCTGCATTACCAGGCTCTGCCCCGCTGGCGGCGGGTCTATCCTTTAGAGTTTGCTGCCCGGCACGATGCCGGCTATTTCAACGTGCCGTCTGCTTATCCCGTGGCTTTCTTTGTTTTCCGGGCCATGACCCCTGACTCGATTCTGGCTGCGTTGCGAGAACATTGGCTGGACCTGCTTGATGTGCCCGGCCATGCCCATGCGGCCGCCAGCATCATCGCCTCTGGCGCCAATCTTTATGTCGTTCCTCGCGACACGCGGGTTCATGCGTCTTTTCCTGTGGCTTGCCTCGAAGCGCTGGGAGAGTGGGTTTTCCATGACGAGACCAGCGCGCGCGAGGCCTGCCACCAGCGGCTTTGGGAATGGCTGGCCTCCGCGCAGGATCAGGCACTGCGCGATCTGGTTCAATGAACAAACCCTCACTTGAGACCGCCATGTCTTCGAGCCTTTCTGTTGCCATCCCCTCCAGTCCGCTCCGCGGTCTTGGATTCTCCAGCAGCAGCGTGGAGAGCGTGTTGCGGACCGCTGTCTCCGTTGGAATGCGGCCGCTGCTTCTTGAACTGCTTGCGGGCCGCCTCCCGCCTGAGCATTTCCGCAGCGTCATTGCCCGCACCGCGCTCGACGACGAAAGGCGGGCTGCCGGTGCCGCCATTGCCGGCAATGACGTTTATCCCATCGTTCACGGCGGGGTTGTCTCCGCCTCGGTGGACCTGGCATTCGGCGGAATGCGGACGCGGGTTGTGGATGCGGACAGCGACTTCCTCTCCCGTCACTTCTTTCTGGCATGGAATCCAAACGGGAAAATGCACAGCGTCTCCGCCGCTCTTTCCAACTGCTTTTCCGATCCCGTTGCAGGCTGTCGCGTGCGTTCTCTCTCCGCGCTTGCCGGTGAAATGACGCGGAACCTGGAAAAACAGGACTGGAGGGCCTGCGGCCAGGGCTTTCTGGACTACAACCGCGAGTTTCAAGCGTGGTCGAAAAGCTATCTTTCCCCCTCTGTGGCAAGTCGCATGTCTTCCCTGGTTTCTCGCGCGGGCAAGGACAGGCTGCCGGGCTGGAAGCATCCAGGGGCGGGAGACGCCGAATCCGTGCTGCTGGTGTGTGACGGGAGATCTGAGACCATTTCCTTTTTGCGAAGTGAGTTTCAGTCCTGCGGCTGGGAGTTCCAGCCAGTGCGCGGGCAAGGCGGGCTTCAAGTGAGTCTCGACACGCCAGGTCAGAAGCTCACCGTGTCTGCCCCCCATCGGGTGGACTTTATCGGCGCCGCGGACCTCGGCGCGGATGCCCGCATAGCAGTGGAGGGAACCTGCCTGGCCTGCGCTGTCGGTCCGCGATTGCAGATAGATTGCCCGTTCGTGCACGCGCTACAAGGTGACATGCGGAATGGATGGAGTGCCTCTGTGGATCGCGCTTAACGCAGCCCTCTTAACTCATAAGAGCTGCATTGGGGGTCGGCGGAGACGCCGGTGTCAACGACGTGGAGAATGGGGCCGCAGCCCGCCTCCGGGCATTTTTGCCAGGCCACACACACGACAGGCGCCTTGCGCGGCTCGCTCGCCAGCAGCCTCGCGGTCTTCAGCCGCCACACCCTGACCGTCTGATCCTGCGAGCCTGATGCGAGAAGGTCAAGCTCCGGCTGATAATCCAGACTCCAGATTTCACCCACATGGCCTTCGAGCTTCAGCGGCGGAAAAAAAACAGGCGACTCGCCCTTGGGATTTTCCAGCCGCCAGACCTTGATGAATTCATGCCCGCCGGTCACCAGGCTATTACCACACCAGAGCAGGCTCTTAACCCGGCCACGGTGAGCTTTGGCCCCCTTCAAACCCGGGTCTGAGAGTTCAATGGTTGCGACTTCCTCCACCGGCTCAGTTGCGGAGTCCAATGAGAATCGCAACACCGAAATCCGCACACTCGAATCATCCCCGCAGGAGGCGATCCAGATCTTGCTCCCGTCGTCTGAAACGCGCACGGCAAGTTCGCGGATCTTGCTCTTGCTCTTGAGATCGCTTTCTAGATTGCTCCAGAGTCTGTTACGCGCGGACAGATCATGCAGACTCACAGAGCCCTTGCAGTCACCGCAGACGAGCAGGTCCCGCCCGCCGGCTTTGAACATGCGCACCGCGTCGGACCGGATACCAGTGGTTGGATTCCAAATGACTGACGGAGCGGCGGTCTGGCGGTCAATGACGGCCACTCCGTTTACTGTTGCCGCTGCAATCCAGTTTTGTGAAACGTCAATCCTGTGGATTTCAGCAAGGCCCACTTGATGAACTTGAATGGCTCCATCAAGACCAGCGCGACAGTAGATGCAACCGTCATCACCAGCCCAGACAAATATGGGCGCATGAACCGGCGCGCCAACGACAACTGCCGTGTGAACCGGCGCCGTTGTGACACCCGATCCTGGATCACGCAAAAGCTCGCCCATCTCGTAAACCGCGAAGGGGTGCCCCGCCGCCCCCGCGACTAGCCAGCCGCCGACTGTGTCCAAAGACATGCCAATGTCCGAAGTTTTGCGCTGCGAGCGGACCACACCCGAAGGTAAATCCAGATAGTGAAGATGGTAGTGCCTATTGATGGAATTAAACAAGCCATCCTTGATTTCCTGCCGCGCCGGGTTGGGCTTGTGCTCTTGATGAAGCTTTAGAAGCGCCGGCCATGACAAGACTTTGACAAAGCGATCATAGCCGCCTGAGATGAGAAAATCCTCGTTTTCATGCCTTACGAAGCCCAGTGACCAAATCGAGTTCACATGCACCCGCGCAATCGTCGCCCGGCACTCGTTCAGATCCCATATTTCCACCTGCCCCGACTTCAAGCCTCCGCCCACGACCAAAAAGCGGCCATCCGGGTCGAAGGTGATTGAGTCCACTCGGCGGTCCCTGGCGGGTAGCTGGTGCTTCAGGCTGAAATCAGGGACGCTGTAGTCATCAACCACTCCATCCTGGTGCGTCAGGCTGAGATCAGGGGTGTTGTAGACATCAACCACTCCATCCATCTTTGCCACAGCCAAAAGACTGCCATCCAGCGTCACGGCCAAGCTACGGTAGATGTCTCTGTCAGCATCTTCGTCAGTCACTCCACCGGCATTTTTTTTCGCGTGATCACCGCCGAGCATTTTTTCCTCGGACAATTTCCACTCACTCACGAAAGCAAAACTGAAAGGCTTGCTCACGTCTCCTGTGTCTCTGACCTCATAAACCATCAGTTGCGGTGGCGTGCTGGCCACACTCAGGTAGAGCCGTCTGCCGTGAAGCACGGATGTGAGCGACCTGAACGAAAGCTTCACCATGTTCAACTGGCATGAGCCATTCTTTGTGTCGAAAATCGAAACGCCATAGGCTGAGACGAGAATGGCGTAACGGCCATTGATGAAGCCCGGAACAAGCATCCGAACCGGAGTCTGCCGGATCGAGCTTGCCCCCGCCCAGTGAGTGTTCGCTTCAAAGGAACGTTCCGTTTCGCCTAGTTTCCAAAGTTGAACGGTGTCACTTGAAAATGTCAGCACCTGCGGCCTGCCTTGGGCCGTGAGCTGGGGGCAGAAGGCTGCGGCGACCATGGGCGCGGGTTTGCGCAGGGTATGGCTGGGCAGCAACCCCAGCGTGCTTGTGCCACTAGCAGTCGGCAGCAGGCGCAGCCAGGCCTGCCCGGCTTGGTCCAGACAGGCCTGCTCGGCTTGTTCCAGTCTGACCGTCGCAGCCAGAAACAGCTTCAGCCAGTGTCGGAGACCCGTCTCCTTCTGCTCCACGATGGAGTTGTGCAGGCACTGCCGGGCCAGTGCTTCGTCAATTTTCAAAACGTGATCCGCCAGCGGATGAATGACAAAAGCCAGCTCAGACACGCGCGGGCGCGCAGGATGGTCAACGGGCAGGCAGGTTTTTCCAGACAGTGCCTTTTCGAGACTCTTGGCCAAACGCCTCACTCCCCTGGGCTGGGCAAGGTGTTCGAGAATAAACCCGGGGTTCTGCAGGGCTTCGTGAAAGTTGTCCCAGAGGCGCCCCAGGCGCAAGTGACCCAGAACATGGTCGAGTCTGTACTGTCTGGCTTCTCTCGCGGCGGGCATGTCACCAGCAGCATCCTGGGGGCTAGGCTCGTTGTGAAGCAACATGAAAAGCCGGCGACCCCACCGGCAGTGCCATTCTTTCACCCGCTCTTTGCCTGTGTCGGTTTCGCATAATTGTTCCATGATCTGCCGCCTTGTGATCATGGACATTCGCCACAGGTCCTCCTCGGGCACGTTCAAAACTGCGGACGCATTCTGAATGGCGTTCTTCAATGATTCAGCCTCTGATTCGCCCAGCAGGGTTCTCCAGGTCTTGTCCCGGCGAAACAATCTTCTGGCGCAGACCAGCCACCCCAGCGGATCATCGTGATCGTCGCGTGCAAGCAAGAGTTCGCAAAGTCCAGCGGCATTCCAGGCATTGCCTTTTCCGGCTTTTCCTTTGGCAAGTTCCAGAAACTTAACGTCGTCAGTTCTGGGAACTCCGGCATACGAGCCTGACTGTAGGATCAGGCGCAGTTCGGAATTGGTATTGAAATGCCGCCTGACAATGCCAGCCAGCCGCGCAGGCAGACTCGAGCGGCCATGGTGGTCGGAGATGAAATCCACCCCGGCTAGAATCATCAACGCTTTGGAACCCTCAGGCAGACTGTCCAGGCAGTGAGCCAGCATTTGCAGTTCCCTTTCAACGGGATCGGAATGAAACGCACCTCCGGATGGTACAGCGTCAGAATTCTGGGTGGCGCGCCGCGCCTGGGCCACCAGGGACTGCACCACCACCAGCGGGTCGGCGGTATTGCTGTCAGGCCAGTAGCCCATGACTGTCCAACCGGTTTTGGAGGCTGCGCGGGCAAGCGCGTCGGCCGCCTGGTCAGCGTCATCGTTTTCTATGACGAGGACACGAGGGGATTCAGCCTCCATCCAATCGGCCACGGGGTCAGGCGCGGTCGCCGGGGATGATGAAGCGAGAGGAGGCGTTACCAGCCGGCCTTGGAATCCAGGCCCCCTCGACACGTGAATCATTTTTTCAACCACCACGGCCTGGAGAAGCTCGCTCAGGCCCGGCCTGGCCACGATGGGAATGGTTTTAGTTTGCCGGCAAAGCCAGGTCCGCGGATGGGATGTCCGCTCATATTTGCCGGGGGATTCACCCAAATGCAGGAGATTATTATCGTCTTCAGGAAGGAGGACGGCATGAAACGACTCGCGGTCATTCGATGTGAACTCGAAAAATTTGGCCAGCTTTGCTTTAAGGTCGTCGGTGGATGCCCCAAAGCAGCCCGTGGCCAGCAATGAACGAGGTTCCATGCGGGCTATCGCATCTCGATTTAGACCAGCCTTCCATCTCACGCTGGAGTTGCGGGCGGCGAGCAGGGAAAGTCCAATGGCCGCGGGGAGTTGCAGCGACTTACCGCTCAGATCGGGGGCGGCGGGGTGTTCATGGCTGAAGGGGTGTTCACGGCTGAAGCAGAGGCTCCAGATGATGTGACAGGATTTTGGCCACTCGGCTAGCTCGCAAGCCTGGATGTATGCTTCAACCAGGCTCTTCTTGAAGTCATCCGCCAGAGTCTGAAGTTCCTCATCCCATCCAAGCCACAGGCGCATGGCCGGCGAGGGGACGAACGAGCACGATGAGTTCCCTGCTACAGCATCATCCACCAGAGTCAAAACCAGTTCAGCCAGCACAGCCCTGGTTGGAGATTCCTGAACCAGTACCACCTGCATGCGAACCTGGCAGTCAGGCCGCGTGCCCAGAAACTCCACCAGAACGGCGGACGCATCCGCACTGGTTAGGCCGGTTGTTTCAAGTAGACCCGTGCACTCCGCCACCAGCTCAGCCTTGTGTTTCGAATCACTGTGCTCGTATCCTTTGTCATGAAGAAAAATGGCCGCCTCAGGGTAGGCGCGCAGCAGGCAGCGCCATTTATCGTTTTGAATGGTTCTTTGGATTTGGGCAGAGCAAGGATCACCGGGCGATCCCTTCTGTGCTGTCTCACACTCCTTGACGAGCAAGTCGCGCCATTCGTCAGCCGAGAGAGTGGTCAGAGAAGACGCGGAGAGGTGGCTCCTGAAGGCTTTCCGCCACGAGCCAAAGCCCGGCAGAAAACGGTTGCACCAGCGTTGAAACAGGGGCGGCTTCATCAGAAGCCGTCAGTTTCGAGACTTTTTTTCAATTCTGTCAAGGGCTCGCCGGCTGAGGCTGCCAAGGCTAGCACACTCATGTTGGCGGCTCTGCTCTCCGCAGTCTGTCTTGTCTGGTCCAGCCGGGGTTGCTGGACTGCAGTCAGTCTTGCCTGGGCCAGCAAATCCCGCACCCGCTCGGGAGTGTAGATGGCCCGGGCTTCTTGAAGCGCGGCCGCTTCGAAGGCGGCTGCATCGGCGAGCTCCTGAAATGCGGTTTCGATGAAATCATCCTCTGGAAGGTCGTTTTCGGTATTCATTTGGATTTGTGTAGTCAGGGGTTTTTGATGGATTTTGTGACTCAGACTATGGGTTGATGATGCGCCTGATTTTTCTCCTCAAATGGTGCCAATAAACGGCCTCTGTTTCTATAGTGAAACCGAGGCATTTCGCCACTTCTTCCCGGGTGACTGGCAGTTTGTCCCAACTCAAACCCGCAGTGCGAAAAGTCCAGCCAGCGTCAGTCAGTGACCGGATCACGATGTCTCTCGCTAGCGCAGCGACTGCGCGGTCTGCTGCGGTCTTCTTTGTCACCAAATAGAGGACGCGCCACTCCAGATGTTCAATCTCGCGCGGGGTCAAACATTTATTGCCGGCATCTTCCATGTCTTTAACCTTCTCGAGGGAATCAAGAAGAAGCCAGGTGCGGTCACTGATGCCGCGAGGAAACCTGTCGCCCCCCATTTTTTCGGCGATGGCGTCATGCTGGTCATCAAGCGATGAAAGTCGGGTTGACTCATTGGCTGCCTTATTCAGCAAGCTCACAACTGCCTTGTTGAGCGAGTTCACGACCCACGCCGCAGGGGCGCACCTCGGAGGCCACGCGGCATTGTTTTTCGCTTCGAAGATCTTTTTTACCACTTCACTGGTTGCTTCTTCCGCGATGCTCTCAGAGTTCAGAGCGCCTATTGCTCGCCTCTTGGCGACTACGTGCATTCGCTGAAGCAGCAGCCACCATGCGTCAGTTTCTGCTTTTTCGTCAGGTAGCCGGCACATTGTGGCGTAAATCACCAGGAGATTGGTGACACCTGCGCTGTCATCGAATGCCCCGGTCAGAGCGTTGCAGGCATCTTTCGGGGCATGACCAGCAGCAAAAACAAAGGCATCCAGCCAGTTGGCAACCCCATGAGTCAAACGCGGAAAGTGTACTGGGGTCATGTCCCCGTCCACGTCATCATCCTGGGCTGCTTCACCCGCCTTCCTGGCAGCGGATTCCTCTTCGCCAAGCCCGCGAATGATCTTTTCGATCGAAGCGAGGTATTCAGCCAGCGAGTCGCCTCTGGCATGCTTGAGGGGGCAATCCGGCCAAAGGGATAGCAGTGTGTTTAGAGCAACCTTGAGGGTGGGTAAATACGGGCAGGGCATGGCAGCGGCGGGTTGAGGTTGGGGATGCGCGCAAGTCTTGCCGGGCGGGTTGAATGTACGGGAAAGGGCCTCCGCGACTATCGCGGAGGCCAGGACATGGATGGATGCGCGGTGACTCTGCATAACGGGATATGCGCGCTGAGCGGTGACTGTTAATAAAAAAATTTATTTCGCCGTGCCCGTGCCATTTTGCGCGGCGGTGTAGTGGAGTCGGCAGACCGTTTCAAACGCCTGCCCGTCCAGGTCGAGGGCGAGCGGCAGGAAAACGGGGCTGCCGGTCGAGATGGTGGCGTTGATCATGCCATAGGCATCCAGGCTGGCGCTGGCGGAGCGCTTGAGGGCGGCGCTCCAGCGCCAGAAGCCGTATTTGGCGTCACGCTTCAATGAAAGCGAGCCGACGGCCTTGGCGGCAGACGCGTCAGAAGCCACTGCGGAGCCGGACTTGCCCAGCGGATTGAAGGACCACTCCAGCCCGCAGAGCGAGATGCCGACGACAACGCCCGCAGCCTCAAAGTCGGCAGGCAGGACCACAATGCCTTTCAGGGAGGCGCTCTCGGAAGCTGAGCCGGCTATCAGTTTGCGCACGACTGAGGCCGAGGCCGTGAAGCCGGGCTCGCCATCGCCGCCCGCAGGCGAGCCTTCGGGTCTCGAGACAAAGGCGGATGCCAGGGCGTCCTGTTCAATGCTGCCAGGAATGAATGGCACACCGGCGGCGAGAGGAGCCTTATAGTCGGAAGGCACCAGGAACAGGGCGATCTCAGTGGCTTTCTGGTCCACTCCGCCAGTGACGATCTTCGTCGTGAAGGCGCCGTCTGGCAGGACGGGAAAGAGCGGCTTGTTAAAAAACGGCTTTGTCCAATAAAGGCCGTCCACTTCGATGTAGCAGGCGAGCCGGCGATAGGCAGCAGTTTTGCCCAAGTCGGAGACAACTCCGCAAAGTGTTTTCTGCGCCTTGACTCCGTGGGCGGGGATCGCGGTCAAGGCGACGGACGGCGGGGGAGGCAGAGCCGGGGGTTCGACGGCGGCTCGCAGCACGGCTGCCTCCGGCAGCAGTTTGTCGTCGAAGACATTCTTGAAGCCGGGCTTTAAAACGCCCTTGGCCGTGTGGATGCCCCAATTCTTACCCACCCGGTTCGGCTCCAGCGCTTCCTTGAAGGCCTCGTCAAACGCGGAGAAATAGAAGTTGGGGATGTTGCGCCGGACGGCCCAGCTTTGAAACGCGCTCCAGAAATACGCGGCGTTTTCCAAGCCAGGCTCGGCGAGTTGTTCGGGGTCGCCCTCGCTGGGCCAGCCCGCTTCGCCGATCACGCACCACTTGCCGCCCGCTGCCAGGCGCAGGGCCTGGTACTCGTCATCGAGCCAGGAGACGGCCTCGTCTATGCGGATGCCCTGCCAGTAGGGATGAAAGTGCGCGCAGATGACATCGCAGGCTGCCATGACAGCGGAATGAGCCAGCAGGTTGTCGTGCGTCTCCGCGGTGGTGACGGGAACCCACCACGGTATCGCGGCACGCACCTCCGCGATGATCTCCAGCAGCCGCTCCTCGCTGAGATCGCCGCGCAGGAGCACTTCGTTGCCCACGATGGCGATGTCCACATGCCCGGCGTTGGCGGCGGCGATGAGTGCGGCGATCTCGGCCTGGTTGGCGGCGATTCCCTCCGGGGTGTCCTCCGGGCCGATCCACGCGCCAATTGCTGTTTTGAAGCCCATGCCTCTCGCGAGCCTGCCAACATGCTGCAGGCCGTGCGTGGAGCCGTAGGACCGCACCCAGCTGAACTTGCCTCTAAGCGGGGTCAGCCTGCCGCGAAGCTGGGCCTCAGGCAGCACGACTCCGGTCGCGGGGTCTTGATTGCCTGTGAAGGGGCCGAAACAAATGCCGAAGGGCTGGGCCAGCGCGGCGGCGGCGGACAAGGCGGAGAGGAGTAGGATCGTTTTCATGGCGGGTTGGCGTCTTGGGATGCTGCTTCATCCCATCTATCCGGGTGGCATCCCGTTTGTTATGCGGTTTTCCGAAAATAAGCGGCATGGGGTTCCGCGCCGCTACCCTGGGCAGACTTTCGCTTTCCGAACCGCGCATCCCGCTCTTACGTTTCCTGATGTCCGATTTCTTGAAAGCCCTGGCCGCCGCGCACGGCACGCCCCTTTATGCGTATGATCTGGACATCGTCGCAGCCAGCACGGCCGCGTTGCGCGCGGAGCTGCCTGATGGGGCGCGGCTTTTCCACTCCTTTAAGGCTAACCCGCTGCCTGCAGTGGCGCGACAGGTGCGGCTGGGTGGCGCGGTGGCGGAGATCACCTCCGAGGGGGAGATGGAGGCGGCGCGGCTGGCGGGGCATGACCTGCGAGAGGCCCTCTTTGGCGGGCCGGGCAAGACGGAGGCCGTAATCATGGAGGCTTTGGCGGCGGGAGTGCGCTGGTTTTCCTGCGAGTCGTGGACGGACCTCGGTCGCGTGTCGGCGGCGGCGGCGCGTGTGGATGCGGTCGCGCAGGTGCTGCTGCGGGTGAACCCGGCGGAGGCGCCCAGCGCCCGGCTGGCGATGACCGGCGTCGAGAGCCAGTTCGGTTTTGACGAGGAGGCGCTGCTGGCTGCGGGGACGGGGGCGCTGGCAAAGTTCCCCGGCGCGCGCATCCGCGGCGTGCATGTTTACTTCGGCACCCAGGTGGCGGGCGTGGAGGCGCTGGTGGAGAACACGCGCCGCGCGCTGGCAGTGGCGGAGAGGCTGGAGCGGGCACTGGGTTTCGTCTGCGCGGTGGTGAACGCCGGCGGCGGCTTCCCCTGGCCGTATGCGAATGACGCGCCCCCGCCCTGCCTCACCGGCCTGCGCGAGGGCCTGGAGGAGGCATGGGCGGAGAGTCCCTTGCACGGCACGGCGGAGCTGTGGTTCGAGGCCGGGCGCTACCTGAGCGCGGCGGCGGGGACGCTGGTGGCGCGCGTGCTGGAGGTGAAGCACTCCCGCGCGCGGCGCTTCGTCATCCTCGACACCGGCATCCATCACCTGGGCGGCATGGCCGGGCTGGGGCGCATCCCGCGCGGTGCTGTGACGTTTCTGAACCTCTCCGGCGCGCCGGAAAACGCCGCCGCCCCGCCCGCCGACATTGTCGGACCGCTCTGCACTCCGCTGGACAGCCTGGCGCGCGGCATCCCCCTGCCGGATGTGCGACCGGGCGACCTGCTCGCCATCCCGAACGTGGGCGCCTACGGCCTCACCGCCAGCCTCCTCGGTTTCCTCAGCCACCAGGCGCCGCTGGAGATCGCCCATCTTGGGGGTGAAGTTTTGGAGGTCTGGCGCTGGCGCACCGGGCATGAGCGGTTAAATAGAGCCGCCCTTTCCTGATCCATGACCGCAGCCGCAGACACCACCGTACGTCTTCTCAAGATCCTCCGCCCGCGCCTGCGCCTGCTGGCCGCCGGGGCGGAGATACCCCTGGACGCGGACCTCGGCAGGCTGGGCCTCGACTCGCTGGAGTCCATAGACCTGCTCATGGACATCGAGGCCGAGTTTGGCGCGCCCGTCCCGGATGAAAAAATCACCGTTGAGACCTTTGCCACCGCCGCCAATCTGCTGCGCGTCATCGAGGAAGCCGCAGGCTGATCCCAGCGGGAGGGAGAAAGCAAAGCCGCAGCCACTCCCCGCCCTGCCTCACAAACCGAAGTCCCCCTCCGCCATCACGCTGTGCTTGGGCGCTGCCAGGGCGGGCGGCTTCTTGTGGTAATGGCAGACATCCACCCAACCGGCGCGCAGAAAGGGCGCCCCGGCCGCCAGTTCGTCCGTGTCGAAGGCCAGCCAGGTGAGCGCCCACGCGCGCGCGCCGGGCCATGCCGCCTCCC
>ERZ761609.1454-NODE-1454-length-20804-cov-48.531351_pt1 | contig 20804 bp, 16 predicted proteins | sample MGYA00511163_ERZ761609 | MGnify/ENA primary metagenome ERZ761609 (study PRJEB28899, sample SAMN02445070) | bioreactor sludge metagenome | biome: EBPR sludge | place: Australia: Brisbane, Thorneside Wastewater Treatment Plant | collected 2011-12-16 ... | reverse complement strand
GGGGGGGGGGGGGGGGGGAGGCGGCCAGCGCCTGGTGGAGATGAGGCGGGAGGCTGGCAGCCGGGTCGTGGAAGTGGAAGCTGTAGCCGGGGGGCCAGGGGCTGGGTGTGCGGCGGGGTTCCGGTGGTTCGTCGAAGACGATGCTGTGCCAGGAGCGGTAGAGCAGGCGGCCGTAGAGGAACTTGAGAAAGCGCCACAGGCCGCGCGAGCGCAGTTCACTGTGGAGGCGATCGGCGTACCGCATGGGCAGACTCTCAGGCTAGCACCAGCGGCGCGCGGAGCGGGCGTCAGATGCCGTCGAAGTTGGCGGTATTGGCGGCGTTTTTCTTATAGCGGGGGTCGCGGCGGACGGCGGAATCGAGGGCGTTCCAGTGGAGCGTGGCGGGTTGGCTGCCGCGGGCCAACATGCCGGCCATATCCCAGGCGATTTCGTAAACCTTGTCCTTGAGGGGGTGGGGGTCGGTGAGGCGTTCGGCGTCGGGGTCGGCGGTGTGTTCGCGGACATAGAAGGACTGGACGACGTAGGCGAGCGATTCGGATTGGGCGATGGTCATGCCGGAGGCTGCTTGCAGGTCGAGGGCGGCGTGGACGGCTTCGTGGACGATCAGGCCCTTGCGGGTGACCGACGCGGCAGAGGAGAAGCCGAGGTGGAAGGTATCGGTGCCGGAGTCGTATTCCGCGGCGCCGGCGCCCAGTTTGGCGTCCACCACGACGCCGATTTCGCGGTCGATCACACGGTTGGCGACGAGCACGAGCGAGCGGCCGGTGATGTGCTGGCCGGCGTGGGAGACGCTGATGCGGTTGATGACGGGGCCGGAGAGAGCGCCGGTGACGACGCGGCGGAGAGCGAGGTCGGCGCTGGGGTTCCAGGAGGTGGGGGGAATGTAGACGACGCCGGGCGAATCGCTGGAGTCGAAGCTGTAGTTCTTGCCGTCGGAGGACTTGGTGCAGCCGACGTAGTATTCGAGGTACCAATTGACCTCGCGGGGGTCGCGGGTGCGGAAGTTGAACTCGATGATGTCCCAGGGGTCGGAGCGGCTGTGCTGGCTGGCGAGGGTGAACCAGCTATCGCCGGTCTTCACTTTTTGCTGCTTGGCCGGGATTGGCGGGGGGAATTTCGCCGGGCTCGTGGGGGCGGACTTGAGGATTTTGGCTTTGGACATGGTTGATACGCGTAAACTTTTTGTGGGAGGGCGCAGGTTTTTTTGGGGGGGGCTTCTGTTAGGGTGTGGGGATGGGATTGCGACTGTCTCTTTTGGGGCTTGGGTGGGCGTTGGCGGCCGCAGGGGCGGTCGAGCCCGTGGAGGTGTGTGAGCTTACCAAGGCGCCGGAGCGGTATCACGGGAAGAGGGTGGAGGTGACAGGGTTTGTGTCGCGCGGGCAGGAGCAGTTCGTGGTGTGGGAGACGGGATGCCCGAAGGCGGACGGGGTATGGTTGGAGTATGGCGGGGGGAGGCAAACGGGGGGTCGAGTTCTGCTGCGGAGTGGATCCCTTTGCGGGACGGCGGACAGGACTGGTGGACAACGCGCGGTTTCGGGAGTTCGACCAGTTGATCCGCCAGGCGCCCGACCGGGTGGCGCGGGTGACTCTGCAGGGTCGGTTCCTTGCCCGGCAGGGGGAGGCGGGCTACGGGCACTTCGGGCAGTTTCATCTTCTGGCGGTCGAGCAAGTGATGGCGGTTGAGCCTCAGACGCTAGCGGGTCTTGACTACCGGGCAGGGGTGGACAGGCCCACGGTCGGGATTGGGTGTTGGGTGAAAGAACTGCCGCAGAAGACTCAGGCGGAGTTGATCGAGGAACAGAAGCAGGCGGACCGTGGGGAGCGGCTGTGGGCCCTGACAGACGCGCGGCGGGTGGCGGAAGAGACCGTCCCGGGGGTAGGTCTCCAGGAGAAGTCGCGGACTGGAGGGCGGGTGGTAATTGCGTCGATGGATGGCAGGCGGGAGGTGGTGGTGAGCCGGCCATATTGGTTGTCGTTTTCGGCGAGGGAAGCGTCGCGGACGGCGTGGGTGGTGGTGCGGGCTGTGGAGATAGGGTGCGAGTGAGGGGTCACACACCGCGGCGGGGGCCCCAGAGGTAGATGTGGAGGCGAGGGCAGAAGCGGTAGCCCTTTTGTTTGCAGAGTTCGACGAGCCATTGGGCGCGGGTGCGGAGGGTGGGGTCGTCGAGGCCTTCGGGCATGAGGAGGATGCGGCTGGGCGGGGCTTCGAGTGCGCGGGCGAGGGCTTCGATTTCAGGGAGATCGTCTTCCTTCTCGACGACGAATTTCAACTGGTAGTCGAAATCGCGGGTCAACTGGCGGAGGACCGGGAGGTTGATGCGCGCCTGTTCGTGGCGTTCGGCCCATTGGGCGTCGCGCTGCCAGGGGGTGGAGTTGGCGAGCTTGGGGGAGATGGACATGAGGTCGCAGGCGACGGGGGCGGCGACGGTGCCGGCGGTTTCGATGGTGATGTGGAGGCCGCGGGCGCGCAGGGCGTGGGTGAGTGCGGGGAGTTGGGGCTGGATCATGGGTTCGCCGCCGGTGAGCACGACGTGGCGGTAGGCGGGGTGGGCGGCGGTCCAGTCGAGCAGGCGCTCGGGTGTCCAGTCGTCGCCTTCGGGCTCCCAGGAGGTGTAGGGGGTGTCGCACCAGTGGCAGCGGAGGTTGCAGCCCGAGGTGCGGATGAACAGCGAGGGGACGCCGGTCAGGATGCCCTCGCCCTGAATGGTGGCGAAGACCTCGCTGATCTTCATGGGGACTCCGGCGGGTAGGGGAGGGGGTCTGCCAGACCGGCGGCGGCGAAGCCGGCGCGGCGGAGCAGGCAGGAGTCGCAAGCGCCGCAGGGATGGCCGGCGGGGGAGGGGTCGTAGCAGGAGTGGGTGAGGGAGTAATCGACGCCGAGGGAGACGCCGAGGCGGATGATGTCGGCCTTGGTGAGGGTGATGAGGGGGGTGTGGATTTTGAGCGGGAGGTGGCCTTCGACGCCGGCGCGGGTGGCGAGGGTGGCCATGCGCTCGAAGGCGGCGATGTATTCGGGGCGGCAGTCGGGGTAGCCGGAGTAATCGACGGCGTTGACGCCGAGGTAGATGTCCGCAGCGCCGAGGACTTCGGCCCAGGCGAGGGCGAAGGAGAGGAAGATGGTATTGCGCGCGGGGACGTAGGTGATGGGGATTTCGCCGGCCATTTCGGCGGTGTTGCGGCCCTTGGGGACGCTGATGTCGGCGGTGAGCGCGGAGCCGCCGAAGACGCGGAGGTCGATGACGGCGGTGCGGTGGGCCGCGGCGCCGAGGGCTTGGGCGACGCGAGCGGCGGCTTCCAGTTCTACGCGATGGCGCTGGCCGTAATCGAATGAGAGAGCGTAGGTTAGAAAACCGTCGCGGCGGGCGCAGGCGAGCGTGGTGGCGGAGTCGAGTCCGCCGGAGAGCAGGCAGACGGCGGGCTTCACCGATGGGCCTCGCGGGGCAGGTAGCGGCTGATCCAGTAGCCAAGCGGCGGGAAGATGAGCAGGAGCGAAAGGGCAGTATGAAGCGAGGTGTGGTCGGCGATCCAACCGGTGAGGGGGATGAAGACGATGCCGGAGGCGCCCCAGGCGAAGCCCATCATGAGGGCGGAGACGGTGCCCGCCTGGCGAGGTGCAAGTTCCTGGGCGACAACGACATTGACGGGGATTGTAAACAAAAGGATGAGGCCGCCGAGGGCGAGTGAGGCGATGCCCCACGGGCCCTGGCTGAGGAAGAAGAAGACGGCCATGAAGGGGGTCGAGAACAGGAACGAGGCGAGGATGACGCGGCGCGCGCCGAAGCGCTCAGAGAGATTGCCGCCGATGAAGCCGCCGAGAGCGCCGGCGGCGAGGTAGAGGGTGAGGATGAGGGCGGCGGTCTGCAGGGGGAAGCCGCGCTCCTTGTTCAAGTAGAGGGCGAGGAATTGGGTGTAAGTGATTTGAACGGCAGACCGGAGGAAGACGCCGAGGAAGAGGATGGTGAGCGGGAAGCGGACGGCGCGCAACGGGGCCCAGTCGAAGCCGGGGGCGGAGGCGCCGAGGGGGTTGGCCGGGACGGGCATGAGGGTGAGCAGGAGGGCGCTGACCAGAATGCCGGGGATGGCGGCCCAGAGGGCGGATTCGAGGCCGCGGGCGGCGACGAGTTGGGAGTAGAAGAAGGGGGAGAGGGCGAGGCCGAGGGTGCCGGTTGAGATGAAGACGGCCATCCAGCGGGCGCGGTGGCGGTCGAGGCCGGCGGTGGCCCAGGCGGAACCCTGGGGATGGAAGGCACTGACACCCGCGCCGCCGAAGAAGACGAGCGCCAAGGCCCAGCCGAAGCCGGGAGCATAGCCGAGAGCGGAGATGAAAATGCCTGCCACGGCAGGAGATAGGGCCGAAAACAGGCGGGAGCGCCAGCGGTCGGAGAGGTACCCGTAGAGGGGCTGGGTGAGGGAACTGGAGAAGACGAGGAGGCCGCCAAGCAGGCCCGCCTGGGTGAGCGAAAGGCGGAGTTTGTCAACCAGGAGGGGCTGGAGGACGCCGAGGGCGCCGGAATACAGGTCGATGAAGAAGTGGGCCGTGCTGAGCAGGATGAGGGTGAGCATGCCGGGCGAGACGCCGAGGCGGCGAAGGGCGGCGGGATGCGGGAGAACCCGGGACTGGCTGCTCATGGGGAGGAGAGAGGGATCACTTCCAAGTATAAATAAACACGGTCGCGGGTCTAAATCCATACGGGTTCGACGCCGATAGAAAAAGCAGGTTGATGCGAGCGATCCTCGAACAACTCGAGCGGTGTATGGCCTGGCTGCGGCGGAAGCTGAACCCGGCGCAGGAGGCGCTGCGGCGGAGCGAGGCGCGGTACGCGGACCTGTTCAATTCCGTGCCGGACGGGGTGTATGAGACGTTGGGGGACGGGACGGTGGTGGCGGCGAACCCCGCGCTGGTGCGGATGCTGGGCTATGAGTCCGTAGAGGAAATGAAGAACGTGGGCCGGGCGGCGAACTTCTATGTGCGCCCGGAGGCGCGGGACGAGTTGCGGCACCGGCTGGAGACCGAAGGGTCGGTACGCAATGTGGAAATCGACCTGTATCGCAAGGACGGGCAGGTGATCACGGTACTCGAGAATTCGCGGGCGGTGCGGGATGAGCAGGGGCGGCTGGTGTGTTTCCAGGGCACGATGACAGACGTGACGGACCGGAAACAGGCGCTGGACGAGATCCAGAGGGCGAGGGACCAGGCGCTGGAGGCGTCGCGGCTGAAGAGCCAGTTTCTGGCAAACGTGAGCCACGAGTTGCGGACGCCGCTGAACGGGGTGTTGGCGATGGCGCAAGTGTTGGGGGAGAGCGCGCTGCCGCGCGAGCAGCAGGAGTGTGTGAAGACGATCGAACATTCGGCGGGGTTTTTGCTCGAGTTGATCAGCGACATTCTGGACTTCTCGTGGATCGAGGCGGGCAAGCTGCGGCTGGAGGAGGGGATTTTCCGGATTCGGGATCTGGTGGAGGAGTCGGCGGCGGTGGTGGCGCCGAGGGCGTCAGCGGCGGGGTTGGCGATTGTGACGGAGGTGGACCCGGCGCTGCCGGAGCTGGTGCTGGGCGATGGGAGCCGGCTTCGGCAGGTGTTGAACAATCTGGCGGTGAACGCGGTGAAGTTTACCGAAGCGGGCGAGGTGGTGATGCGGGTGGAGGCCGCCCCCGGGATGGAGCATGAGGCGCGGTTTGTGGTGCGGGACACGGGGATCGGGATTGCGCCGGAGGTGCAGGGGTTGATCTTCGAGCCGTTCCGGCAGGCCGATGGATCGACGCGGCGACGGTTTGGAGGGACGGGGCTGGGGTTGTCCATTGCACGGCAGATCGTGACGGGGATGGGTGGGGAACTGACGGTAAGCAGCCGGGAGGGCGAGGGATCGACGTTTGAATTTACGATTCCGCTCGAGCCGGCTCCGGGCTGCCGGGTGACGCCGGTGCGGCGGATCGCGGCGCTGGCGGGGGTGCGGGTGACGGTGGTGGAGCCTCGGGAGGCGGTGCGGGCCGTGATTGGGCGCTGGCTGCAGCGGTGGGGTGCGGACGCGGTGCTTGCTGCCGGACCAGAGGAGGCGCGGCGGGCGACCGGGGTGCGAGCGGCAGTGGTGGACGAGAGTTGGGAGCGCGAGGCTACGGGCTGGTGGGAGGGCCGCACGCCGGTGGTGGTGTTGGCTTGTCCGCGGGGCGGGGTGGCGGGCGATGATGTGTTGCGGGTCCACCGGCCGGTGCGGGAACTATCGTTGCTCGAGGCCCTGCTGCGAGCGGTGGGCGGACGCTCCGGGAAGGTGAAGGCGAGGAGCCTGGCGCAGTTAGGCGCCGCCGTGGCGCCACCGCAGGCCGTGGAGCCAAGCATCAGGAAGAAGCGGATTCTGGCCGCGGAGGACCATGCGGTGAACCAGACCGTGATCCGGAGACTGGTGGAGCGGTTGGGCTATGAGATCGACGTGGTGAGTTCGGGCGCGGAGGCGGTCGAGGCGGTGGAGCGCGGTGGCTACGCCGCGGTGCTGATGGACTGCCAGATGCCGGGGATGGATGGGTTCGAGGCGACAGCGGCGATCCGCGCGTTGCCGGACGGGAAGGGCGCTCTCCCGGTGATCGCCGTGACGGCGCACGCGATGCTCGGCGACCGCGAACAGTGCCTGGAGGCCGGCATGGATGACTACCTGCCGAAGCCGATTCTGCTGAGTGACCTGGAGCAGATGCTCAACCGGTGGGTGACCGAGGGGCAAGCGGCGGTGTGAAGCTGAAGGGACAAGCGTGGCCCCCGGCGCGGGGTGCGCCGGGGGCCCGGGTAAGGGTTAGAAGAAGAAGGAGAGTTGGATACGGGCGGCGCGGGGGCTTTGGAAGCCGCTGGCCCAGCCGTAGTAGGGGTTCACGCGGATCCCCTGCTGCTGCATGAGCTGGCGGGTATTGAAGCCCTTGAAAAAGTCGGCATCGTGGTCGAAGCCGATGGTGCCGTCGTTTTCGTGGAGCAGCGTCACATTGTTGTTGGTGACGATGTTAGTGTTGAGCGCGTTGAAGACCGTGAACTCGAGGCGGAGATAACGGTTCTCATTGGCGTCGAAAGGCTTGAAGTTGTGGACGACGTTGAAGTCGGTGTTGAGGTAAACGGGGGTGCGGCCGAGGTCGCCGCGGCCATAGGGGGCGGCGGGCGTGGTGGAGATCACGTTGGCCTCGGTGGTGAGCGGGGTGCCTGAATAGAGCAGAAGGTTGGGCCAGAAGCTGGTGGAGCCCACCTTACTGCTCAGGGTGTAGCCGCCGAAGAACTTGAAGGTGTGGGGCCGGTCGGTGGCGAGGCGGCCTTCGGCGTAGGTGCCCTGCTCGGTGTAGTAGATCCAGGGCAGGTCATAGAAGCGGTTGACGTTGGGGCTGGTGCGCCCGTTTTCGTCGGAACTGGCGAGACCGGAGTAGTTGCCGTACTGGCGGCTCCAGGTGTAACTGATAGCGAACTGGTAGGACTTGGAGAAGCGCTTGTCGAGACGGAATTCGACGGCGTCGTAGTTGCGCTTGGGTTTGGGCGTGACGGGAATGCCGGGCTCCCAGCGGGTGGGGTCGATGGTGAGGCCTTCGCCGGGGTTGGCGATGTAGTAGATTTCGCCTTCGGGACCGAGGGTGCCGACGTCTTCGATGGTGCGGATGAGGCGGCGGTTGGTGTAGCGGGCGGAGGCTACGAGGTCAGAGGAGATGCTGCGTTCGTAGCCGATATCGAACATGCGCTGCTTCATCGGCTTGAGGTTGGGGTCGATCGTGTTGTCGTTGGGGTCGTTGGAGGGGATGCGCCAGTTGACGACTTCGAGGAAGCGGCCGCCGAAGGCTTTGGTGGGATCGGAGGGGATGCCCTGGTTCTGGCGGACGGCCTGGGGGTCGTCGAGGGTGAACATGTAGTCGAGCCAGCGGTCGCCGCCGAAGCTGCCGCGGGGGAGTTCGTACTTCATGATGTCGAAGAACTGGCCCCAGGACGCATAGATGCGCTGCTTGCCGTCGCCCTTGGGATCCCAGGCCATGCCGAGGCGGGGAGAGAACTTCTCGGACCAGGGGAATTCGATGGCGCGGGAGGGGATGTTGGCATCGGCGGCGAAGCTGGGGACGAATTCGCGTTCGGTGCGGATGCCGAGGTTGAGGGTGAGGTTGCGGGAGACGCGCCAGGTGTCCTGGAAGAAGAGAGCCTGGTTGTTGCTGGAGACGTCGCCGCGGGTGGAGATTTCGCGGAAACGCTGGTAGCCGAAGGCTCCGGTCTGGCGGCCGGCGCACTGGCTGGTGATGCAGGTCCAGGTATTGAACCAGAAGTAGCGCCAATAGCCGTTGGCCCAGGTTTGAGAGTTGACCTGGTTACCGAGGTTATTCATCTGCCAGCCGCCCTTGAGGCTGTGCTGGCCGAACCAGTTGGCCAGGTAGCTAAAGTCCACGTTGTAGTTGTAGCGCTTGTAGGCGTCGAAGAAGGTGGCGCCGGGAGCAAAGGAGATGTAGCCTGCAGGGCCCTGGAGGTCGGCCGGGATGCGGGGGTCGCGGCTGGCGCCGGAGTAGTAGATGGAAGTGGTACTGGGGATGGCGTAATTGGTGACGTGGTTGGTGAAGTGGTAGCCGCCCCGGAAGCTGATCACCATCTTGCTGGTGGGGAGGTAGTCGGCCGAGTAGGCGAAGATCTGGCCGGCGTCGTAGTTGCCCTGGCCACCCCAGTCGTTTGCGGGATCGTCGGTGCCGCCACGGGAGGGCAGGACGCCGCGCCGGTAGGTGGGGTTCCAGGTCCAGGAGCCGGCGAGGCGGAGTTTCTCGAAGGGCATGAAGTCGAGCTTGTTGGTGAGGTAGTGCTGGCGCGATTTTTGGGTGAAGGCGCGCGTGCGGTTGTCCACGTTGAAGGTGACGTCGCGGTTGGTAGTGGTGAAGACGGGCATGTAGCCGGTGAAGAAGAAGAGCTTGTTCTTCACGATGGGGCCGCCGATGTTGAAGACGGGGTTCCAGGTGGTGAAGTCGTCCGCCATGTTGCGGAAGTATTCGCCGCGGGTTTCGTCATTGGGGTCAAGGCGGAGGGAATCGCGGGGACGGCCTTCCATGGAGTCGTTATTGAAGTAGAAGCCGCCCATGCCGTGGAACTCATTGGTTCCGCTGCGGACGACGGCGCTGATGACGCCGCCCATGGCGCCGCCGTACTGGGCTTCCATGACGCCGTTCTTGATCTGGGTCTGCTGGACCATTTCAACGGGGATGCGGTTCTGGCCACTGAGGACGCCGGTCTGAATGTTGGTGACTTCCATGCCGTCGATGTAGAAGGTGTTTTCGGAGCCGGAAGCGCCGTCCACCTGGACGCCGCCGCTCTTGCCTTCAGGGCGGGCGCCGGGGGCGATTGCGGCAAGGTCATAGAAACTGCGGCCCTTGGGCAGGAGGTCGAAGAAGGTGCGGTCCACGTTGACCGCGGAGGAGGAGGACTGGGTGTCGACCATGATGGCGTCGGCGCTAACGACGACGCTTTCGCTGACCTGGCCGACTTCGAGATTGAAGTCGAGGCGGGTGGCGCGGCCGATGACAACGTTCACGCCGGTCTTCTTGACCGTGGCAAAGCCGGTGACGGTGACGGTGACGGTGTATTCACCGACGGGCACATTGGCAATGGTGTAGCTGCCGGTGGCGCCGGAGACAGTAGAGATGACGCGCGGGAGGTTGGCCGCGCTGACCTCAATTCTGGCGTTGGGCACCGCCGCGCCGGTGGGATCGAAGACGTTCCCAGTGATCATGCCGGTGGTTTCCTGAGCCAACACCGGGGAAGCCGCCAATAAGAAGAGAGCCAGGACCGCCAAGAGGCGGAAAGATTGGCTCCCGGGGGAAAGAACGTAGTCGCTAGACATAGTGGTCCTCCAAGGCCGATGGCGGTCTGCGCCGCCAGCCGGACAGTTCGATCGGGTTGACCGGCAGCGCGCGGAGGCGGAGCCGGATAAAGGCAAAGGGTGACGGGGGAACGGTTGCGGGAGTGGCAGCGCGGGGGATGGGGAACTGGACGGGGATGAAGAGGGAAGGGGCGGTTTGGATCCGCACCCGCCCGAGAGGAGACTCGGGCTCTCTGGTTCGCTCCTGCTGCCAATCATGCAAAGACCTGGTCCTGCCAGTTAGTGAACTCGCCGGGAAAGGAAGCGATCATTCCTTATTTCCGGCCTGAAACTCTCTTTGCGGCCCGGCCGCCGCGACAAAACGGCGCTCCAAGCCACACGGCCAGGGATGGACCCTGTCCGTAAGCCAATTTCTGGGCGATTCCCGGTAAAGGGAGGCACGCTCGTCGACAGACTGGGGAGGAGCGGCGAACCCTGAAATCAGACTAGAACATCTTCTTTAGGTTTATATTTAACAGACATCACAGGACGGCGTCCAGAGAAAAATGCGCGGAGTACGGCGTTTGCTGTAAGTCTTTAGATAGCAATAATAAAATGGAATCTTTAGAACAGTTCTTTAGAGATTGGGGCGGGACAAGAGGTGGGAGAAAGGGTGGCCTGGGGAGCCACCCTTTTGCGCGGAGATCCGCAGTGTCCGGGAAACGTGGAAGGGTTCGGGTTTAGGCGCGCTTTCTCCTCGCGCGGAGGCCGGCAAGGGCAAGCAGGCCGACGCCCATCAGGGCGTAGGTGCCAGGTTCGGGGACTTCCTCGATGACGCTGCCGACGGAGACGTTGTCGGTATCCATGCGGAGGCCGACGTTGCCGAGGAAGCCGTCACCGAAGTCGAGGGCGAGCCGCAGGTACATGTCGCCGTAGAAGGTGCCGGCGATGGAGAGCGGGTCGCTGTACTGGGCGGTGGCGTTGGGGAAGGCGTTGCTGGACGGCACGTAGGAGACGGGCCAGCCGTTGGCGGAGCCGGGGCTGGCGTCGGGGCCGTTGATGATATCGAACACAGTGCGGCCGGGCCGCGCATTGATGGAGAGGGAGACGAGTTCGATATCGGTCAGGTTGCTCAACGCCCAGGTGGCGCTGAAGCTGTCGCCGGTGAGCGAGAGGCTCCAATCGCTGGTAGCGGCGGCACCCGAGGTGGCGCCGGTGGTGGCCCAAATGCCGGTGGAGCAGGAGCCGTCGAGCAGGCAGGCGGTGACCTCCATACCGGACATCATGGCGCCGGTGGTGGCGAAGCCAGCGAGGGCGGCGGCATTGTAAGCGGTTCCGCCGCCGGAGTTAACGGTAATGGTGCCGGCCCAGGAGACAGTGCTCAGCAGGGCGAGGGCACACGACAAGACAAACGGTTTGTACTTCATGGAATTCTCCTCCAGAATTTCCAGATTCCCAGACCCTGTCAGGCTACCATGAATTCACCTTAATCTCAAGGAAGAATTTCATTCAAATGGGGACATGCCTACACCTATCTGAAGATGCTTCCGGGCAGGGCGAGGCGTGGGCGCTGGACTCAGCGAGAGGAAAGAATTACGATGCTGGGAGCACCAGAGCAGGGCGAAAGGAGAACCGGCATGGCGGATTTCACGCGAAGGACGCTTTTCCAGACGGGAGCGGCGGCGATGGGGGGCGCGTTGGCGGCGGCGCCGGCTCGGGGCGCAGGCACGGGGCGGATTCAACTGGCGCATGTGATGGCGCCGGAGTCACCGGAGAGTTGGCGGGTGTGGAAGCAGATTGGAGTGGACCACGCGATCGCGATGGTGAACGGATTGCTGTCGCGGACGGAGCGGGGACGCTACGCGGACGTATTGGCGAAGATGGTGGCGGAGTTCAAGGCGGCGGGGATCGAGGTGGCGGGAGTGGAGAGCCATCCGGTGCCGGCAGAGAAGATCAAGCTGGGGTTGCCGGGACGGGATGAGGAGATTGAGAACTACATTGCGGCGATTCAGGCGCTGGCGCAGGTGGGCATCCGGATGGTCTGTTACAACTGGATGGCGGGGCTGGGATGGTACCGGACGAACACGAAAGTGGCGGAGCGGGGCGGTGCGCTGACGAGCGAGTTTTCGCTGGAGGCGGCGGAGGCGGAGGGGTTAACAGAGTGGGGGAAGGTTAGCGAGGAGAAGGTGTGGGACAACCTGGTGTATTTCCAGAAGGCGGTGATACCAGTGGCGGAGAAAGCCGGGGTGCAGATGGCGCTGCATCCGGATGATCCGCCGCTGTCGCCGCTGCGGGGGATCGGGCGGATTCTGACGTCGGCGAGCAATTTCGAGAAGGTGATGGAGATTGTGCCGAGCCCGATCAACGGGGTGACGTTCTGCCAGGCGAATTTCCTGGCGATGGGGGAGAACATTTATGAGTTAGCGGAGAAATGGTGCCGGCGGAAGAAGGTATTTTTCGTGCATTTCCGGGATATTCAGGGCAGAGCCGCGAAGATGCGCGAGACATTCCACGACAATGGGCCGACGGACATGGCGCGGATGATGAAGATCTATCATGAGTCGGGATTCGTGGGACCGATGCGGCCGGACCATGCGCCGGTGCTGGCGGGTGAGGGGAACGACCGGCCGGGCTACATGGTGCAAGGCAACATTTTCGCGATCGGCTACATGCGCGGGATTCTAGACATGATTGAGAGCAAGGGCGGGTGAGCCGGGCGTGACGCGATTTTTAAAATTATTTTTCTTTTAGAATCAATTATTTAGGAAAAACGTGGGTTCGGCGGGGCAGGAGTGCGCGTGGAGGTTGGGGTGAGGACACCTCCATGAGCGAACGGATTCACAAGCTTCAGCCGGACCGGACGATTCACTTGCGCGGCTTCGACCATTTGGGCGCGGCGGCGGCGATGCATTCAGCGACCCCGACGGGATTCACGGTGAGCGGGGTGTTTCGGGACACGGCGGATTTCGCGGTGTTGACGCTGTGGGACGCGGACAATTTCTATGAGCATCCCAAGCTGAAATATCTGCCGGATTTCCGTTTTTCGGGTCTGACGCTGCAGTTTGACGTGGAATACCGGAACCTGATGCCGCTGGATTGCCGGAAGTATCCGACGATTGACTGGCCGTATCTGGATGCGGTGACGCCGTGGGGGGAGACGCGGCAGATCCGGCTGAGCGACCATGCCGAGGTGGTGGGGCAGGAGAACCTGCGGGCGGCAGCGGAGTTCACAGTGCAGGGGGAAGGGCTGGAAGGGTATGACCGGGTGACGGTGTGGTACCTGAACCTGGCGTTCGACTACATTGTGCCCGGGAAGGTATCGACGGAGTGGGTGTACGAGGCGGGGATGCCGGGGCGGCTGCATTCGGTGGCGATTGGGGACCGGGTGTATCTGTACACGGAGCAGGCGGGGGATACGACCTCGGGGCTGGTGGCGGCGCTGGCGGCGCGGATCAATGGGACGGCGGGCGGGTATGAGGCCGATCCGGAGGTGGCGGCGGCGCCGGGCGCGGAGCCGGGCGTGCTGCGGCTGCGGACGAAGCTGAATACAGGCGCGGGGGTTACGGTGTCGGGCTCGGGGCAGCCGATGGAGACGCTGTTGCACATCAAGTCATCAACGGTGGCACGAGAACTGGCGGCGCAGATCAATGGCGTGAATTACGAGGTGGCGCAGACGCCGTTCGCGCTGGAGGCGGAGGCGGATGGAGCGACGCTGCGGATCCAGACGGTCGAGGGAGGCTACGACGCGAATTTCATCACGCTGTATTCGACGTGGAAGAACGAGCGGCTGCGGATGCAGCAGCGGACGGCGCCGATGCGGGGGGGCGCGTCGGAGGCGGTGTTACGGGTGACGCTGGATTTCGCGGCGCTGGGGTTGATGGAGGCGCGGACGATGTGGCTGACCTTTTCGCCGCGGCTGGCGAACGGGGAGCAGTTCGAGGGCGCGGAGTGGGAGGCGGTGTTCCGCAACTGGACGGTGACGGGGCCGGACGATGTGAAGTATCTGCGGTTCGCGGGACCGGAGAGCGTGACGGTGTTGTGCGGGGGGGCGGAGTGTGAGTACACGGGAGCATGGGATCCGGTGGCGGGGTTCTATCTGGACAATGCGGCGCGGCGGTCATTCGCGCCGGGCAGCAGCGTGAAGGTGCGGTTGAGCTGTGAGAAGCCGCATGAGATCTGGCTGGTGACGGAGCTGGCGCCGGAGGGCCCGGCGGTGCACTGGACGGTAGGGAACGGGCCGAGCGGGCAACTGGAGACGCGGCTGGAGGCGGGTGCGCCGTTCATGGTGCGCCGGCGGTTGACGGAGCTTCGGCCGGCGGGTGAAAGCGTGGTGACGCTGGCGGCGATGGGCGGGGTGGGGTTTGTGTTCAATGCGCTGGAGGCCGTGGTCACGGCCGACGAACCGGGGCAGGCGGCGGCGGATGCGCGGGTGTCCGCGGCATTGGACTATTCGACGGACCATACGTTCAAGTTGCCGCCCGCGCGGATTCTGTGGATGTTTGACAAGCTGGGGTGGCGGGCGCCGGTGAACGAGTATCTGGGCGTGTTCTGGTGGAACGAACGGCGGCGCAGCGGGGGCGCGGCGGGAAGCCGGGAGCTGACGTTCAGCGGAGAATTCATGCCGGGGGACCAGATCCTGCTGAGCATTGGCGGGCAGGTGTGTGGGAAGACGGTGTTTCCGGGGGATTCGATTGCGACCATCGCGGCGCATTTCGCGTATCTGGTGAATGCGACGTATGTGGGCGTGTGGGCGGAGGCCGAGGAAGGAGTATTGCGGCTCACGTCGCGGTCGTCGTCGCCGGCCTATGAGTTTGAGATTGAAGTGGAGATGGAGTTGGGGGATGATTCGACCGGCGAGGTGGCGGGCGCGGGGCTGTTGCCGGGCGGGTCGATGGGCGAGTGGGTGATCGACGAGACAGCGGAGCGGACGTTGAACCGGGCGGCGCGGGACTGGCACCGGGATTTTTATCGGGCCTGCGCGATGACGGGGCGCAAAGTGCGGACGGCATGTTCGATGGAGCTGGTGCATCCGCCGCAGGAGTTCGCGGCGCGGTTTCCGGACGGAGCCGCGGTGGTGACGAGCGTGGGGTTTGGGAATCTGTCGTCCACACACTGCTCGTTCAACGAGGCGATGCTTGGGTTTCACAAGCGGGTGTATGAGGAACTGGCGGGGTTGATGACGGAGGCGGGCACGCCGGTCGCGGTGCAATGTGGCGAGTTCTGCTGGTGGTATTTCACGAACTGGCAGGCGTCGTACCCGGCGGGGGGCATGGCGTATTATGACGCTCAGACGCGGGCGGCGGCACAGGCGGCGCTGGGGCGGGAACTCTACAAGTTCGAATTGCCGATGGGGGACCCGAATGTGAACGGCGGGGCGGATGCGCTGTTTCTGCGCAACCGGCTTCGGGATTATTGCGAGCAGTTGATGGCGCATGTCCGCGGGCGGTATCCGGGAGCGGAGTTCGAAGTGCTGTTCCCCTATGACGTGAATCATCCGGAGCCGGCGGGGGTGCACTGGCTGGGCGGGGCGCTGAACCGGCGGGTGAATCTGCCGGTGGAATGGGAGGAGCCGGGGACGTGCGGTTTCGACCGCTTCAAGCTGGAGGCGCTCGATTTTGGGGCCTGGTCGCGGGATCTGGAACTGATGCGGCGGTGCCTGGAGTTCGGACGCGGGCTGGGATGGGGGAAGGAAACGCTGGGGCTGATGACGCCGGTGTTCCGGGGCGGGTATCCGTGGGAGCGTGAAGTGGACGAGGCGCTGCGGATGGGCTACGGCGAGGTGCATCTGTGGGCGTTTGACCACTTGTGCCTGTATGGGATGGACGGGGTGAACCGGCAGGGGCGGCGTTCGGGCTACCAGGGACCCAGTACTTGAGGCTGCGTTTTGGCGGGGTACTTCAGGCCTAGCCCTTAATCTTAGGGCTATTCATACCTAGGGTGGTTGAAAAGAGAAAAACTGCTGGTAGGATGCAATCAAGGACACGGCCATGAGATGTATGAGGTGCGGTAAACCGATCAGCCCACTTCGCCAACTCAGTGACCGCGAGTACTGCGGCGATGGTTGCAGGAAGCGCGGCCCGAGGGCGTCGGCGGCTGGTTTGCGCGACCTCGAATACGACGATTTTGGCGAGTGGAGCCCGGCGTCGCTGGCTCCGCGTCCGAAGCCTGCGGGGAAGAGTGGAGCGGGCTTGGGTTTGGTGTTGCTGGCGGTGGTAGGGGTGATGGTGGCGGGGCGGTTCTGGCTGGGGGATGAGGCGCCGAGGGCGAGGCGAGCGCCGGTGGCGGTGGTGGACGTGGCGGCGCCGCAGGTGGCGCGGGCCGGACAGAACGTGGGCGACCGGCTGACCGGCTGGCTCCAGGACCTGTTGCCGGGCGAAAAGCCTCTGCGGCTGAAGACGAGCTTCAGCGAGGGTCTGGGACAGTGGGCGGGCGGGGCCAACTGGCGGAAAGAAGGCGAAGTGGCGCGTCCGGGGCGGCTGCGACTTTGGCAGGCGACGGTGGACAAGCAGGATTACGACTTCAATTTCCTGGGCCAGATCGACCGCAAGGCGATCAGTTGGGCCTTCCGTGCGGGCGACGAGCGGAACTACTACGCCTCGAAGATCGAATTGAACCGGCAGGGAGAGCTTTCCGGAGCAAGCATCCACCGCTACATCGTGCAGAAGGCCGAGACGGTGTCGCATGTCGAGATGCCGCTGCCGGTGGTGCTGGAGCGCAACCGTCCCTATCAGTTCACGATCGCGGTGGAAGGCAACCGGTTCCGGACGCTGATTGACGGGCACGTAATCGATGAGTGGAGCGACAACCGGTTTGCGAAGGGCGGCGTGGGCTTCTACAGCGGGCAGGGGGAACTGGCGGGGTTGCACTGGGTGAGTTTCCGGGAGCGGAAGGGGCTGATGAGCCGGTTCATGGCCGCGGCGTTATTCCTGCCGCCCGCGATGGCGGGCGCGGCAGTGCTACCCTGAGACGTAGCCTGCCGCATGTCTTTGTTGGGATCCTACTATAGCCGGTGGATGAACCGGTGGGAAGAATCACTCTGTTTTCGCGCGACGAATCGCGTGGTGCGTCCATTTGATTGGGGTTTGGAGTGGGCACGCCATTGGCCGCACGCCGCGGGAGAGAGCCGGAACGGGCACACTCCGCTGGAATGGCTGCGGGGCTTGAGCCGGCAGGCGATCAACGACAGCGAAGTCTTCTTCGCGCACCGGACGCCGGAAGAGTTTGAACTGCATGGCGGAATGCTGCGGTTCCTCTCAAATGTCGCGACTCCGTACCCCGAGAACAACGTGGTGCATGGGCAATGGTTTCCGGGCAAGGACCACAAACGGGCCGTGTTGGTTCTTCCGCACTGGAACGCGCCCGGGGATGCGCACAATGCGTTGGCGCGCGGTTTTCAGAAGTTCGGGGTTTCGGCGCTGCGGCTGAGTCTGCCTTATCACGATTACCGGATGCCGGCGGAGTTGGAGCGGGCCGATTACGCGGTTTCGTCGAATGTGGCGCGAACGATTGATGCGACGCGGCAGGCGGTGTTGGACATCCGGTGCGCGGCGGACTGGCTGGAGCGGCAGGGCGCGGAGCGAATCGCCATTGTAGGGACGAGCCTGGGTTCGTGTTATGCGTTTCTGGCCTCGGCGCACGATGCGCGGCTGAAGGTGAACGCGTTCAATCACTGCTCTACCTATTTCGCGGACGTGGTGTGGACGGGGCTTTCGACGATTCACGTGCGGCGCGGGCTGGAGCCGCACCTGGATCTGGAGACGCTGCGCGAATTGTGGATGGCGATCAGCCCGGTGTCGTACTTCGAGCGGTTCGCGGCGCTTCCTAAGAAGTCGCTGTTCCTGTATGCGAAGTACGACACGACGTTTCTGCCGTCGCTAAGCAAAGACACGTTGCGGCGGTGCCGCGAGCATGGCCTGGACCACAAGGTGGTGGCGCTGCCTTGCGGGCACTACACCCTGGGCGAGACGCCATTCAAGTTTCTGGATGGCTACCATCTGATCTCCTACGTGCTGCGCAACTTCGGGCGCGTCTGAACCGATACAATATCGGGCATGAGACTTCGCAGTTTACTTTTTGCGGCCCTGGTTGCCGCGGTTCCCATGTGCGCCCAGCAGACGAAGCCGTTGCCGGTGGGTCAGTGGGTGAACATGTTTGATGGCAAGAGCATCGAAGGCAGCGGCTGGAAGGCCAATGAGAATCCGGAAGCGTGGGTGATCGAGGACGGGTTGCTGAAAGGCGCGGGTCCGGTGAGCCACCTGTTCTGGATGGTGGAGGAGTGCGAGGATTGCGAGTTCAAAGCCGAGGTGAAGGTGGCCGACGGCGCGAACTCGGGGATGTACTTCCGCACCGCCTTTGGCCCGCGGTTCCCGAAGGGCTACGAGGCTCAGGTGAACGCGACGCACCGCGACCCGGTGAAGACGGGCTCTCTGTACAACTTTCACAAGAACTTTGAATCGCCGCACGGGCCCAATGAGTGGTTCACGCAGCACATCATCGTGAAGGGCAACCACATCGTGATCAAGGTGAACGACAAGGTGATCACGGATTACGTGGACGAGAAGAACACATTCACGAAGGGCTACCTTGCGCTGCAGAACCACGATCCGAAGAGCATCGTGTGGTACCGGAATTTGCAGTACAAGAAGCTGGCGAAGTAACGCGTGTAAACACGCGGAAAGTTTGCCGAACTTTCCCGGTGTTGGGCCGTCTTCAGCTGCGGAGGTAGTACGCCATGAGATTAAGCGTCGCCGCCGTCCTGGGGACGGCCTTTCTACTTGGAACGGCGGGAATCGCGCAGGAGCCTGCAAAGAAGCTGGCCTGCACGGAAAGCCGGGATTCGCGTCCGCGGCAGTGCGAGATGCGCGAGATGACGATTGGAACCACGGGGCGGCTGGAAGTGGATGCCGCGCCGAACGGCGGCATTTCGGTGGCGGCATGGAGCCGGGCCGAGGTGCTGGTGCGGGCCAAGGTGGAGACTTGGGGCGAAGCAAAGCCGGGCGATGTGCGGGTGAATGCGACCCCGGGACGGGTGATCGCCGAGGGGCCGAAGTCGATGGGGTGGCGCGATTCGGGCTGGTCGGTGAGCTATGAGATCTTCCTGCCGGAGCGGACGGACCTGGATCTGCGGTCGGTGAATGGCGGGATTTCCGTGAATGGTGTTCAAGGACAATTGAAGGCGAGAACCACGAACGGCGGCATGACATTGGCGGCGGTGGGCGGCAAGGTGAACGCGCAAACGACGAATGGCGGCGTGAACCTGAGGCTGGCGGGGCGTGGATGGGAGGGCGAGTCGTGCGAGGTCACGACGACGAACGGCGGAGTGAATGTGGAGATCCCAGAGAACTACGCGGCGCGGCTGGTGGCTTCGACGACCAACGGCGGTCTGAAAAGCGAGGTACCGAACGCGAAGGTGGAAAAGGGCCGCTGGACGGGCGGGACGATGGAGTTGAGCGCGGGTGGCGCGGGGCCGGTGATCAAGGTGACGACGACAAACGGAGGGGTGACAGTGCGCCACAAGGGCACGGCTCAGCTTTAACCTGCGGTCTCCAGCGGGTTGAGAATCTTCATGCCTTGGCTCATTGCCACGGCGCAGAGATTCCTGTCGGACGCGACGAGAGTGGTGATTATATTCCGGCGGTGCAGATCGACGGCGACGGCGAGTTGGAGGGCGTCCAAAGTACGGAGACTCTGGCGGACTGCGTGCTCGCGGATGAACGATTCGGCGAGCGTCCAATGACGAGCACGCAGTATCGCCATCTGTAGACGCCCTTCAGCCAAGTCCGCATAGAATCGTCCCCGCAGTTGATCGAGAGCCGACGCTGGAATTACCCGGGTGCGCACCTTTCCGGCAAACACCGACTGAATTTCGACCAAAGACAGCTGGGAGATGACAAGCAGGGTATCCGGGGTGCCGGCAAGTTCCTCGACCACGGCACTACCTTCCTCGGCATGGTACAGCTTCGCTAGGGCACTGGTATCGAGGAAACAGCCGGGCACTTATCGCTCGTCCCGCTGTTCGGAGAACTCGCGGTCGAGGGAGCCGGTGATTGGGTAGAGCGCCTGGCGGACAGCCTCGATCGAGACCCCGTGGTCCGCGGCGGGCTCGAACTCGGAGGGCGGGGCAAAAGAATAGCCCTCGTCCGCAAGGGCTTCATCCAGTATGATGACCTCGACCAATTGGCGCTCGCTCAGGACGAGTGGCTCAACCGGACGCAGGACTCCGCTCTCATAAATAGCTTGGACTCTGCGCGCCATTCCCTCATTGTACTCGCAACGGCGCCGAAACCTGCTGTTGCTGAAGGGCACGGCTCAGCTCTGACGGAACTTGAAACGCAGATCCTCGATGCGGCCTCCGCGGACGTCGATCTGGCGGAGGTCGCGAGTGCCGAGGCCGCGGGCTTCGGCGAGTTCGAGGGTGGAGTCGCAGTGTTCGAAGGGCGGTCTGCCGCGGGTGGCCATGGGGTCGAAGCCCATCAGGGCGGCGCCAACGGCGTCGGTCTCCACCATGCCAAGGCCGGCGATCAGCAGGCCGGGGGTCACAGGGCGGATGTTGGAGATCCAGGGGCCTTCGCCGCCTGCCATGGTGGCGATGCCATCGATGATGTTGAGGTGAATGGGCCGTGCGGCGCAGATATCGACGACAATGCGGGGGACGCGCCACTTGTCGTCCTTCGGCCCGTTGACGGGCTTCTCCTGGGGTGCGGAGGCGGAGGGCTGGCGGCGGCCGCTGTGGAGGATGGCGCCGCGGCCGCTGGTGGCCTCGGGGGCGGGTTCGTCCTTGCCGGCGTGGTCGCCATAGATGGTGACCGGAGTGATGCCGAACAGGTTCTTCATGCCGAGCGTAATGCCGCAGGTGGCGTGTTCCTTCAGCTTCGAGATGGAGACCATCACGTCGCATTCGTCGTAGGCGTGGTTGAGGTCGAAGCCGTCGTAGAGGAAGCCGGGCGAGGGCGCCATGAGGCGGTGGTAGCGGCGGCCGCGGCCGATGACGTTCGTGTTTTCCATCTCAACGTTGCGGCCTGCGTTGA
>ERZ761609.1453-NODE-1453-length-20805-cov-48.048867_pt1 | contig 20805 bp, 27 predicted proteins | sample MGYA00511163_ERZ761609 | MGnify/ENA primary metagenome ERZ761609 (study PRJEB28899, sample SAMN02445070) | bioreactor sludge metagenome | biome: EBPR sludge | place: Australia: Brisbane, Thorneside Wastewater Treatment Plant | collected 2011-12-16 ... | reverse complement strand
CGGTTTTGCGCTCCTACCTTTGTGTACCGGTTTACGTCAAACTCGGGTCACACCCTCGGTAAAAAAATGCCAACTAAGCAAACCTTTTTAACTCAGGGCTAAGTTATGCCGATGTATATACGCACCTATTTGCTCATTTTAGCCCCGGCAACTTTCAGATGTATTCCCGCAGACAGGCGCAATTTATGCAGATTGGCGAGTACTTTTGCCAAAAAGCTGTAATAGCAAAGCGCCTGTCTGCGGGAAAAATTATTGACTATTGTTGGTTAAAAATGCATTTTTTAAGACAATAGTTTAACCAGTGCATTATTGTTTTACAAATTTACCAACAAAAGTTCTGCTTCCGTTTGACATTTTAATGATGTAAATACCTTTTTGCAAATTTAGCACATTTATTTGATTATCGGTATTTTGCAAATTTAGCAGCAATGTACCGGCTAAATCAAAAATTTGAACAGTTCCATTTTCCATTCCGGTTACATACAAAATATTGTTTGTTGGGTTTGGGTAAACCTGAACGGCAGCGAGGTGGTTGGCAATTAAAATTGAGGTATTGGTTTCGTCTAACTTAGACACACCACCGCCCCAAGTTCCAAACCATTTGTTTCCTTGTGCATCTATGGCTATGGAAAGAACAGTATTACTAGCTAATCCGTCTGAGGTGGTATAAGTAGTCCAGGTGGTTCCGTCAAACTTAGACACACCGCCCCAAGTTCCAAACCATTTGTTTCCTTGTGCATCTATGGCTATGGAATAAACAGAATTATCGGCTAATCCGTCTGAGGTGGTATAAGTAGTCCAGGTGGTTCCGTCAAACTTAGACACACCACCCCCCAACCATTCATCTCCCGTCCCCAACCATTTGTTTCCTTGTGCATCTATGGCTATGGAACCAACAGAATTACTGGCTAATCCGTCTGCGGTGGTATAAGTAGTCCAGGTGGTTCCGTTAAACTTAGACACACCACCGCCCCAAGTTCCAAACCATTTGTTTCCTTGTGCATCTATGGCTATGGAAAGAACAGTATTACTAGCTAATCCGTCTGAGGTGGTATAAGTAGTCCAGGTGGTTCCATCAAACTTAGACACACCACCCCCAGTTCCAAACCATTTGTTTCCTTGTGCATCTATGGCTATGGAAGTAACAGAATTATCGGCTAATCCGTCTGCGGTGGTATAAGTAGTCCAAGTGGTTCCGTCAAATTTAGACACACCACCCCCAGTTCCAAACCATTTGTTTCCTTGTTCATCTATGGCTATGGAAGTAACATCATTATCGGCTAATCCGTCTGTGGTGGTATAAGTAGTCCAGTTGGTTCCGTCAAACTTAGACACACCACCATAAGTTCCAAACCATTTGTTTCCTTGTGCATCTATGGCTATGGAACCAACAGAATTAGAGGCTAATCCGTCTGCGGTGGTATAAGTAGTCCAGGTGGTTCCGTCAAACTTAGACACACCACCCCCAGTTCCAAACCATTTGTTTCCTTGTGCATCTATGGCTATGGAATAAACAGCATTATCTGCTAATCCGTCTGAGGTGGTATAAGTAGTCCAGTTGGTTCCGTCAAACTTAGACACACCACCATAAGTTCCAAACCATTTGTTTCCTTGTGCATCTATGGCTATGGAACCAACAGAATTAGAGGCTAATCCGTCTGCGGTGGTATAAGTAGTCCAGGTGGTTCCGTCAAACTTAGACACACCACCCCCAGTTCCAAACCATTTGTTTCCTTGTGCATCTATGGCTATGGAAAAAACATCATTATCGGCTAATCCGTCTGCGGTGGTATAAGTAGTCCAGGTGGTTCCGTCAAATTTAGACACACCACCGCCCCAAGTTCCAAACCATTTGTTTCCTTGTGCATCTATGGCTATGGACCGAACAGAATTAGAGGCTAATCCGTCTGTGGTGGTATAAGTAGTCCAGGTGGTTCCGTCAAATTTAGACACACCATAATAAGTTCCAAACCATTTGTTTCCTTGTGCATCTATGGCTATGGACCAAACAGAATTAGAGGCTAATCCGTCTGTGGTGGTATAAGTAGTCCAGGTGGTTCCGTCAAACTTAGACACACCGTAAGTAGTTCCAAACCATTTGTTTCCTTGTGCATCTATGGCTATGGAATTAATATAATTACTGGCTAATCCGTCTGCGGTGGTATAAGTAGTCCAGGTGGTTCCGTCAAATTTAGACACACCATAATAAGTTCCAAACCATTTGTTTCCTTGTGCATCTATGGCTATGAAAGTAACAGAATTATCGCAAAGCGCGGTGGAAGTGTTTGCAATAGTATAATTCGTAAAGGTTTGCGCATAAGTTTGGTACCCAAAAAGAACCATAACGCCGGAAAAAACAGTTAGTAAAAGTAAAAAATTTTTCATAAACTTAATTTTTTAGTTTTGGCTGCTCGTATCGCTTTTCAGCATTTGCAAACTATTTTTGTTTAAGAAATGGTTGCCGTCAATAGGTTGGGTTTGCGCAGGGGGCAAATTATTCGGACTAAAGTTTATTCACATTCCGTATGTTGAACAAGGCACAAAAGTACCATCAAAACCGTTCAGCCAGCCAAGAAGTCCGAGGCAGGGAGAGCATGTCTGCTACCTCTGCCTGCGACAACTGTTTTTGTTTGCGCACCAATGCAAGGCGATTACCCATTTATTCCTGATTTAATATATGCTGATTCATTTTTTAGCTGCTTTGTGGTATGTAACGCAAAGATACAACAAATAGTTCTTTTTTAAAACTACACTATGTTGTTTTGTATAACCTTTTTTGCGCAAAGGTTGCTTAATGCTAAGGTATAGCCTAAATTTTGCGCAAAAATCGGGGTAATTTCACCACAAGGAGCAATTATCATTAAGTCATACCCTTATTTACAGCATACTCCCACCATTCTGAAAATCGGATGGGAGAGCGATGACAATTTTTCACTAACCACATACAGCCCTTCGGGCTACATTGTTTGCTGTTTTAGGCGGTAAACCATCGCTTAGTGTGGTTAAAATATGTACTTTTACCTCCCCAATTCCTGCTACATTGGCGAGCTATTTTTTATTAAGACAGCGCACTAAAACTATGACTATTTTTTTACTCAGGTTACTGCTCCTGCTTTCCGTTCCAATAGCAGCATTAACTCCTTGTTTTGCACAACAACTATCCGAAAAACCTAAGGTGCCCGATACGGAAGCTCGGCTAACCGCCAATGTAACAACAGTACTAACCAATAAAATGCGGGCTACGGTTTCGCAGGAGTTGCGCATAAACCAAAACATCAGCAATTTTAATTCGCACCTTACTGAGGTGGGCACAGAGTTTAGGTTTGTAGAGTGGTTTAATTTGAGCGCAACTTACCGTTTTACCAATAGGCTTGACCCAGAGGCAAACGATAAACACCGCATTTATGGCATTACCGAATTTGCTTACCGCATTAAACCCCTTAAACTGGAACTTGCTGCCCGCCTCCGCTTAGAACGAGAGTGGACAGAAACCATACAAGGTAAGGAAGATGATATAAGACCTCGGTTAGAAATTGCCTATAAACGGAAAAAATTGCCAATAGTACCCTCCGTAAATGCTGAACTTTTTTATACCAAAACACCCGAACAAACACAGTTTGCTTTTAGCCGCTACCGCCTGCGAGCCGGCATAGAATACCGCTTTAACAAACATCACGAAATTACCGCCTACTATTTTTACCAAAGCGAAGAAAAAAAGAAACGCATAGATATTACCCACACGCCCGGTTTGTCTTATACCTATAAATTAGATGTGCGAAAGTATAAGAAAAAATAGCTAAAGCAAATACTATACATAGAGCTGCTGCTTAAAACTCAGTTGCTTGAACTACTCTCCATTTTGGCACAGCGGAGAAAAAAATCGGCAAAATAAGTTGTGGGTGTTACAACATACAACAGATATTACCCTCTTTGCACCCCAAAACCGACCAATTTTCCCCCGATTTGCAGGAGCTTGCCACTAAAAAAACGTGTGTTTCGGGCAGTATTGCCAGTGAATTACCCCTGAGCCGCCCAACGGTATGCCAGCATTTGCAAGAACTTAAAAATGCAGGTCTGATAATGGGCGAAATAAGCGGACAAAATGTATGCTATTGCTTGCACACCCAAAATATTGCCCGATTACAACTTGCTTACAGCCGGTTTTTAGCTTTGTTAGATACACCACCCATAAACTGCCACTGTTAATGAAAAATGTATTAGTACTTTGTACCGGCAACTCCTGCCGAAGCCAAATTGCCGAGGGTTTTTTGCGCCATTTTGCCGGAGGTGTTGCCCATATTTACAGCGCCGGAGTTGAAACGCATGGGGTAAACCCCAGAGCCATAGCCACTATGAAAGAGGCAGGCATTGACATTTCGCAACATACCTCTAACCACGTAAATGAGTATGCCCACCTTAGTTTTGACTTTGTGATAACCGTGTGTGATAATGCCCGCGAACAATGCCCGTATTTTCCTACTAAGGCGCTCAAAATTCACCAAAATTTTCCCGACCCGGCTAAGGCTGCCGGTTCTGAAGAGGAGGTAATGGCTGAGTTTGCACGTGTGCGCAGCATGATAAGGGATTTTTGCGCACAGTTTGTGCAAACCCATTTAATTACCAAAACCCAAACCCTGCTGGCTATGTGGCAGCAAGCCCGAAACCGCTACACCCAACTGCTTGCCCACGTTGCCCAGCCCGATTTGCAAAAACATCTTCCGCCTGCCACCAACAGCGCAGGATTTTTAATAGCACATATTGCCGATGTGGAGCTGCTTTTTGCCAAAAATGTGTTTGGCAACCAAACGGTAAAGGTTCATGCTAAAACGGTTATTGCCCAAAAAGATACCGGTGAGTGGGCAAACCTGCCCCAGCTATTACAATATGAGCGCTATGCCTGCCAATGCTTGGAACAAACCATTAGCGAACAAACTAATGCCGACTGGCTGAGCCCCATTACTACCAAGGAGTTTGGCACTATGAGCAAAGAAGTAGCGCTTTCTCGTATCATATCGCACACCGCCTACCACGCCGGACAACTTGCCTTGCTGCTCAAATACGGGCAATAGCCAAATTTGGGTTAAGCTACATTATGATGCATAAAAAGCTAATATAATCCCTAAACACCCATTATGTCCCTGTTTGGCATTGCCATAAAATTGGTTTTAATTTTTACCCAGTTCCATACACAACCCAATGAAAGAACTCTCCTTTTTAGACAAATACCTTACTCTGTGGATATTTTTGGCTATGGCTTTGGGCGTAAGCATCGGGTATTTTGCCCCACAAACCGAGCAGGTGTTAAATCGTTTTCAGGTTGGCGCTACCAATATACCCATTGCCATTGGGCTTATTCTTATGATGTATCCGCCCTTAGCAAGGGTTAGGTATGAAGAATTGCCAAAAGTGTTTAAGAATACCCGAATTTTAGGGTTGTCGTTGCTGCAAAACTGGGTAATTGGTCCGATGCTCATGTTTGCTCTTGCCATCATTTTTTTGCCCGATAAGCCTGAATACATGACCGGGTTAATCATGATAGGCATAGCCCGATGTATTGCTATGGTAATTGTGTGGAACGATTTGGCAAAGGGCGATAACGAGTATGCCGCCGGTTTGGTGGCGTTTAACAGTATTTTTCAGGTTTTTTTTTACAGCGTATATGCTTACGTATTTATAACGGTGTTGCCGCCACTGTTTGGTTTGCAAGGTACGGTGGTGCCTGTAAGTATAGGGCAAATAGCGCAAAGTGTGTTTATTTACTTAGGTGTTCCGTTTTTGGCAGGCATACTGAGCAGGGTAGTACTTGGCAGGGTAAAGGGCTTGGAGTGGTATTACCAGAAGTTTATTCCCGCCATTAGTCCCATTACCTTAGTAGCGCTGCTGTTTACCATAGTAGCCATGTTTAGTTTAAAGGGCAACCTTATAGTTACCATTCCGTTTGATGTGGTAAGGGTAGCCATTCCGCTGGTATTTTATTTTGCAATCATGTTTTTTGGCGCTTTTTATGTAGCAAAACGCGCCGGGGCAGATTACCCCAAAAGTACGGCTCTGGCATTTACCGCTGCCGGCAACAATTTTGAGCTGGGCATAGCCGTAGCCATAGCCGTTTTTGGCATACACTCGGGGCAGGCTTTTGCTTGCGTAATAGGTCCGCTCATTGAAGTGCCGGCGCTTATATTACTGGTAAATGTAGCGCTAAAACAGGCATCGGGTTTTAGGGGGTAGTGGTGCGGCTTGCCGGTTTGAGGTGGGTTTATATTCCCATTACAAACACGGTTGGTATTTTGTGCAGTGCAGGCGGCGCCATTTTTTTCCACTCGGCAATGGAGTGGGTTTGTATAAATTGGTTTGGCAGGGTAAGGTTGGCGGCAAGGCAGAGTTTAAGGTGGTTTTTGCAGGTTTGCAAAATATCGGCAAACAGGCTTTGGTTTCGGTAGGGTGTTTCTATAAAAAGCTGGGTTTGGTTATCGGTTAAGATGCGGTTTTCCAAAAGCCTGATGAATTTGCTGCGCTGCGGCTGCTGAATGGGTAAATAACCCGAAAATGCAAACTGCTGCCCGTTTAAACCCGATGCCATGAGTGCCAGTAATAACGAAGAGGGTCCTACCAAAGGCACTACTTCAATGTTTTTTTGGTGTGCCCATTGCACAATAAGACTGCCCGGGTCGGCTATGGCGGGGCAACCTGCATCAGAAATAAGCCCTATGTTTTTGCCCTTTTCGGCGGCTTGCAGGTATTGTGCAAACCGGTCATCGGGCAAATGTTTGTCTAAATGCAAAAAAGTAAGTTCGTCTAAATTTCGCCCGGTTTGTTTTATGCCCATTTTTACCAAAAACCGACGGGCATCTTTTACGTTTTCTACAATAAACACCTCCGTTTGAGCCAGTATTTGGGCTATATAAGGCGGCATTATTTGGGTTTCATTGCCACCCAGCAGGTTGGGAATAAGGTAGAGTTTACCCTTTGGCAAGGCAGGTGGTGGGGGTGGTGTCATAACATCGGGATAAAATGGCGGTTATTTTTTAATCCATCGGATAAAAAAGGGCAGTGTATTTCGGATTATTTCGGGATAAGGCACGGGTTTTGCACCAAAACTGCGGTAAAACTGCGATACGCCCGGGTGCATACTGCCTTCAAAATCTAAGACAGCGGGTGTTTGTGCATACTGCTGTATGAGGTGGTTTATTAAAAAGTGCATAGCGCCCAATTCCTTGCCTTGCGGCGAAGTGGCAGGAAACAAGTTAATGATTCTGCCGTTTTGGGGCGAGAGCAGAAAAAAGTTGGCGGCATGAAGTTGATTATTAGTTGGGTGGTAAACACCTGCCAATAAGCCCAATTTATGGTGGAGGCTTTGGTACATAATGCGTTCTATTTGGGCATAATGAGTAGCCGTAATATCTGTTAGCTTTTTGCCCGATGTTTGTTTGTAAAGGGCAATAACCTCTTGCGGGGCTATGTTAGATTGTACAAAATAGGCTTGCTGCCGGGCTTTTTTTAGGTTTCGGCGGGTACTTTGGTTAAAAAGGGCGTAGAGTTGTTCATACGTTTTACTTAGGTGCAAAAGATAGTTTACCCTTGTTGCAGCATTTATATTAGGAGTACCGATTGTTTGGTGGTTGGTTTCGTTTAGGGTGCACTGTACATACTTAAAATGCGGCGGAATAGCCACTAAAAACCGGTTCACTATATCAGGTGTGGGTAGGCTTGGGGCAAAAACGCCTAATTGCTGTGTCCATAGGGGTTTATAAACATAGGGTACTCCCCATTTAACCCTATAAGGCAGGGGCATAACCGCCTCATAATTGCCCATTACCAATGCTCCCCAGTTAGGCGCTGCGGCATCTAAATACCAACTGTAAGCATAAGGCAGCCCGTTTGCCGATGCCGCCATACAACTATCCCATTGCCGATAGTCTATCTGGTGGTTGGGCAGGTAAGTTATGGGTGGTGCAGCAAGCATAAAGGCAACCGGTTTAGTTTCGGGTCAATATGTGCCTAAAAATAACTATATCAAATACTGCATGGGCAGCCATAGCAGCTCCTATACCCAACCAGTTGCATAAATAACCCAAGCCGGCGCTCATAAGTACCATTAATACGCCGTAAGAAAAAATACCCCAGTCTTCGAGCGATAAATAACCATGAATGGCTACAAAAATGATGGCAGTAATCCATATTCCTAAAAAAGGCTGTACTGCCCCTCTGAACAAAATTTCCTCGCCAATGCCTGCGCTTATTGAAGCAAAAACGGTATCAATAAAACGCAGGTTGGCGCTTTTTATAAAGCCCTGAAAATAACGGGTATTGGGCTGTAAGGCTTCGGTTTCAACTACTGATATGGCAATGAGAGCGGTAGCCAAACCATAACCTGTGCCAAACAGTAGTTGCCAGTAATAAGGGGTAACTTGCAGCAGCTCGCAAACAGGAGTAGCCGAAAAAAGCCATATAGCGCCCATGCCTATGAGCGAAAAACCGAACAGGGTAATGCAGGATAGTATAAAAAAAGTGGTGCGGTTAAGTGGCATGGGTTTGGGGCGCTGTTTTTTTTCGGTGCAATGGTTAAAACAAGCAGAACAGGGGCAAAGGTTGGTTTTTTATATAAAATACCCGATAAGCCAAACGCCGGCAGAAATAGCGTTCTGCCGGCGTTTAAATACGGTAGTATATGCGAGTGGGTAAAACTACCAGCGAACTTTAAGGGCAATTTTGCCTAACTCTTTAATGGCATCTTGTTCTGTAAAAACTACCCTGCCTTTTTTGGAGTAAATTTCCCATGCTATATTACTGGTAATATCATCAATAGCGCCGGGCATGGTGGCATCATCAACCAGGTCAAAGGTTTCATTGCCGGTCATAACCACCGGTTGGGCAAAAGAGTCGTGTACTACTAATAGTTCGCCTCTACCCTCTACGGCGGCGCGATAAATTTCGTTTAGTTCGGTAAGCACTTTGGCTTGCGATACGGCTTCCAACATTTCGCCAATAGCCTCAGTGCGGCGTTGCTGTTGCAAGGGCTGGATAAAATGCCAAGCATCGGCAGCCAATTTGTGTTTGGTTGTATCGTTGTAGTTAATGGCAATATACCCCGGGTAATAGAGTTGGGGGCGGTCGGCTACTTGCATAAGGCGGCTGTGGTTATCTTCGGTGCAAACGGCAATTACTTTTAAGCCGGTATCCAGCACGGTATTATTTACAGCTTTGTCAACGCGGTTTAGGAACTCGCGCACCATATCGTCTGTTTTTTTGGGGTCGCTTCCTTTGGCTTTGTCGGTATGGTAGTGGGTGTTTTCTTTAACGGGGAAATCATGATTATGGATTTCTTCGGTGATGGTGTCATTCACCGCTTTATAGAGGTGAACGCCCGATTGGGACAGTACCACAATAAAATGCTCTTCGGTGCGGTTGAGGGCTTTTACAATGGGGCGAATGGCAAAGGCGTTGCCTATTTGCACTTTATCTTCGGGGGTATGCCATATAGTACGGGCATATTCTTTTACCTCATTTGATACAAACAGGTGCAGACTTTCTAAATTGTGGTTAATGTCTATTTCGTGCTGTATGTGGTGCAAATTATCCAGCAGTTGGGCAATAGAGCGTTTGTCAAATTCTTGGAGCAGGCGGTTTTCTGCTTCTTTGCACAGGTTTTTCATTACAATTCCGTCTTGCACATTATCGGGGTGGGTGCGGTGTGTATTGAGCGAAATGGTAACGCAGGGCTGCGCAGTTTGTGAAACTAATTTTTCTAATAACTGACTTAACATAGGAAAATGTGTTTTGATTAAAATGTGTTTTATTTGTTAGGTTCAATAAAATACACAAGCCAAACTATGCAACAAGGTTTACCCTTTGCTTGTTTAGTTGGGTAGATGTGCAAATATAGGCATAAAATAGGAATGTAGCCTACTGTTTGTGGCATTTTTAGCAAACAGCAGCGCTATGAAAAGTAAAAAAATAGACGCTATTAGTGGGTTACGATTGTGCAGCCCCGGTTTGATGTACAAATGGAGGTGATTACCCCTGTTTTCAGCAAAAAAGCACACAAACAACGCGGATTAAACGGATAAACGCGGGTAAAATATGGTTTGGGGATATTTGGTAGTGGGAACTAACACACTCCTAACTTTCACTACCCACTACTTGAGCCTTTATTTTTCAAAAATCTGTGCAAATCAGCTACATCCGTGTTATCTGTTTGCTAATGGCTGCCGGTTTTTAGCTCATGCCGGCAGCACGGACTTTGTGTGCCATTTTACATCAAACTGGGGTTATACCCTTACGATTCTTCGGTAAAATAAATTTTGTAGAAAAACATTTGGCGTTCTTCGTCATAACCGCGCTCTATGTATTGCTCGGTTGTATCGGAGTTTAGTTTTATATCTATTTGCGTATCCAGCTTAATAAGGCTGCGCAGTTTGCGCTTCATAAGTTTAACAGTTGGATGCGATATTTTAAAATCGGGAGCGGCAAGCAGGTTATTTTCGGCTTCGTAGCGTTCTTTAAATTCGGTAAACCGGCTAACGTGTTCGGGTTTATCTTCAAAAATTTGGGTGGTAAAATCTTGCACGTCAAACAAGTCATGGTCAGAAAAATACTGAATAGATTTGTTCAGGAAAACGAGTTGGTCTTTTTTACCTTGTTCTACGCCAAAGGTATCTTCGCCGTATTGGTGAACCAAATTGAGGTAGCTTTCGGTAGCAAAACCATTGTCTTGCACACGAAGTAAGCGCAGGAAATCGTCTTTCCAATATCGGGCTTCTCCATCGCTGCGGCTTACTTTGTCAATAATTTGCACGCGGTAGCCATCGGCGGCGGCGGTATTAAAAATAAGGCAGCCTTTGTCTAGGCGTTTCAGGTTGATACCTTTTTCTAAGGATAGCAAAACAGCGCCCGATGATTCATCGGGTTTAAAAAAGGCATCTTTTTCTTCCGATTTAAAGATGCCGATGGCATCGGTCATTTCGTCATCTATGATGCAATCGGCAAAATAGGCAATAAATACTTCGCCGCCTTTAATTTGGGGATGAATAGATTGGTTGTAAAGATGCTTGGCTATATTGACTGATTCTTCCAAGAAATCGCCTTTGTCTTCAAAAATATGGCGGCAAAAGGTGTATATTTCGTTTAGGTTTAGGTTGGTATGGTGGGTAAACTGGTAGTATTCATTGTATCGGGTAAATGGTTGTAAAAAATAATCAAACAGCGCATTGCGCAGCAGTTGGTCTTGAAGCGGGTAGGTATGCGGAGCCGCCAGCACACCCTCATTGCGAAGTTTGTTACCTACGCGATGTATGGCAAGCGTTTTAAGGGTGAGTTGTGAAAAATCGGACATATAAGTAACGAGGTTAACGGCTAAACAAGAGCGCAAAGTTAAAATTTGTTTGGGCAGTTTAACTTAATTGGGTACAAACTTTTAAAAAAAATAAAAGCAGACAAAAAAAAATGTCCTTGTTGGGTGAAATTTAAATAAAAGCGCTACTTTTGCGCCGCAATTGAACTATTAAGCAACGAAAGCAGTTTAATAGTGCTAAAAGCGGGGGATTAGCTCAGCTGGCTAGAGCGCTTGCATGGCATGCAAGAGGTCATCGGTTCGACTCCGATATCCTCCACTCCACTTCATAAATCCTTGATTTTCAAGGGTTCGCAACTTTTCGGTAACAAATAATTTTGTTACTATAAGTGTAGAAACACTGCCAAAGCCAAATTTTATTTTAAGGCATGGCAGAAAAAAAAATTTTCCCCTTAACTGAAAATTGCCGATTATATCCTGCCGAACCTACGGAGCAAAAGTTATGCTCACAGTGGTTTGTATGGTACTATATTGCAGGCAAGCGCTACCAGAAAAAAGGCAACATAAACAGTTTTACTACCGTTGCCGAGCGGATAACAGCAGCTAAAAAAATAGCCCAAACAATTGAAATGGATTTGCTTGTAAAAAAGCAAAAGAGCATAGCATATACGCCTTTTGTTTTAGGTTTGCAAACTGCGCTTGATAACCGTTCAAAATCTTTGCGCCCTAAAAGCGTTTCCGGTTACAAAACAAAGGTTTCTGCATTTGTAAAGTACTTGTGCAATAACCTCATAGAAAACCCTACTAAACAACACGTAACCGACTTTTTTAACAGTATGAAAAAACAGGCTAACACGCTTGCTGCCTACAAAGTTACTTTGCATGGATTGATAGAGGATATGAAAAAAGAAGGAGTAGTTTATGAAAATATCTTTTCTCATATTAAAATCAAAAAGCGGGAAATGCAACTTAAATGGTTTTTCACCGAACAACAAATTCAACGCATCAAAACCCAAATGCTGCAAAAGGAAAAGGTGCAGTTATGGCTCGCCTGCCAAATGGAGTATTACGCCATGTTACGCCCTGCTGAAATACGTGGTATAAAGATTGGCGATTTTTTATTAGAAGAAAACAAGTTGCTTGTAAGGGCTGATATTTCAAAAAATAAGAAAAGCGAGTTTGTGATTTTGCCTTCAAAACTGATTGCTGTTATTGAACCTCATATTAAAGACAAAAACGACAACGATTACTTTTTGAGTATCTCCGGCAAACAACTAGGGGTTAATTATTTGTATGTGAGCTTTAAAAAAATTCTCACCGCCCTAAACATGGATACCCAAAAACACTCTTTTTATTCATGGAAACATACCGGCGCAAGGGCATGGGTAAAAAGCGGCGGCAGCGTGTATGGGCTTATGCGCCAAATGAGGCACCATAGCCTTGATATGACACAACTATATTTGAGAAAATTGGGCATACTTGAATTTGAAGATGATGTAAATGCTATGCCCATAATTTAGTAACTTTGCACTTTAAAGCAAAATGCCAAATTATTATGAACATTAAGAACAAACTATTAGATTTTGGTACAAATCCGCTTGTTTCTAAATTTACCAAACCTATTGTAGAAACGGTGGTTAATGCCATAGGTGGTAAGCCTGCCGATATTAAAACGGTGCATGAACGGCTTCAAATTTGCCGCAAAAACACTTGTGGCAACTATATTAAAAAAGGAGAAAATGAGGTATGCAATGCAAAAACCGGCGGCTGTGGCTGCTTTCTTGCAGATAAAACAAGGCTTGCCGATGAGCAATGCCCCAAAAAACTTTGGTAACTTTTTTTGTTTTTGATGTTGATTTTGTTACCAAAAATAAATGCAATACATAAGCCGCTGATTTATAGCCGGTTTGCAGCAGCATATTAAACTAAGTTTTGGTAACATGGTTTTTTCCGTTTTGTTGCTTTTGTTACTAAAACAGTTGCCGGTTTAGCTTGGCTTTTTTTAAAAAGTGGCTAAACCGGCTTTTGTATGCGTAGGCGGCTACCCTGTACTTATCGTGTGGGCAGGAGGGAGCGGGTAGCCTTTCGGGGGTTTTAGTTCTAATCTTTAATGTACTCCACTATGGGGTAAAGTTTGCTTTTGCAAATTTACGCTTCTTTTTCAAATAAAGCCGCTATGCGCCGGTAAGTTTCATCGGGATTATAGTCGCCCAATAAATCGGGGTTATGGAGTGTGCGCCGCTCTCCGTTTTCAAACAAATAAAATTTTGGCACGCCTAAATTATCATTTATCCACTGTAAACCGGTAAGGGCTAAAACGTCTGTATAACCATGTAACGCAAGTATGTAAACGTTGTTGTTTTCATAATCATTTAAGCTATATGCCAAATGACTTACAAGGGGTGTAGTAAATTTGCAAACACCGCAATTTTCGGTAAATACATAAAGCAAAAGTTTATCGGTGGGTTGTATGGCATTTAAAATGTCGGGTAGGCGCTGTGGCAACAATAGGCAGTGTGCAAGTGCGCCGCTTTGCTCCCATACTTGGCTGTTAAGCAAAGCCATTTCATACTGCAAAACTTCTTTGGGTATTTCTTGGAGTATGTCGGTAGGTTTGCGCTCTATGTGGGTGGGTTCGGGATAAAGCTCTTGGGTGGCAATGTTGGCGGCAAAATACCTAAACCAGCGTTTTTCGTTTGCATCGGGCGAAATGTACTGAATAAAACTGCTTTCGGCAGTGCGTTTCATTCTGTAAATAGCCGGCTGAGCGGTGGCGGGGGCTTGATTTTCTTTCATTGATTGCATTTTTTTTGTTCGGGGTAAAAAAGGTATTTTTTAACCGGCAGTCGCCGGTATTGGTGGTGGGTGTGGGTTATGCAGCATCGGGCAGGAAACTGCGTACATAGCGCGGCTATGTGGCTGCGTATGGTGCGTATGGCAAGGGGTGTGCCTTCGTTTGCTAATTGCAGTTTTATTTCTGTTATGGTAAGCGCATTGCACTGCCTAAACAAAAAATCCATTAACAGGGTGCCGGTAGCGGTTTTCATGGGTTTATGATTTGCTGAAAATTTCGTAATGGTAGTGGTTTATTTGGGCTGCTTTGTTTACCCTATCGCGCAAGGCTAAAAGCTCATCAAACCCGCTTACGCCGCGCCTGCTCATGGGGTTATCTTCGGTGGCAAACATGATAAACTTGGTGCTAAATCTAAACAAACCGCTTGGCATATCAGAAATGCCATGCCCGGTAAAAAAAAGGTCGTTCATGGTTTGGCTTGCGTTTCGGCATAAATCTCTACACCAATCACTGATTTTATCATCGGTGTAGTTTTTGCAGTCGTCAAAAAAAATTACCCAATTTCGGAGGTTGTCTAAGGCATAAGCGTACACATCGGTAGGTATCTGTTTTAGTTTTGGCTCTGCGGTTTTGTATCGGCTTTCTACCCTTATGGCTATTTCGCGCAAGCCTTCGTAGTTGTAGGCATTTGCGCGGTAAAGTCCGCTTGTAAGGTTGGGTTTGGTTTTTAGGCTAAGCATGGGCAAATCAAAAAACTTGTGTTCGCGGTTGGTTTCTACTATTAAAACCGGTCTGTTTATGGCTATTTTTTCGGCAAGGGCTCGTATAAAGGTACTTTTGCCGCGCCGTCTGCCACCCATTATTAAGGTTATGTCTGCTTGCCTAATCGGAGCTGTTTGGGTTAGTGTTTTCATCGGGCAGGGGTTGTTTTTTAGCGGCGGCGGCTTTTCGTTTTTTATCGGCAAAGGCGGCGGTTACGGTTTGCCCTGTGTTCATGGCAAGCATAGAAAAAAACAGTATTTTGTCGCTGTCGGCTTCGCCTAAACTATCTCTGAGCCATTTTGCAAGGAATGTACCGCGCTCGGCAAGTTTATCTACCGTTTGCCCTTTCCATGTGTATTTGCTAAGGTCATACTCTCCCACTATAAAAGCACAGCCGGCGCTGAGTATGTTTTGGTAAATATCAAGATACTCTCGCACAAGTTTTACATCAGCTTCGCGGTCGGTAATTTCTAATAGTTCGGGCTCTTGCTCATCGGGGTTTGGAGCGTCATCGGGGTAGGCTTCGGGGTCAGAGCCAAAATGCTCGGCAAGGGTTTGTAGGTCTATGTTTTCTACCGGTTTGCCTTCGGGGTTGTTAAAGAGCGACATAGGTTGCTATTTTTCGGTTAATGTTTCTGGTATGCGTTGGGCTTCTGAAATAATCAGCTCATTATCTATTTGCGAAAATTGGAGTAATAGCTCGGTAAAATTTATTTCTTCTTTACCCTCTATTTTTATAGGTCTGCCAAGTTTCATTATGGTTGCGCCCTGTGGGGTGGTGTGCTGCTCTATTACGCCTAAGCTACCTTTTAGGCTGCCGTCTGCATCGGCATACACCATAAAGGCTACATTTTGCTCGCCCTCATTTAGCGGTATGGCTTGCATTTGAGCGTGCAGTTGCTTTTCAAATTTTAGTATGTTGTCTTTTATAAATGGCAGTATTAAGCCTAAAAACTGCCTGATAAGCATGTTTTTCATGTTTTTTTTGCTTTTAGATGCAAAGTAAATGAAAATTCAAATTAACTTTGCAAAACAAAGACAAAAAATTTTAGAAAATGGAAAAAAACACCCAAATTCCCGATGAAACAACGGTAAATACCTTCAAAAAACCGGCTCCGGCTACTTTTACCGCCCGTATTGACCGCCAAAGCTATAACCGCCTGCAAACCGAAAGCGAGGAGCGAAACTTGCCCCTAAGCACATACGCCGCAAGTATGATAAAGGAATGTTGGGCACTAAGAGCAAGGGCGGAAACTATTAAGCCCGAAAACAGGGAAAACGAAGTAAACAGTTTTTTGCCCGATGTAAAACAGCCCGATAGCGCGCCCGCGCCCGATGTAAACGCTGCCGAGCCGGTAAAAGCCGCTATTGCCGCAGTAATGAAACAGGAAACGCACCTTAGTAGCGCACTGCAAAAGGCAATGGCGTACCTGCGCGGTAAATTTCCAAAATACACCGATGAGCAAATTATGACCGCTTGCATATTAAACGCTGCCGAAAACCAAGCCGCCCTACTGTTTGTAACCGACCTTAAACACACCCTTAAAAAAATGCTGCCCCATGAAGCCTAAGTTTTTTACCCTCATACTGTTGGCTGCCGTAGCTGCCGCATTTGCAATGCTGGTAGTGTGTAGGCAAAATGAAACGCTTAAAAAGCGTGTAGAAATTCTTGAAACACGGCTAAACCCTACCCAAACAACCCTGCAAAATGAAAACCCTGATTAACCGTTTTTTCACCCTGTTTTATGCCTTTTTTGCCTTGTTTAGGCGTGGCGCTGGGCGTGATGCACGAGGCTCAACCCAAAAACCCGATAAAATGCTTCACAATCTTAGCTCCGATTTTATACCCGATTTAACTTACAAACCGGCACAAATGCCCCGAAAAAAACGCCCATTCAACAATAAAAAACAAACCAAAGGGCGCAACTTTTATTATGACCCTAAAACGGGTAAAAAGCTGTTTCATACACATAGTTTTGCAATGGGCAACTTGTAACCCGGCTTTGATATTATGCCATAAGAACACCCCCCTAAAAAAATCCAAACCGGATAATTTTAGGGGGGTGTGGTGTTTTTAGGGATAGAGCTGGGTTATGGAAATAGCCGATAAATGTCTTTTCGGTGTACTACTCTGGCAAATATAACTTTGTCGTTTTCAATGAATACGCCAATTCGGTATTCTTTTACTTTTATACGATAGGCATTTTTAAAGCCTGATAGTTTTTTTAAATCATCTATATTTTGCGGGGTTTGCGCTTGCTCTACTTGCTCTATGGTTGATTTTATGAGTGGCTTTATTGAGTGGTCTTTTATTTGCGATAGGTCTTTGCTAAAAGTTTTTAAAAAAATGGTTTCCATTTTATTGGAGCTTTTTCATTATAGTATTTCGGGAAACTGTTTTGGTTTTATCTGCTTTTTTCATAAGCATTACCATACCCATTTCCTCCTTTTGCTCATTGGTAAGTACGGTATTGGGTATGTTCATTTTTTTGAGTAGGGCAGTAAGAAATGTGTATTCTGCTTTGTCTTTGGGGGTTATAAGTATGGTTTTCATAATGAGCGTTTGTTTGTGCAAAGTTACGTGTTTTTGGTTTAGATTAAAAGCACTCTTGCCGGTATGCTTTTTGTGGGAGCGGCTTAATTTTTTATTTTAACCTCATAAACTTTACAAAACTTTTGAATGAGCAGGGTAAGTTCCATTTTTTTCATTTTGGCACAATTTAAATTTGGGTGATTTAACCTTGCAAATATAGGACTAACAGGTGTGGGTTTGGGTGTAACCATAAAAAAAATTATTTCCAGCAGGGGTCGGTTTGTATGGCGGGAGGTTCTTTGCCGCCACCGGCAATTTTTTGGATTATGGCAGAGCCAAATCCGGCGGGAGCGGGTTGGAGTGCGGGGGTAAGGTGTATATCGGTTCCGTTTACGGCTTTGTATCGGGTATTGTTTATTTGTATGCCGTCTATATTGTTTTGGAGTTGTAGCGAGAAACCGCAGCCTTTTTCAGTTTTTAGTTTTATGCCGTGTATTTTATGAAAGTACTCTTTACCCGGCGCTATGGTTTGGGTATAGGCTTGTTTTTGTTTGGGGGTTAGGTGTAACCTTGCCGGTTTGGTAAACAGGTAGGCGGTGTATAGGGTAGATGCAACAAGGGTAATGGCAGCGGGTATGCCTTTGTCTTTTTTTAGCAGAAAAACAGATAGCAAAAAGCCTATAAACAGCAGGGTTAGTGCGTATGAATAGCGGTCTTTGGTAAGCATGGCATGTGTTTTTGGGTATATAAACGGCAGTGGTAGTGGGCTTATTTTTTAGCTGTTTACCTTTTCTTGAAAAAGTTTAAACAGTTTGTTTCCGAGTGGCAGTACTCGCTTAAAGTCGGCAGGGGTGAGGTAGAATACACCACTGTATTTATCTTTGGTTAGATAGGTGTTTCTTTTGCCTTTTTTATCAAGTAAATGGTGTATGTACTGCTCAAACCAACGCGCAAAAATTTCATTTCTACGGAGCCAATAGTCGCTGTCGGCGTACTCGTCCCACCTTTGATAGCTTTCTGATAGGTTATTTCCGTTTTGGATTATAGCGTTTATCAAATTGCAGGTTGCCTGTGCCATTGGTTTGGCTCTATCGGGCATGTAGTTTCTTCTTGTGCTGCTACCACCTGATAAAGAAAGTCTGCCGGGTTCTTGCTCAATAAAAGTGCCAAAAAAGTAATCTAATGCGTGTCCGTACTCATGTGCAAACGCGCCAAAGCCATTTTCTTTGGTGAGGTTTATCATAAATGTATTGGGCTCAAAGTGGGCTGCTGCCTTGCCTTTTCCTCTTGCGCCAAAGGCTACGCCAATGGTATATTCCATACCCAGCTGATTGAAACCAAGCAATTTAGCTACCGTATCGGAACTTTCTATAAAAGCCACAACAAAGGTGTTTCTATCGTCTTGACTTGTCCAATTGCCAAACTCTGCTCCTCTCCATTTGTATTTTTGGAGTGTGGCAAGTAATTGGTTGCTTGTTTTGGTGTTGTTGGGTGTTAGCCTATCTATTTTATCCTTTCTAAAACCTGTACTACGCCAATATTGCTCTATTTTACCCAAAAAGCCAACCGGTTTTTCTGGCTTGTAAATTGTTACGTCTGTTAGTTTTTGTATTGCCATTTTTAGATTTGTTTTTGGGTGTATAACTGCCTAAACTGTTTAAATTGCTTTCTTCAAAAAGAAATTTTTGTTGATTGTTTTTTTTGCGAGTTTGCGGGGCTACTAATGTTTGCTCGTTTTTTTTGAGCTGCGAAATGGGCTTTTTGAGTTTCATGGGTGGTGGGTGTATTATGGTTGTTAGTTACAGGTTTTAGTAATACCAAGTTGCCGGTGTGGGCAGATTGGGGTCGTTATCGGCATGAACAAAGGTTTTGTATATACCTATTCGCTTAAACCCTGCACTGCGTAGGGCGGCTATTACCTTTGCTTGTGTGGCGGTGGTGGTGGCTATATCTATGGCATAGCCGCGTGTGTGTGCGCTGTTTTTTACGCCTTTTACCTTATTGTTATGAGCTATGGTGCGAAAGCCGGAATTTATTTTAAAGGGTAGTGCGGCTATGTTTCTTGCATTTTGGAGCATTTGTAAGGTGCTTAGGCGCATATTCATACCGGAACCGGGCGCATCGGGGCTGTCAAATTCATGGGGTTTAAAGTTGGCAAATACCTGTGTGGGGTTGTCTGCCCAAGTTGCATCGGCTTTTGTGGCGGCGTTGTTGGCGGGTGGCGGCGCGGTGGTGTTGTTTTGTGGCGCGGCGGTTTCAAACTGTGGGTTATCGGGCGGGAGTTGTACGGTTAGGCGTTTTCGGGTGCGGGCGTATATGCCTGCTACGGTTTGCCCAAACATTTTTTGCCCGGCAAACAAAAGCAAAACAACAATGAGTATTATGGCAAGGTACATGTTTAGGGTTTTAGGGTTGGTCATCGGGATTAGGGTTGGTCATCGGGAAAAAATGTTTTAGTTCCAGCATTTATCGTTTTGGATTGATTTGGGTTCATAACCTCCATTGCCTATTTTTTGCATTAAGGCAGAGCCAAAGCCCATTGGAATAAATAATTGTTGGTCGGATAGATATACATCGGCTCCGTTTACAATTTTGTAGCGGTTACCTCTATTTTCACCCCAATCTATACGTATTCCGTCTATACCGGTTATTGTTCCGTTTTTGTCTATATTTTCAATTCCCATAAATTGGCAACCTGTTTCGGGCTTCATTTTAATATATTTTGCTACGGGCGGCTCTATTCCGATAGGGTTGTATTGGTGTTCTTTTAAGTGTAATCTTGCTTTTTGGAAGTACAAAAATGCCAAATAACTTGTGGGCATTATTAGGCAAAGTGCAGCCGGGAGTTTGTTGTTTAGCCTAAATAGCGCTAACGATAAAATAAGCCCTACAAATAAAAAGATAAAAGCAACTGAATAACGGTCTTTTAATAGCATATATGTAAGCATTTGTTTTTAAACGAGATAAGGTTTAAGGGTTTATCGTTGCACATTGCTAAATTTATTGTAAAAGTTTTTAGCCGCAGTAATGCTCCAGCAGGTTTAGGTTTTCGCCGGGTTGCAGGTGGAGCAGGCTTTTTGTTTGTATTTGCCCTTGTACGTGGAGCAACCGCCAGCGCTGCGTTATTTGGGCGGCGGTGGCGGCATCTGCCTCGTTATAGAGTAGGAATATGGTTTTTTTGGTTATTCTTGTCCTTTATAGTAGAGTGTCCAGAGGTATTGCCTCAATCCGGCGGTAGCATCTTCTATGCGCCCTTCGGCTTGTACGTGGTAGGCGGCTTTTTCTTGTGCGGTTTTGGCGGTTTTGGCTGTGTGTACTATACCGGCAATTTCTTTTACACTATCGGCAAGTGCGGGCAGGGTAAGCCCAAGTACGGTGGTGGGTCTAACCGGTTGATTTGAGTACAGCTTCAGAATAGATTCCATGTTT
>ERZ761609.1450-NODE-1450-length-20822-cov-16.981076_pt1 | contig 20822 bp, 27 predicted proteins | sample MGYA00511163_ERZ761609 | MGnify/ENA primary metagenome ERZ761609 (study PRJEB28899, sample SAMN02445070) | bioreactor sludge metagenome | biome: EBPR sludge | place: Australia: Brisbane, Thorneside Wastewater Treatment Plant | collected 2011-12-16 ... | reverse complement strand
GGCGGCTGATCGGCAGCTCGCGCGCGAGCGCCGAGGCGGACGCCGGCGTCTCCCCCAGCCGGGCCAGGATCGCCCAGCGGGTGTCGTCGCCGAGGGCGGCGAACACGGGGGTCAGCGTCTCGGTGGCGCTCACGCGGCGCTGCTGGCGCCGAGGACGAAGCGGCGGGCCGCCGCAAGCTCCATCTCCCAGCCCTCGGAGTTGCCCTCGTAGTGCTTGCGCAGCGCGTCGGCGTCCTTGCCGAGGCCGGCCAGCCCACTCTCGACGACTCGGAGCGTCACTCCCCCGGGTCGGTCCTCGACCCAGAACTCCACCAGCGTGCCGGCGTCGTCAGCCTCGATCCAGCGCCACGAGATGTAGCGCGGCGGCTCGCTCGCCCGCCGTACCAACCGGAATTCGCCCCACTTCTCGTGCACCACGACCGCAGTGACGTCGTCTTCCCACCGGATCACCGGGTCCGGCTCGACGTCGTGCTCGTTGATCCACCACCCCGGTCGCTCCAGGAGCGACCACACCTTCTCCGCGGTGGCGTCGATCTCGATGCTGCGCTCGATGCGGTCGAGCTCCTGGTCGGTCTGGCTCATTCCGGTCCTTTCGTCGAGTTGCAACACAACAGTTGCATATCGCTCGTCGGGATTGCAACCCCTGTGTTGCAACTCCTCTATCGTCAACGAAACCTTCGACGACGCTGAATCCGCTCACGGAGAGCGGCCCATCTCGTATCAAAATGAAGTAATTCGATTTACAATAGCGAGATGCTGCAGGGGACGGTCCTGGCGCTCGGCCTGGCCGCCTGGGCGATCGCCACGATCGTCCTGGTCGGTGAGGGCTGGCGAAGCCTTGCGTCCCGGTTCCGACATCGGTAGCACGGTCGTCGTCGTGACGTGCGATCACACTCAGGTGTTGTCGAGGTAGCCGCCTGTCTCGACCCAGCCGGCTCGAGGCTGGCATCGCCGCGCCTGGGTGATGCAGACATACGCCTCGATGTTGTCGGGCGTCGAGATCGTGGTGGCGAGCAGGGCGCCGGAGCTATACCAGGCGAACACCCACTTGACCCGCCAGTACCCACGGGCCACGGGGTTCGGGCGCAGGTCGGCGCTGTTGAACACCACCCCGATCTGAGCGGCTCCGATGACGCCGTACAGGCGATCTGTGGCCGCCACGATGACCCATTCCGAGCCTGACCACTGCTCCAAGAGGTACTTGGCCTGCACCTCCTGCACCCCGGAGGACGCCGGGCTGCGGTAGGCGGTCGGTCCGGTGGCCGAGATGAAGCTCAACGTCGTCTTGCCGGGGATGATCACGCCGGCGACGTCGCCCAGATCCGCGACCTGTACGACGGGCAGAGAGACGGCGCCGGGCTGGCCCTCGATCTGGGAGTCCGCCAACCCGGAGCGAGGTGCAGGTTCGGCCGGAGTCGGGGGCGTACCAGCAGGCTCGAGCTCCGCCGTCCCCACGAGGTCATCGGCCGGTACGGCGGCCAGGGCCCGGCGTGCGTCGCCACTGCTCTCGACGCCGACCGCGGCGAGCGCGAGGAGCGCGCACATCAAGCCGCCCGTGACCGCCCAGACCCGCATCGTGTGCCTCCCCAAAGTCGTGACGCTAGTACGGGTGAGCGGTCCTAGGACAGCGCGATGGGTGCGAAATCTGCACGAGCCCCGTTCATCAGTGTCACACCACCCGGCGACCGAGGTCGGAATACTTCCTGACGTGAAGCGCGTGCTCGGTTGGGCGTCTGCGGTGGCCGCAACCGCCGTCTGGCCCCCGCCGAACTCGGAGAGCAGTTGTCCTGGTTCTTGGAGGTGCTCGACTTCCCCGGTGCTGACGTCGACGAAGCGATCAAGGCCATGGAGAAGCACTTCGACTTCGACTAACTCATCTCGTCAACGAGGACGCCGCCCGCGGTCGCCATGGCCTCGTGCATTGGGCGGATCTGGTCTGCGACGATCCCACCCTCACCGCCTCCGGTGCGCGCCGCGGAGAGTCGCCTCGACGGTCTCAGTCCAGGTAGTCGCGCACTAGGGACGCATGAGCGCTGTGCGGTTGAGCGTGACGAACGTGCAGGTGAGGAGCGCTGTGGGGCGCAATATCCCCGACTGAGGGAGAACCGCAGTGACCACAGCAACGCTGATCAAGTGCCCGTCATGGTGCCAGGGCTCCATGGCCGAGCATCAGTGGGAAGCAGACCACGGCTACCCGATCGACCACTTCATCCACATCGCCACTCCGGACCGCACTCCCGGCGTCGGCGTTGAGATGCGCATCAACGAGGACGGCAGCACGCAGACCGTCATCGGCGTTGAGGACGACTACTACGACATCGACATGGCGGAGCGCACGGCGCTGGCGATGCTCGAGGCGGTCAAGGTGGCGAGGGCATGACCATCTCGACCACTGAGCGCACCACCGAGAACATCTGCCCGCCGTGGTGCATGGGCCACGTTGGCACGGGCTACGAGCGCGACTGGGCCGAGGGAACCAAGGTGCGCCCGGTCCCTTCCGACTCACCGTTCGCGGGAACACGCATCTTCCGCGACCACTGCGACCACGGCGTCCTCGTGGACAACGTCAACGTCATGCTCGTGCAGCGCGAGAACCAAGGCGGCTACCTTGAGCCGTCCGTCGTTGCCGTGTCCTTGGACCTGGACTCGACGGACCTGACGCCCGCTCAGGCGCGTGAGATAGCGGCAGCGCTGATCTCTGCGGCCGAGCAGGCGGAGGCGAGAGCATGACCACCGAAGAGGCTCCGTCGCCGATGCTGACGCTCCCGACCGTGTTGCAACGGGCGGAGTACTTGGCCGCCGAGGTCGAGCTGGACGTCAACTACGACCCAAACCTCGACTCCCACGGCGAGGTGCTCGCACTGCTGGCTCAAGCTGAGGACAGCGACGGCGGCGCCCGCGAGTTCGTGCTCTTGCCACCCGGCATCGACGACGACCTCAAGGCCGCTGGCATCGTGTTCACGGTCGCGCTGTTGGCGCTCATCCGGGAGTACGGCGAGCCTGTCGTCGAGGCATGGAAGTGTCGCGAGGAAGGTGCGGGCGGGGACTTCATCGCGGTCAGTCGGAACCGCCTGCCGTTGCCGAACCCGGCGAAGGGGCCGGGGCACCTCGCGGCGCTGATGGGCTACCGGATGGGTCTTCTGGAGCCCGCGATATTCGAGCTGATGGGCGCACGGTGCGCGCTCGACGTGAGTGACGAGCTGGAGACCTGAATCGGCAAGAGTCCGAATCACCCGAACGCCCTCCGCAGAGCTAGTGCGGAGGGCGCTCTGTTCTGCGCGACACTCTCACCCGTGCAACTCAGAGCAGTGCAGCGACGGATCCTGGAGCGCCTGGCGGCACTGCCTCCCCCGCACCCAGCGGTCGTGCGGGTAGCTGGGCGACAGGGCTGGCTCGTGGATGAGCGGGCGCGCTCGTCGCGTCTGGCCGCGTGGGTGTACGACACGAGTGAGCCGAACGAGAGTCAGCTTCGGGTGACGAGGCTGGGCCTCGACACGCTCGTTGAGCAGGGTCTGATCGAGCGCCTGGACCGCGGCAGCGCCGGCTACGGCTATCGACTGGTCCCGGATGGCGCGGCGAGTATGTGTCCGTGACCGCCGGGAGCCCGCCACTGCGACGTGAACCGATCTGCCCCTCGTGGTGCGCTGGTCACTCTGGTACCTACCAGGGTTGGGACACAGTGGATGGACGGCGCAGGCGGGATCACGGGAGCAGTGGTCATGACGCCGTGGGCAATACGTCGGTCACCGTGATCGCGATCGAGTCGGAGGGTCAGGGGCTGGGCGAGGTGCGGATCGAGGTGTTCATCGAGGGCGTCGCCGCTCGTGATGTCGCCGATCTGTCTCCCGCTCAGGCCCGGCAGCTAGCTGCGCTGTTGGTCGAGTTTGCCGACCGGGCGGAGGCGTAGGCGAGCACCGAGGCACGGCTGACGGCGGGGATGCCGCGGTGCGCGATGGGGCGTCGGCTGATCTCTCCCCTGATCAGGGCCCACCCGATGGTGCCCTCGGAGCATCCGACGAGGCGGCCGGCTTCGGCCCTGGAGATCCACTCGGGTTCTCCTGCGGCCTCGTGGGCGGCTTGCTCGGCGCGACGTGACTCGACGTAGGCGTGTACGGATGCGAGGGCCAGTGAGGGGTAGTTGCGGCGACCGTCGCCACGCTTCTCGATCCGTCCGTCGGCGATGGCTTTGAGGAACGCTCGATTGGAGAAGCCGGCGGCCGTGATGATGTCGGTTCCTTGAGTGACAGTGATCCATCCCTGCCGTGGGTCGTAGAAGCGACTGCGGGCGGGTTCGTTGGATTCCACGCCTGGCGGCGCGATCGGTGACGTGCCCAGTGCGCGCCAGATGATCTGCAATCGAGCGTTGTCGTCCTTCCACTGTCCGGGTGCGACCACGATCCGCTCGATGTTGCTGTTGACGAGGTGGCGGCGCTGTTCTGTTGTTTCGCATCGCAGCCACACCTGCTCGAGAGTCATGTTGAGCGGTTCGAGGGCGGCGCCGGCTGGTCCAGTGGCACGTCGGGCGGCTGTTCGCGCCCGCTTGAGTCTGCCCATCTCTCGATTGAGCGAAGAAGTGTCAGCCCGATCGGCGGTCAGCGCGCGAGCGACCTTGTCGAGCTCGGTCGAGAGACGTTCCAGTTCCTCGGCTGCGGCCAGTTGTTCGGGCGAGGCGAAGTGGCGATGCCACATCGGCACGGTGCCGCGCGTGGACAGCAAGACGCGTTCGATTGCGGCCGAGAGCGGCGCCAAGGACGCGATGGCGCGGCACTCGGGGCACTGCATAACGACAGCAGGGCTGCTGGTGCGGGCGACCATCGGGCGATCCGAGCCACACCCTCCACACCACACCAGGCCCTCCACGAACGGCGCCTTCGGGTGCTTGGAGCGTGGCCCCTTCGCGCTGCTCGCCAGGACATCTAGCAGGCGTTCGCGCTCGGTCGCGGTGATCAGGGCGAGGTCGCGACGGATGACGGGTTTGCCGTTGGGGTGACGCAGCACCTGCTGTTCGGGCGGCAGGTGTTCCTGCCCATAGGGGTAGTGCGACATCCCGGCCACCAACGGATTGCGCAGGGCGGTGCGCACGGTCTGGATCTGCCACCGACCATTCCTGCCTTTGCTGTATCTCGGAAACGGTGCGTGAGACCTTTCGAGCCATCGGCAGATGGAGAACAAGCTGTCCCCCCGCAGAGCCCGACGGATCATGCCTCGCAGCCACTTGACTCGTTCCGGATCGCGGGTGACCACGTACCCCGGCCCGTCCGGGTTCGGGACGTGCATCCACCCGTAGCCACGGAACCCGCCCGGCGCTCGCCCGGACCGAATCAACTGCATCCGCGCGCTTCTGACTCGTGCCCCGAACGAGGCTGCCTCCAACTCAGCGAAGACCGCCAACATGACCGTGAACGCTCGACCCTGCGCGGTCGTCATGTCCACGGGATCATCGACCGCCACCAACGCCGCCCCGCGCTGCCGCAGCGCCTTGTCGGCGTCGAGGAAGTCACTGACGCGTCGAGCCAGTCGGTCCACTTTCCAGATGACCACGACATCGAATACCAGCTGCGAGGTCATGAGCGCCCGCCACTCGGCGCGGCGCTCGGGGTGCTTCAGGGTCGCCGAGACCCCGTCATCCACGAACTCCCCGACCACTACCCAGCCGCGAGCAGCGGCGTAGCTGCGACCCGCAACCAGTTGCCGTTCGACCGACACCGACTCCTCGCTCGAAAGCGATACCCGCGCGTAAAGCACTACGTACAGCACCATCGTTCGACGGTAGGCACCCCACCTTCGCGGGCCGCGCGATTCAACTACAGTCGTGCGACATTGCACAGTGCCACCGAACAAAGGACCAGGTCAGATGGGGCAACTCTGGGAGCTCGTTCAGGCCTACACCGATCGCCACGGCACCTCTGAGCGACAGCTCGCCAAGCGACTCGGTTACAAGTCCTCGGGCGTGTTCGTGAACTGGCGAGAGCCCAAGCAGCTTCCCAGCGCACAGGCGCTCGCCCGGTTCGCAGACCTCTCCGGCACCCCGTACCAACGCGTACTGGACGCGGTGCTCACCGATTCCGGCTACCTCCCAGAACCCCGCCTCACCACCGACTCCGAAGAGCTGAGCAGGGTTCGCCTCATACGATCCAGCGACCCGGGTTCCTAACTAAAATGCAGGACATCCTTCGTTAACTGAAGGTCTCAAGACTCGTGGCCAACGTGTCAGCGAACTCGAGAACCGACTCTCGTGACAGTGATGGTCGGTTCGCCGCGACGTACCGCCGAGCGATCTGCCCATTGCTCACCGCTCTTCCTATCGCCTCCAGCGAAGACCCGGTCAACGACGCGGCCCCCCGCCACGAGACCCATTCGCGGCGCTCCGACTCACGTTCCTGTTGCGCTTCCTGTTGCCTGACGCGAGCCTCTGCGGCGAACTCGATGACCGAGGCCCGCGAGAGCGTTCCGCGGTAGGGTCCGCCGCCGCGGCACTCGCGTCGTTCGATCGTTCCGTCCTGTACGGCGCGCACGAACGCATTGTGTGAGCAGCCGGTCTCTCGGATGTGCTGCTCGAAGGCGGCCTCGATGCCTAGCCACCCGTCGGTCGTGTCGTAGAACCGCTGCGGCGCTGGGTCGCGATGAAGAACGCTGGACGCGGCAACGGGTGTCGGGCCGAGGGTACGCATCTTCACCTCGAGCCGCGCCTCGGTGGGCAGACCCTGCCCGCCAGGAAGGACCGTGATTCGCTCGATGTTGCGCGAGAGCAACGCATGTCGCTCCTCGTCGCTACGACAGCGCAGCCAGACCTGCTCCAGCCTCAGACCCGACGGTTCGAGAGCCGGCCTGCGCGACCCAACTGTCTCAAGCGCCACCGCTCGCAAGTCTTTCAGCTCCTGCATCTCGCTCGACAAAGCCTCCGCGTGCCCATCGCGTGTCATCGCGTAGGCCACACGCTCGATCTGCAGCTCGGCCGCCTCCAGCCGGACCGCCGCGGCCTCGACCTCCGGGGAGTCGTAGCAGGCGTGCCACATCGGGGTCGTGCCGCGTTCTCCGAGGAGTCGCCGCTCGACAGCAGCGGCCAACGGTCCGATCCTGATCATGAGGTGACAGTGCGCGCACCTCAGCAGCGGATCACCGCACACCGAACCCACACTCAGGTTGCGCGAGGAACGACACGCACCGCACCACACCAACCCGTCCAGCAACGCCGACTGCGGACCAACAACGCGCCGAGCCTTCGACCGCGATGCCAGTCCATCCAACAGCGCCTTCCGCTGCCCGAGACTGATCACGGCGAGATGACGATGAACAATCGGCACACCACTTGGCCTCCGGAGCACCTGCCACTCCCGCGCGATGTCGTCCTGGCCGTAGGGGTAGTCGATCAACCCCGCGACCAGCGGGTTCATCAAGATGTTCCGCACGGTGTCGTATCCCCACGCGGTGCCCTTCCGGGTGCTGTGCCGAGGCAGTGGCGCCTTGGATCGCTCCAGCCAGCGACAGATCGAGTGCAGGCTGTCTCCGCGTAGCGAGCGACGAGCCATGCCGCGCACCCACTTGATCCGCACGGGGTCCTGGGCCATCACGAACCCGGGGCCGTCCGGGTTGGGACTATGCATCCAGCCATACCCAGGCAGGCCACCCACGGCGCGCCCGCTGGCGATCAGATGCATCCGCGAGGCCCTCACCCGCGCGCCCATGCTGGCGGCTTCCAACTCCGCGAACACCGCCAGCATCGTGGCAAACGCCCGACCCTGAGCCGTGGTCAGATCGATCGGATCCTCCACTGCCACCAACGCTGCGCCCCGCTTCTGCAACGCCCCATCGGCGTCGAGGAAGTCCGAGACCTTGCGGGCGAGCCGGTCGACCTTCCAGATCAAGACCGCGTCGAACTCCAACTCAGCCGACAGTAGTGCTCGCCACTGCTCCCGCTGATCCGGTCGGTTGCGGGTCGCCGACACCCCGTCGTCGAAGAACTCGCCGACCACTTCCCAACCTCGGGCGGCGGCATAGCGCCGACCACTGAGCAACTGACGCTCAACCGAGACGGACTCTTCTGCTGCCATCGATACACGCGCGTAGAGCGCAACCTTGTTCACCATCCACCGACGGTAGGAGCGGAAGGTGCAGCAACAGAACGCACTTCCGCCGAGTTCTGTCGTTCAGGACTCGGCGGCGTCGGCAGCCTTTCGAGCGAGGCGCTTCTGCTTCGCACGCTCGATGCGTGCCGGCGACTGGAAGACCTCCTGGAGGACCTCGCCCATCAGGCCCAGTGTCTCCTCTGCTTCCTCGGCCTCCACCGGGTCGACGAAGTCACCATGCGCGACGTCGTTTCCTAGATGCCGCACCTCGTGAGCAGCTTCCTTGATGTGGGGTCGAACGTGGTGCTGAGCTTCGAGCGCTTCGATCTTGTCGTACAGGGTGCCCTTGGTAATGCCCTTGTCCTTGGCGCTTGCCTCGATGACCGCACGGGCAAGTGCTGCTGCAGCTCGGTACGCCTGGATGCTGTAGCAGCGGTGAGCCTCGGAGGCCGCGTCGGAGATGTGCTCGGGGACGTCCTCAAAAGCCCGGGAGACCCCAACCTGCGGCCACCAGAGCAGGCCGTCGACATAATCCTCTTGTAGAGCTAGGGCCGCTCTTCCCGCGTCGCCCATCTGCGAGCTGTCCACCTGTCGCGTAGCGAACTGAAGCCATCCGCACTCATCACAGGTGAAGCTCCCCTGCGCGTGGACGTCTCCGTCATCGAACTTGGAGAAGTGCGCGTTCCCCACACGGGTCATGTGCGCCACCGCGTCGCAGTGCCAGCACCTCCTGGTCGCCATGAGCGGGATGCTGTCAGCAATCCCGGTCGGCGTCACGCCTGTCATCGTCGGCATTGCGCTCACCGCCGCCCCCTCTGCCCTCGCCGATGCCCGTTGCCGGCGGCGCCGTTGACACCCGCGGTGACGAAGTCGGCGTTATCGTCGCTGTTCTTCTTGTTTTCGTGGGTCTGCCGGCGAACCTCGGCACGCAGGCCACGGACCTCATCTCGGAGCTGCTCAACCAGCTTCGTCCGGTGCCTCTGCTCGGCGCCGTACAGCGCATCCCCGGCGGCGCTGCCCGCGAGCTGCTGCGCGCTGTAGAGGGTGGTCAGCGACGAACCCAGCGACGCCGCCTGCGACGGGTTCGCCGCCAGGGCCTGGAGTTGACCGAAGTCCATCTCCTGGAGAGCTTCGGAGAGCGCAGGTCCAGTGAGTCCGGCTGCCTTGAGCGAGGCGATGATGGCGGGGAAAGCCGACGCCTGAGACGCGGCGGTGTCGATCATGGACTGGAGCCCGCCGCCCTGCGCCCAGGGGGTCGACGACCTCGCGCCGAGGTCCACATCGAACTTGCTCGCCACCGAGGCGCCCAGCGAAGCCATCGCCGAAGCCACGTTGTCCCGCTCCTTCTTCTCGCGGTCGAGTGCCTTCTCCGAGCGCTTGAGCTGGTTCTCGAGGACGCGGAGCGCCCCGGCGGTGCTGTTGGCCGCCTGAATCATGTTCGCGAGCGCAGGACTGGCGAACAGGGTCATCCGAGCCTGTCGGTCGCCCTTCACCTCACCTCCGTCGGCGTACCCGGGGATGCGGCCGGCGGCACGGTCGGCGCGGAACCGGTCAGCCTGGCCGTACCTGTTCGAGATGACCTCCTCGCCCGGGGCTGCCCAGATGAGGGTCTTGTCGGCGTAGGGGAACCGCTGGCCGGGGACCGTCCCGCCTTCCGCGCGACCGGGCAGCGGGATGTCACTCCGGACGGTGCGGATGGTGGCGGTGGCGGTGCTGCCGTTCAGGTTGCGGAGCATGGTCGTGACGGTGTTGATGCCGGAGACGGCGTCGCTGTTGTCGACCTCGATGCGTGCGCGGGTCCGTGAGGTAGCCAGGTCGTGGAGCGCCTCGCTGGCCATGGCCGCCTTCCGCATGGCGTCCTGGTTGTCGGCGGTGATCAGGATGCGCCGGTTCTCGCGCTGGACCTCCCGGAGAGCGGGGATGACCTGGCGTACCGCTGCGGCGGCCTGGGGTGAGGCGTCCCCGAGTTCCTTGAGATTGCCGATGACGCCGCGGAGGAAGTCGACCCGGGCCTTCGGGTTGGTGATGGTCTCCAGGTGCCTGGAGGTGTCGGCCAGGACTTGGTCGAGGTTGCCCAGGTTCTCGCGACCCGCTTCGCCGAACGCCGACCACGCCTTCGGGGCTTCCTCGATAGAGGCCCGCAGCGCGTCGAGGCTCGACTGGTAGGCCCGGAACGTCCCCCGCTTGTTGAGGAAGTCGTCGAGGTCGCTGAGTGCGTCCTGGAGCCCGTCGGCGGCGTCGGCGGTCTGGTCGAGTGTCGTGGCGGTGCTCCCGAGCTCGCCGGCCAGTTGGCGGGCGTTGCCGGAGGCGGTCGAGAAGTTCGACGTCAGCCCGGGCAAGGTGTCCCGGAGCTGGGTCGCGGCGCGGTCGGCCAGGATGCCCTGGACCTCCTGCTCGGAGAACGAGGCCGCGAGGTCTTCGGCGCTGGTGATGCTGTTGTCGACGCCGTAGCCGGAGAGGACCGAGTTCAGGTAGTCCTGCGCGGATGCCGAGCCCATGATGGCGTCGGTCAGCGTGCCCTGCGCGATGCCGAGTCGGGTCGCCGCGTCGAGTAGCCCGTCGGTCTGGAGCTGCTGGGCAATCTTGACCCGAGTGTTCTCGGTGATGGCGCCGGTCTGCTGGTCGAAGGTCGCGGTCAGGTCCGCGACCTCCTTGCTGGCTTCCTCGTGCGACTTGCCCAGGCTCGCCACGAGTCCGATGGCTCCACCGACAGCGGCACCCCACGGGCCACCGACGGACAGTCCAGCGATGGCACCTCCCGCGGCGCCCTCGAAGGCAGCTAGTCCCTTGTTGGTCTGCTGGAGGCTGTTGAGGAACAGGCCCATCCCGGCGGCCGAGCCGGCGAACTTCAGGGCGCCACCGAACCGCTGCATGGAGGTGGCCGCGAGGTTGGGGGTGGTCCGCAGGTCGAGCAGTACGTCGTTGACGGCCTGCATGGGTCCGGCTACCCGGCTGAAGGCGAGCATGGCTGCTGCCCCGGCGACCAGCGGACCGCCGATGTCACTGCCGGCGATGACCGTGAACGCATCGGCCAGGGCGGTCAGCGTCGGCAGGACGACCGCGCCGTAGGGTGCTGCCGCTTCGGCCAGTGCGGCGATCGCCTGGGCGATGGAGCCGAGCAGGTCGACTGCCTGGGGGCCGGACTCGCGGACGTAGGCGAGGAACTCCTGGAACCCCTGGTTCGCGCCGAGCCCGGCGGTCCAGTCGGCGAAGGCCTGTGACATCTCCCGCAGCCCGCCCGTGACATCTCCGGTCAGCGGACCGAAGGCGACCAGCAGGTTCGAGACTCCGAGCGCGACGTTGCCGGTCGCGCGGGCGAAGTCCTCCAGCGTCGGCCTGGCGTCGTTGGCGAGGTAGTCGAAGAACGCTTGCCACCGCTCGCCGGCCAAGTCGTTGCCAGCATCCGCGGCCAGCCCTCCGAGCGCTTCGGCGATGTCGCGGACCAGCCCGCGGACCTCGGGCAGCCGGACCAGCATGCTGTCGATGCCCGACTCGAGCCCGGGGAAGAGCCCAGCGCGCGCCACCATCTGGAGCTGCTGGAGCTTGGGGCCGAGCGAGTCGATGTAGGCCAGGAAGTCGGCGCCCGCGGGACCCAGGTCGCGGAGCTGCTCGTTGAGCTTCTCCAGGTTCTCCGCGGTCCGGTCGGCCTGGTAGTCGTTCAGTGCATCGAGCGCGTCCCCGAAGCCGTTGAACGCCAGGAGCGCGGTGGCGATCCCACCGCCAGCAGCACCTAGACCGGCGAACGCGGCGGTGAGAGCCGGGATCGCTGCGGCACCCAACGGCACCAGCGCGGGCCCGAGGGACAGCACGGCATCAGTGGCCAACCGCATGCGACCCGAGAACCGGTCAATCTCCGGCCCACCGCGGCGCATGCTGTCGCTCACGCGGTCGGTGCTCTTCGCAGTGCCGTCCAGCTCGCGGCTGACCCGCTTGCCGTCGAGCTTGTTGAGCTCCTTGTTCAGCAGCGAGGCCGACGCCGTAGCGCGGGCCATGCCGCTGGTGAAGTCGTCCTGAAGGCTTAGCCGGACGCTCTCATTTCGGGTGGCCATTGCTCAGCCCCTTCACGGGTCAGGGGCTGAGCGGACTCATCGGCCAGTTGGCCAGTGAGGCGAATCGAGCGTCGGGCGAGCGAGAGGTACTCGGCCGCCGGACGGTGGAACGTCTTGGAACCCTTCGAGCAGGAGATCGCCAGCTCGCCGAACAGCCACAGCACCTCGTCGCGGACCTCGACAGGCCACGACGCCACGAGCCGGTGCAGCTCGAGCGTGACTTGAGTCAGCGGATCCTCGGTGAAGTCGGCCAGGTCGATGGTGGTGTCGGTCGTCATCTCAGGTGCACCCCCGCCTGAACCGGCGTACTCTGGCGACGGCTGATGCGTCCCTCCACGGCGTGGGGGATCGGCGCATCAGCCCGAGTGGGTACGGCCTCGGCGAACAGCTGGGGAGACGGCCCACTCGACGAGTGGGGTGCGGTCCCGTTGTCGCGGGGCGTCGGCACCTCAGTCACCAGGGCCGGACGTCCCTCCGCCGCGTGGGGGATCGGCGTCCGGCTCGGGCGAGGCCCTCCCCCTGTTCCACGGGGGCCCGGGACCTCGCTCAAGTGAGCGGGGCGTCCCTCGGCAACGTCGGGGATCGGCGCCCCGCTCTCACAGACCAGAGGTCCCTCGGCCGCGTCGGGGATTGGCCTCTGAACCAGAGGTCCCCCTGTGGCATGGGGGATCGGCCTCTGGCGGACGAGGGGTCCCCCCGCAACGCGGGGGATTGGCCCCTCGTTCGTTCGTTCGGCGTGGTAGTACGGGCCTGGCGTGAGATGACGCAGCCGCATCCACTCGACCCGGTCGACAACACCAATCGGCTCGATTCGTGCTTCCGACGCCTTGGCCCGCGCGGCGCGGCGGGTGGTCGTCATCGAATGAGTCCCATCTCGCGAAGGCGACCCCAGTCAGGGAAACCGGGGTACTCGGGCTGACCGAGGCCATTCGCGACGGCCCACCTCTCGGTGGCGTTGTCGCGGCGGTCCGCTGGGTCGACGTCGCGATGGGTCCCCTGACCGCAGACCATGACCAAGCGATCGCGGAGCGGCAGATCGCGACTGTCATCGGAGTCGACGGCACCCCAACCGTGATCCCGCATCCACTCGCAATAGAGATCGAAGTCGCGCCACACCTCGGCATGGACGTCGTACAGCTCCGCGGGCGGACCACCCTCGACGGGAGTGGTCCGCAGCTCCGCACGTGCGGCTCGGCGGCTAGTGGTCACCGACGATCCTCCAACCCAGCGAAGCCATCGCCTTCGGAGTCAGCCCCAGCGCCTCAGCGGCGTACCGCGCCTCCTGCGCCTGCCACGCCGACGCCGAGTCAGCGAGGACCGCCGCTTCGTACACCAACAGCACCGCGACGGTCCCCCGCGCGGTGTCGTCCCACATCACCGCCTGTGGCGACTGCCACAGCTCCTCCCACCGCGCACGGTCATCGCCCGTCCACTCCCGCCCCGCCGGCAGGTCAGGAACGGGCAGGTCGCAACCGGACGCCGGCAGGTCGACGAGAGCAGCCCGGGAAGCGAGCTGAGGCGGCCTCCGATGAGCCCTGGAGTTGGGCTTCGTGGCGTTCCTGGCGGTCCCCATCAGCCGCCACCGGTTGAGGTTGAGTGGTACGCGGACATCGGAGAGCCCTCCCCCTCTGTCCCAGGCAGGTCGCCCGAGGGGGTCCCTCCCCAGGGGGGTGCGGGGGTGCTGTGGCTGGGGTGCGGGCAGGGACGAGTGCTGTTGGCGTTCGCCTGGTTGCAGCGGTGGTAGTGCTCCGGCCCGTGGATCACAGCCTTCGTGTCGTCGCAGTGACCCAGGCTGTACTCGTGCGGCAGGACGACCTCGCCGCACCTCCAGCAGTGCAGGACGTTCCCGTTGGCCATAGCTCGGACATCGGCCTGTCGCTGCTTGTCGTAGGCGGCGTCGTACCCGCGCTGCTGCCTGGTGCCTCGTGCCTTGTCCTTCTGGCGTCGGTGGGTTGGGCAGCGTCCCGTGTTGACCAGCTCGGGGCAGCCGGGCTCAGTGCACGGTTGCATCGGTGGCTCCCTCGTCTTGCACGGCCGGAGCGGCAGCAAGACCGCTGGTCTCAGGCGTATGGCCGTCCGCCTGGAGCGGTGCCGCTCCGGCCGAGTCCTTCGCGGCCTTGACCGCCTTCGCGTGTGCGAGCGAGGCGGTGACGGCTCCGTGAGGTAGCACGTGGGTGTAGACCCAGCCACAGGTGCAGCTCGCGTGACCCTGGTCAGTGGGGCCAACGGCCGTGACGGTGATCTCGTGCCCGTCGGCACCCCGGACGATCGCAACCTCGTACACAGCTCAGCGCTCCCCTCGTCGTCAGTTCGCGGCGGCGGCTCGGAGGGTGTCCAGTCGCATCGACTCGGGCGGACGACGGACGAGGCCGAAGCCGTTGAACGCCTGGTAGGCGAACCGAGCGTCGGTGCCACGTCCGCTGAAGAGTTCGCGCAGTTCGCCGAGTTCCTTGAGGCCGGCCTGGCGCTTGGGGTCGCCGGCTGCCCACTGGTCGACGATGCCGTTGAGCCCCTTGTCCTGGGCTGCTGTCAGGACCGCGCGCAGCGTGGTCTCGTCACCGAACCGGGTGGCGGTGGCGTACATCTGCTGCAGCTCGTCCTTCGAGGCGTTGGCGGCCTTGTCGAAGGCGGTGTTGAACGCCTGATGCAGAACAGCGGCATCGGCCGGCGAGGCGTCATTGGGGACACCGGGACCGACGGGCACGAGAGCCTCGAGCTTGAGCGCGCGGTCGCGTCGAGGTGCGTAGAACTGCTCCTGGTGGTGGCCGATCAGCTCGGTCCAGGTCGAGTACAGCTTGTCGATCCTTTCGGCCTTCCCGAGATCCGAGAGTGTGCTGTCGGCGCGGACCGCGTCGACCTCACGCTGGTAGGCCACGGTGGCCTCGCGGGCTCCGATGATGTTCGGGTCCACGTTGGCCTCGGGAAGCGTGCTCATCGTTGTCCTCTCTGGGTGACTAGTTCGTCGACATCGGTCGGTCGCCAGGCGTTCCTGGTGACCGGTTCGATACCGGCCGCTACAGCCAGTCGTCTGGCGTGTGTGGGTGTGACATCGAGCCGGTCAGCCAGCTCCTGGGTGGAGACGACCTGACCTGTCTCCGACTCTGGGGGCATGTTCGTAACGGGGCCAGCGGCATGTTCGTGCGCGAACATCGAGACGAGGGTCAGATGGTCCTGGGCTCCCTGCCGCAACGCCTCGACGGCTCGCTGGACCGCCGGCCGGACCTGCCCACCGTCACGCTGACGTCGAGCCATCTCCGCGCGCACGATGCGCCAGATCGGCTCGCACGCCGCGCCCTCGATGGTGACCGTGATGGTGGGCATCCGACGCTCGGTTACCTCCACGTCCACCACCCCCAGCTCCGCACGGGACGAGGGACACGGCTGGGGGCGTGTTCGGGGGTGTGACCCCGCGTGTCCCCCCTTAGGGGGTGGGACACGGGGACACGGGGTGTCTTGGACACGCTTGGGACACGGTGGGACACGGGGACACAGGTGGTCATGCTTCGCCCCCTTCGTCCGAGAGTTCGGGCCAACCCTTGAGCTTCGTGTGAGGTGTCGACTCGGTGAGGTAGCCGTCGAGGATGAGGCGGTCGAGCGCGGCGTCGATGGTCGTTGCCTTGCCTCGGACGCCGGCCCGGATGATGCGTTTCGACGAGGGGCCGCGCTCTTCGATCAGGGCCATGATCTTGGTCATGAAGATGGTCGGCCTGAAGTCCTGATCACGGGTCTCTGGCGCCGCCACATCGACCTCGGCGAACCCCTCCGGATGGGAGACGAGTACGAGGTCCCCCATCCAATGCAGGCCGCTGGTGTGCGGCAGCGCGTGCTTGCGGAGCTGTCCGGGACGGTCCTTGGCGATCCGCAGCGTCGACTTGCCAGTGAGTCCCACGCCGAACGGAGAGCGGTTCTCAAGGACGTAGGCGGCGCCGTCGAGACCGTTGAGCTTGTGCACGGCTCCGAGGCTGTAGCGGCCTCGGGTCTCGTTGCTCTTGGTGACGTGGTCCAGCGAGACCGACGCTGCGCCGGCAGCGGAGATTCGGCGTGGCAGCATCCGACCGAACTTGGCGACGTCGCTGTTGTCGTTCGGCGAGAGACCGTGGAGCGTGAGTGCCTCGGTCACGCCGTCGATGACTCCAAGGGTCGGGCGCGCCTCTCGCATGAGTTCGGTCAGGTCGTCGAGGTGTACGCCGGTCCCGAGCGCGTCCTCAGGGCGGATGTAGTGGAACCTGGCGGCGACGTCGGCCGCGGTGGCACCCAGGGTCAGCAGACGCCCGACCACGCCTCCCTCGTCGTCCTCGAAGTCGACGTAGACCACCTGGTTGCCGGCGTCGAGCTCGTCGCGGACGACCGAGAGCATGAGCCAGGTCTTGCCGCCCTCGGACTCACTGGAGACCGTGTGGAGCTTGCCGGGGTAGAACAGCCCGACGCCGTCTGAACGGCGCCCCACGGTGGGTACCGGTGGTACCCAGGTGCCCTCCAAGACCGCCGTGAGATCAACGGGCTGCCAGGACCGCCGGAAGACGGGCCCGTCGTCCCCCCATGCGGGGGTGAGGTCGATGTCCAAGCTCATGCGATCTCCCCTGCTGGCTGCTGACCGCTCACCCGTCGGTTCGCCGGATGCGGTCGCCAGGACACGTCCCACGCGAGCCGGTGTTGGTCGCGGCTACCGACGTACTCGCGGTCCTCGTGACGCTTGGCCTCAACGAACAACCCGAGGTGGTTCGGCTTGAACAGCGACAGCTCGTCCTCGGTGGCGCTCAGGCAGCCCTCGGCGAACCGAAGGGCGCTGACCCACCGGTCCATCTCCGACGCGTCCTGCCAATCTGGCGAGCCGAACAGCGGCACTGGGCCTGTCCGTGACACTTGCCGGCGTACCCACTCGCGGCGGGCCTCAATGGGGCTCACCACAGGGCACCGTCCTCGACCAACCGCAGCTTCGGTCGCTGAGGTTGGGTCGGCTCGGGCTCCGGCGTCGACAACTGTGCGATCGCGGCGCGCACGTCGACCTCGGTGACCTCGGTCCCGTTTGCGTTCCGTAGCGCGAGGAACACGATGTCACGTGAGGTCTTGAAGTCGAGTCCCTCGAAGTAGGAGGGGAAGCGCTCGTTGATCGCGACGGGCTCGCGGTCCTCGTCGGTCAGGGTGAACGGGATGTTCCTCGAGGCTAGGAAAGCCTCGACATCGGACAGCCGGTGCGCGTCGAACATCCAGCCCTGGGCCGATCCGGAGAAGACAGCCTTCACCCCCGCTTCGAGCAGGGTCGGCTGAATCTGCCAGCCGCGGGCCACGACGATGTTGCCGGACTTGGTCAGGCAGACGCGGCGCCTCATGCCGACCACCCCGAGTGGTACTCCTTACTCGCGCTCATCAGGCGGCCACCTCGCGATCGCGGCAGACCGGACCCATTTCGGGCTCAACCGAGCGCGGTGCGGTCAGCGGATGCGAGCAGCGCGTACAACGAACGATGTCGTCGGCCAGCGGTACGATCGGGGTGTTGTTGGTGGTGGCGTTCATCGTCATCTGCGAAGCCGTCTGGGTGGTGACCGGGCGGCTTCTGCCGTTCTCAGGCGGCGCCATCTAGATCACCGCCACCCTGGGCAAGTTCAGCCTCCGCGGCGTCGGCGACCTCCGTGAGTTCACGGGCTTGGCGTCGCGCCTGGGCGCTCTTGGCAGCCAGCTTCAGGAAGTAGGCCTTGCGCAGGTGAGCGGCGCGGACAGGGTCACCCCCCGCTTGATCGAGGAACTTCCGGTCGAGGGCTGCGCGGGCTGGCGCGGTACGGGCTGCGCGGTCTTCAGTGAGCGCCCACGAGAGATGGGCGTTGGCACTGGCGTGGAGACTGCGCTCGGATATAGACGACGAAGCGCCCATTGCGATCACTCCTGAAATTCAGAGTTCTCGCTAGGGCGCTGATCTCCTAGCATCGCGCGGGCGCCGCGCAGCTAACGCAGTCACTCTATCGTGCGCTGTGCGATCGACCGCAGTACGACGTTTCGCGAGTCGCGCTCCACTGATACCCGAACGGACTGCTCACCGTGTCTAGGGCAATAGGTCCGCTTCTCAAGTCGCCCAGGGGTGACAGGCGACGAGGTGACCGCCGTGCCACGCGCACCATCCGAGGGACGCCGCACCTTGCCGAGGTATCCCCTGAACTGCAACGCCTCCACCTCTTCACCGCGTGGCGTCGGTTCCGTCCATCGCTCTTGCACGACGCCGACGACCTTGTTGCCGCACGAGTCACACACCACTACCGCGAGGATGTCCCCCGCGTCCGGATCGAACAGGTCCGGCGGAACCTTGAGGCTCACAACTCCCCCAGGTTCAGCTTGCGGGCTTCCTCGGCCGCGCGGGCGGATGCCTGGGCCTTTGGTGTAGCGCATGAGCATGTCGGGGCGGGCCCAGCCGGCGACTGCCATCAGCCCCGACTCCGAGCCCCCGGCGGCCAGCCAGCGGTGCGCGGCGGTGTGCCGAAGTCGGTGCGGGTGGAATCCTTCGATGCCGGCCGCCTTGGCCCGCTCCCCCAGCGTCTTGTGCAGGGCGTCGTAGCTGAACCTCTTGCCGCGGTCTCCGAGCCAGAGCGCGTCTGTGGCGGCGAGGCGGTGGCCTGAGCGGAGGCGGAGGTAGCGGTCGAGGGAGAGGGCAACCTCGGGACCGAACGGGACCACGCGGCCCTTGCCGCCTTTCCCGCGGCGGATGATGACTGCGCCCTCGCCCAGGTTGAGGTCGGGCATCTCGATCGCGACGACCTCTCCGGCCCGGGCTCCGGTCTCGAACATCAGCCGGATGATGGCCTCGTCGCGGCGGTGACGCATTGCGACCGACGGCTCGGTGCCCTTGGCCACCTGGCAGGTCTTGAGAATGGCGCGCAGGTCGTCGTCGCTCAGCGGCTCGACCACGCGCTCGTCGAGCTTGGGCGACTTGATGCCGAGGAACGGGTCGGCGGGGATCTCCTCTTCCTCGGCCAGCCAGGCAGCGAAGCGGCGCACGGCGAGCTGGCGGGAGCGAGCGGTCGAGGCAGCGGCGCCGTTGTCGAGCAGGTGGGCGGTGAACAGGTTCAGGCTCGAGCGGCGCAGGGGCTCGGCGTCGCTCTCGGCGCACCAAGCGAGGTAGAGCCGCAGTCCGTCGCCGTAGGCCTTGAGCGTCTGTGGACTCTTGCGCTGGGCACGCAGGGCGAGCTGCCAGGACGAGCCGAGTCGTTCGGCGGTGTCGACGTCAAGGCTCACGGCTTGTAGGAGACATCGACGTCGATGTCCTCCGGGTCGATGTCGAGCACGGTCGCGATGAGGTCGCGGGCCATCGGCTCGACATCCTCGCGCGACTCCGCCTGTGTGCTGTAGCCGAGTGCTGGCACTTGGACCAGCCACCATCGGTCGTCGCGCTCCACCGTCGCCTGGTACTTCACGACACGCAGCCTAGTGGAATATCTGGACTAGGAGCGCTATGCGGGGGTAGCGTGTCGCCTCGACAGGCCCCGAAACGCCCATCTACCTGCACAAACAGGCGTTCAGCCCGTCAGCGCTCAGTCCAGGTAGTCGCGCAGCACCTGGGACCGGCTCGGGTGGCGCAGCTTCGACATGGTCTTCGACTCGATCTGACGGATCCGCTCGCGGGTGACGCCGTAGACCTTGCCGATCTCGTCGAGGGTCTTGGGCTGGCCGTCGGTGAGGCCGAAGCGCATGCTGACCACGCCCGCCTCGCGCTCGGAGAGAGTGTCGAGTACGGCGTGCAGCTGCTCCTGGAGGAGCGTGAAGCTCACCGCATCGGCCGGCACGATGGCCTCGGAGTCCTCGATCAGGTCGCCGAACTCGGAGTCGCCGTCCTCACCGAGCGGGGTGTGCAGCGAGATCGGCTCGCGGCCGTACTTCTGGACCTCGATGACCTTCTCGGGGGTCATGTCGAGCTCCTTGGCCAGCTCCTCCGGCGTGGGCTCGCGGCCGAGGTCCTGAAGCATCTGGCGCTGGACCCGGGCCAGCTTGTTGATGACCTCGACCATGTGCACGGGGATCCGGATCGTGCGGGCCTGGTCGGCCATCGCGCGAGTGATCGCCTGGCGGATCCACCAGGTGGCGTAGGTCGAGAACTTGTAGCCCTTGGTGTAGTCGAACTTCTCGACCGCCCGGATCAGACCGAGGTTGCCCTCCTGGATCAGGTCGAGGAAGAGCATGCCGCGGCCGGTGTAGCGCTTGGCCAGCGACACGACCAGGCGCAGGTTGGCCTCGAGCAGGTGATTCTTGGCGCGGCGGCCGTCCTCGGCGATCCACTCGAGCTCCTCGAGCAGCGCCGGCTTGAGCTTGCCGCCCTTGGCGAGCTTCTCCTCCGAGAACAGACCGGCCTCGATCCGCTTGGCCAGCTCGACCTCCATCTCGGCGTTGAGGAGCGGGACCTTGCCGATCTGCTTGAGGTAGTCCTTGACCGGGTCGGCGGTCGCTCCCGCGACCATGACCTGCTGCTCGGGCTCACCGGTGTCGTCGGCGTCAGAGACGACGAACGACGCCTCCTTCTCGTCCTCCTCAATGGAGGGATCGGCCTTGACGTCCTTCTCGAACTGCTCATCGGGAAGGTCGGGGAGGAGCTTCTTGCCGTCCGGGCCGACCTCGGCCACGGCGTCCGTGGTCGACTCGGCCTCGTCGGCGCTCGCCGACGCAGTTGCCTTCTTGGCCGGCGCGGCCTTCTTGGCCGCGGCGGTCTTGGTGGCGCCGTTAGAGGCGG
>ERZ761609.1449-NODE-1449-length-20833-cov-11.361344_pt1 | contig 20833 bp, 34 predicted proteins | sample MGYA00511163_ERZ761609 | MGnify/ENA primary metagenome ERZ761609 (study PRJEB28899, sample SAMN02445070) | bioreactor sludge metagenome | biome: EBPR sludge | place: Australia: Brisbane, Thorneside Wastewater Treatment Plant | collected 2011-12-16 ... | reverse complement strand
CCAATGAGTCGGATCTTGCGAGCGCTGTTTGCGGTCATTGTGGATGGGGCGCTAAGTCCATTCAACACCTTGATTGCACTGTAGTTCATGACATCTTCTTTCTGCCGGCATGCATGCCAGCTTGCGCTCATGTTTTGTATCGCTACTCCGAACGTGACCATAAGTTAACCATGTTCGTGTTGTCAACCACGAAAAATACGCCTACTCTGAACTTCAAGTCAGAGGAGTACGGTCATGTCGACGACACTGGGTGAAAGGATTCGGGAGCTTCGCAAGAAGAAGGGCTACACGCTCGATCAGCTGGCTGAGCAGTCGAAGTCGAGCAAGAGCTACATCTGGGAGCTTGAGAATAAGGACCCGCCGCGGCCATCAGGCGAGAAGCTGGCGTTGATTGCTGCCGCGCTCGATGTGACCGCAGACTTCCTTCTCGGGGTCGAAACGGAACCCCAGACAGCAGAGGACAAGGCGTTCTTCCGCAAGTACCAGAAAATGGACACGGCTCAGAAGCAGCAGATTCGCGAGATGCTGGACATCATCAACAGGACGCGAAAATGACGGATCACGGCCGCAAGCCCCATCGTTGGGCGAATGATCTGAATGCGATCATGGCGGCCGCCTTAGGCGAGAACCGCTTTCCGGTACCTCTCGAGCTGGTCGCCAAGGACTACTCGCGACAGCGGTTTCCCCAGGACCCTATCGTCGACATCAAGGGTGGTTCACTCGGCAGGTTCGAAGGTGCGTTGTACCCCGTCAATGGCGGTTGGGCGATCATCTACAATTCTGATGTTTCGACAGGACGCCGACGGTTCACGATCGCACACGAGTTCGGGCACTACTTGATGCATCGATCGCTCTATCCCAAAGGGATCGAGTGCAGCGAGGCCTCGGTGACATTCCGCGATGGCATTGAGATAGAGGAGGAGGCGGACGCGTTTGCGGCGAGCTTATTGATGCCGATGCTGGACTGCCGGAAGCAGCTGCCGGCGTCAGCGGTGCCTACCATTGGCGATCTGGGCGCGTTAGCCGATCGGTACGAGGTGTCTCTGATTTCCTCCACATTGCGTTGGCTCGAGTATACTGAGCGTAGAGCCATGTTGGTCATCTCTCGGGACGACTTCATTCTGTGGTCGAGTTCGAGTGCGGCGGCGTTGAAGACTGGGCTCTACTATCGGACAAGACATGCTCCGCCGATCGAAGTGCCGCTGTTCGCCATGGCGCGGCGCAAAGATCTGGCAGATATCGCGCAAGAGGGTATCAAGCACCCAGCTGGGATCTGGTTCGGTGAAGAATGCACCGAGTTCACCGTACATTCGGATCGCTACGATCAAGCAATCTCGCTGCTGCTATTCGGTCGCGCGCCCGAGCGAAGCTATTGGGATTTCAATCGCGACGACGATACAGTCGATCGTATCGGTCAACGGAGTCGCCGCAGGTTTGGTGACTGACTCGTCTCACACCGCCGCCTGCTCACGCTGCCGTGCACGCCTGACGGCAAACGCCGGTTTCTCCCACGGCGTATCGGCGCCGGTCCACAGCACGCCGAACAAGGCACGCAGATGCTGGGCGAGGGGCTTGGCATCGATGATGATGGTCTGACGGCGCAGCGTGCCGGACTGCACCGCGACCTTGTCGCCGTAGATGTAGATCGGTGCGTTGCGGCAGAAGCCGTCGCGCGGCATCCAGCGATAGCTGCCTTCGTCGCGCAGGAACTCCTTCACGCCTTCGGCAATGAGAATGCGCTCGCGCACACCCGCCTGCGCCAGACGCGCCCGCAAGGTGGGATGAACATCGGGTCCATCGAGCTCGGCGGCCAACTGCTCGTCGAGGCCGATGATGCACAGCTCCTGCGCGGGATCGTTGGGCGCGTGGCGCATGATGGAATTCAACAACTCGGTTGCGGCATCGCGGCCCTGGTGGACGGTGACGACATCGGTCTTCAGGCGCACGCCGGAGGGCGGACAGAAATCGACGCCGGCGGCTTCGAACGTCGCGGCGATGGCCTCCAAGGTTTCCCGGCGCGGTGCGCTGGTGCCGGCTTCGATGGCCTTGATGGACGAGCGGGCCATGCCGGCGGCGCGGGCAAGGTCGATCTGGCTCCATTCGAGGAGGGCACGGGCGGCACGTATTTGTCTGTTATCAATCATGGCGTTAGAATAAGTTCCTGATACGGAACAGTGCAACCGCAAATAACACCCGAATTACTTTCATGCTCCGTGCTGGCCGGAGGCGATGGCCTTTTGGTCGTCAACCCGACTTGATGCCGGCGCGCGCCATGGCACGCCGCACCTGCGCATCGGCCTTGGTCTGCTTGCCGGCGGCCCGCAGTTTGAGCTCCAGCCTCAAGGCGTCCGTGTAGGCAACGGTGACATCGACGATGGGCGCACGGACGGCACTGGCGGGATCGGCCTGGAACGATGCCCAGAGCGCACCTTTCAGCGCCCCGAGCCGCTCGGTCTCATGGGCGAGCATGGCGGCGTCCGGATCGACGGGGGCCGTCTCGGCCGCCGGCTCGACGCGAGGCGAAGAACTGTTGAGCGACGCATAGGTCGGTGGGGGACGAGGCTGTTGCGCAGTCATGGAACCGGATGGGTGAGAGAAACCCGCCGAGCTTGGCCGAACAAGCGAGTGGCACAAAGCGCCCGCATCATCGATTCCGCTGAGGGCTCAACCGAAAAGGCCGCAATGACCGGACTTGCCGTCGAATGGCGAATGTCGTGGTGCGTTCGCACGGATCACGTCGCCTTGCGCTTGCGCACGGCGCGCCACGGGCCGCCGGCTTTCCAGCGGCGCGCAAATACCGTGGTGTCACGCGCCGCCTGCATCGGCGGCAACACGAACGCCGCGACATCCTCGACAGCGGCGACGAGATCGCCGGGATTGAGCAGCAGGTTCTCGCGATTGATGAAAGCCTGCCACTGCGCAATCTTGCGCAAGTCGTTCGCGAACTCCTCGGAGAGACCGACCGGCACATCGTCCGGAATCTCCGTTCCGCGTCGTTCGAACGTGGCGGCAATGGCATCACACAATGCCTGACCGTCGAAGTCGAACAGGCGGGCGAGGGCAAGCAGATCGTAGTAATCCTTGAGGCGCGTATTGACGGCGCCGAACATGACGATGGCCTGCAGCTTCTCGGCGACGACGGTCTCGCGCGGATAAGCACGGATGCGCGGGGCAGGGAGATCGAGCAGCGGCGGGAACTCGATCTCGCTTGCGGCCGGCGTGACCGCATCACCGAAGCCGATGTCGATCTGTACGGGAATGCGGGCGCGCGCGAGGAGGGCGGTCAGCTTGACGCGCACACCGCCATAGTCCTGCTTGCCGCGGATGGCTTCGGCCTTGACGGAGGCCACATCGAACACGAGCCCGTCATCCGGCACATCGACGGCACACACGGTAGCGATGCGCTGCGCCACATCGGCCACCTTGTCAGAGCCGAACCCGAGCAGGTCGAGATCCTGCGTCGGCCGGAACGGATCGGGCAGCCAGACGGTGAAAAGGATGGCGCCCTTGAGCACGAAACCGTCACGCTCGGAGGACCGGCTCAGCCGGTAGAGCAGCCGTTCGATGGCATAGCGGCGCAAGACAAACGCGAGATCGACCTGCTTCGCCACGGCACAGTTGCGCAGCCGCGTGGCGATGGAGGCGGGGAGATTGACGGGACTACGTGTCATCGGCGGCGATGCTCTCGAGATAGGGCCTGATGACGGTCCAGATACGGAGTGCCTTGGCGAAGTGCGCGATGTCAGATGGTTTTGCTTTGCCACTGCGCACGCCGAGGCGCAGCGCCTCGAGCGCCACGTCGAGCCCGACGGTGTTGCGATAGCGGAAGCAGTCGACGATGGTCTTGGCGGCCGAGAACACGCGCACGTCGACGGCATCGACACGAACGACGTCGACACCTGACGAAAGTGCGGCTTCGCCGAAGTGAACGAAGCGGACGGCGCGATGGGTGATGCGCGGCTTGCGATCCTTGAGGCCGATGGCCATCCAGACGGCGGATGGGTTCTGCGTGGAGATGCCGTGATAGGCCAGCGCCGAGATCAGGCAGATGACGCCCTTCGGCACACGCACGGCCATCTCGGCGAGACCGTGATCCATCGACACGTCGGCACCGGCCAGCTCATAGAGCCCACGCCCCGCGCGCACGACGACACCGTCCTCGACCAGCCGCGCGAGCGATGCCGCGTGCACACCGGCTGCGTTCAGATCGGCAAGCCGCATGATGCCCCGCTTGCCGAGCAGGGTCAGGGCGCGATCGCGTTGGGAGGCCATGTTACAAACTGATGATGTCGGACTGTACATGCCGACATTTTATAACACATCCGGGACACGAATGGAACTGCGATGTAGGGTCCTGAGACACCTCTGAATTTCAGCCGTATAATCTACATTATGTTAAATTATCATTTATTATCAATACGTTAGACGAAATAGCCGCCATAGTCAAGCCTGCTGATTTCGACCTGTGCCGCAAGCACTTGGTGTCACGCATGAACCTGCAGGAGCTCGTCGATTCGTGTCGTGTAGCACGGCGAAACGTTCGCGCGCCGCATGCCCCAACGCGGTCGTGCACTTACCACTCCCGGGCTGACCGTTCCGCGTCCGTAGCGGGCATTGACAGCGTCTACGGCCCGCATCAGCGCGGCAGAACGCTCGGGATCGCGTGTCGGAAACAGGCTCGCGGGTTGGCGATCGGCATCCGCGAGATCCAGCAGGATGACGCCAGCCTTGGCGTAGCGAAATCCGTCGCGCCACAGATGTGCAGCGGCTTTCGTCGCATTGGCGATCAAGGCAAATGTGTCTGCCGTTGGTTCGATGCCGAACGTGGTCTGGTTCGCGTATTGCGGCTCTGTCTTGGCGAACGGATTGGTGCGCACGAACACCTGCATGGCACACGCAATGAGACGATGCTGCCTGAGCTTCTCCGCCGCTCGTGTCGCGTAAGTCGCGACCGCCGCCGTCAACTCCTCTTGGCACATTACGGGGCGGCCGAACGAGCGCGTGACGGCTAAGGATTTCTGAGTGGCCGGCAACTCGGCGAACGAGACGCAGGGAATGCCGCGCAACTCCCATGCGGTGCGCAAACCAACCACGGACAACAAGGCGCGAATGTCATCGTCGGCAAGCGCGATGAAGTCGCTGATCGTCTTCACACCGTGCGCATCGAGGGTCGCGACATGCGCGCGACCGATACCCCACACCTCACCGACGGGCAATCGCGAGTAGTGTGCCGCCCGCCCCTCCGCATCGCTGAAATCCGCTACGCCGTTCCCCGCACGATCCGCTTTGGCAATGGCGTTGGCGAGTTTGGCGATGGTTTTGGTCGGACCGATACCGACGCAGGATGGAATCTTCGTTGCGCGCAGCACGGCGAGTCGCACGGCAATCGACACAGCGACGGGATCGGCGAGACCATGCATATCGAGGAACATCTCGTCGATGGAGTACGGCTCGACCGCCGGCACGAACCCGCGCATCACGTCGAACATGCGGCGCGACATGTCGCCGTAGAGCGCGTAGTTTGAGCTTTTCCAGATCACACCTGCCAGTTCTGGTCGCGACTTCGCCAGATGGTACGGCTCACCCATGCGAATGCCGAGATCCTTGGCTTCCTGCGTGCGGGCAATGGCGCAACCGTCATTGTTCGACAGCACGACGACTGGCCTGCCCTTCAAGCGTGGGTCGAACGCACGCTCACACGAGCAGTAGAAGGCATTGCCGTCGATGAGCGCGAGCATGGTCACACCTTGAAGCGCACGAGGGCCTCGACGACGGCCCAGATTTCCACATCGTCGGCGACAGGTCGTGGATCGCGCATGGACGGTTTCAGCCACCAGCCGCTATCCTTGAACGCGAGCGTAGCGAGGATGACATCGCCGTCGACGATGGCGACACAGACTTTGCCGGCGATCGGATCGGCGGCGGCATTGACGATCAGCACGTCACCATGGCGGATGCCACGCGCGGCAAGTTTTTGTCCGACGACGCGCACGGGATAGATGTGCGGCCGGCGCAAATCGAGCGCAGCGGCCAGATCGACGACCGGCTCGATGTGATCCTGCGCCGGGCTCTGAAAGCCCGTGGTGTTGTCCCCTGCATAGCCGTGCATGCCCCCCTCCAAACAAAAGAACATATCAGGAACACGCGCAAAGTCCAGTGCGACGGTCGCAGGCAAGAGAGAGCCGTTAAACCGGCCTCAATGGCGCGATTTCGAAGCATCAGGCAGGCGCGCGCGAGTGACCTTCGCCGGTACTGGCGTGCGCGACGCACTCTTCGTGCGCCTCTCGGCTGCATGACAAACTATTGCCGCCTGAATGCGTTGCCTCCGATTGCGCCGCCGCGTCACGCGTCGAACGGATCGCTGCGCAGTCACCATGGCGAGCATCGCCGCTGACCGATGTGCTCGCCGCTCGGCCGCGTGCTCGAGTGCCAGGCGTGCCAGTTCCTGCGCCTCCTCCATTCCGATCTGGCGCAGCACACTGTCGCGCACGGCAGGATCGCCGGATTGAGCGCCTGCGCGCCGATCCGCATATCGCGCGACGACCAGAGCGACCGACGCACTTTGACGCGCAGACAGCGCTGCATCAATGGCTTGCACCGCCTGCCGGCGTGCGGCTCGCTGAGCGGCCATGAGAACGTCGAGTTCGGCATCATGCAACGACTGCAACGCCAGCCGGTTCATCGCACGCGTGTTGCGGCATTCCTGCTTTCTGTCGAGAGGTGATCGATCGGCAGCCGTCCGGTTTTCGAGGGGGCTTCGGCTCGGCCTGTCCGAAGCTCCCGTCACTGGTCCCGTTCCCAGCCCTTGCCGCGGTCACGTTCCTTCCACCATTCCTCGCCCTGCCGTGCGCGCTCCTCCTCGACGTGGCGGACGGCGGCGGCGATGATCTTCTCGTAGGCGTTGTCCTTCGGCTCCGGTGCGGGGCGTTCGGCGTCTCGCTTGGCTTCGGCCTTGGCGTTCGCCTCGCGCACCTCGGGCGGCGTCGGTGCGAACATCTCGCCCAGCTGATCGGCAAGGTAGGATGCGACACCGCCCATCATGCCGGCGGCGAGGTCGGTCGTCTGTGTTGCAAGCGCTGCACCCTGCTCCGGGGTGCGCGGACCAAGCGCTGACATGTCGACTTGCGCACCGGCCTCCAGCGGCATCGCCCGGTCGATCGCGGCCAGAGCGTCGGCTTCCAGGGCCTGTTGTCCAAGCGCGATGCGGGATCGCTGCGGCACCGCTGGATGATCTTCTGTGCGATCGGCATTCTGGTTCGACGGGACCTGCGCCCATAGCATGGCCGTGGCATCGCGGTCGGGCTGCTGCCGCACGCCCGCGCTTTCGAGTGCCTCACCGGCCTGCAGGGACGACCGCTCGGCAGCCTGCCGCTTGAGCAACTCCTGATACTGGATCTCGCGCACCTCGCGTAGCGCATCACATGCCTCCTGCTGCCGCTCGGCGATGGCCGCGGTCTGGCGCATTTCGATGTCGGCCTTGCGCTCGCGCAGGTGATCGATCGCTGCCTCGCGCGCAGGATGATGCTGATCGAAGGCTTCCAGCGCCTTGTCCCATTGCCCTGCGGAGGCGAACTGGCCCGCGCGGCGCATGGCAAGCTCTGCGTCGCGATCGGCGGCAACGCCGGCGGCCTTGGCATCGCGGTAGTAGTCGCGCCACTCGTCTTTGAACTCCTCGCGCACCTCCTTGTAGGCGGCGCTGCGGGTCGCCTTGAACAGCTTGGCACCATCGGCGAAGAACTGCTTGCGCTCGTCGCGCTGCTCGACCTTCAACTGTGCCTTGGCCTCCGCATCGTGGCCGGCGCGCTGCAACTCCTCGGCCGAGAACTGCTGCTCGAGCGGGCGCGTCATCACGATCACGTTGTGCGGCAGATGATCGTTGGCGGCCTCCCTTCCCTGCCCGTTGGCCTTGTCGCGGGCATTCTTCTCGCGCTGATCGCAGCGCACCTGGCCGTGCTCGCGTTCATAGGCGAGTGCCCACTCCTGGGCGCGCTTGCGCTCACGATAGTCATCGAGCGTGCGACCGTTCTCAGGGTTCACGCGATTGAGGATGATGTGGATGTGCCGATGTTCGGTGTCGTTGTGCCCAACATAGACGGCCTGATGGCCATCCCATCCCATGTGCTTCAGGAACCTGTCGGCGCTCTCGATCATGTGCTCAGGCGTCGGCGCGTCATCCTTGTGCCAGGACATGGCGATGGTTTTGACGGGATCTTCGCAGGTCCGGCCGCCGCGGCCGACGCCGGCTTGCATCTTGAGATACTGCTGATCGGCGGCCACGCCCCACATTTCGTCGAGCGCACGGAACGGGTCCTGGTTCATGCAGTTGCGCGTCTCGGTGAACCAGACGCGCTCGGCCGATTGTGGTTTGAGGGCGTTGTCGATCGAGGCATCGGCGGCCTTGTCGTGCAGGTAGTACTGCCCTGCCCCACGGAACGAGCCGCCGGATGCCTGGATGCGGATGATCATGACCTGAGCAGCCGCTCCCACAATGCCATGATCACCCTGGCGAGCTCGGTCAACTCCGGCGGCGGCAGCACGCGGTGCTCGTTGCAGTGCCGGGCGATCTGATTGAGGTTGACGCCCTGCTTGCGCAGTTCGTGGAACACGTCGCGGGTCGCCTCGCCGAACACCGGGACCGTCGTCTCCTTCTTTGTGCGCGCGATGCCGCGCAGCGCCCGTGAGCGCGCGTACTCTGCCGGCGTCGCCATGCCGGATCGATGCGCCTTGTGGGCGAGCTGGAGGTGCTCTTCCGCCGTGACCCGGAACGTGATCCAGTGATCGCGGACGCGGCTCGCTTTCGGGCGGCCGATGGAGACGGATGATTTCCTGCCGCGGCGATCCGTTGTGATGCTGGTCGTCATTCTGCACTCCTTCAGCAGAGCGCAGCGTCCGGGGGCTCGGGGCACATTCGCCCCGACAAGATGAGGCGGCTTTTGCCGCCGAGTTTTCGTGCAACGAAATGCCATCTTGCTACCCCCTTCCGCGCTGCCCACGAAAGATGCCGATAACTGAGAGGCAAAAGAACCAATCAAGATGATAGCCACTCAAAAAAGACCCGCCATAAAAGCCGATTTGAGTAGCCGTTCTGGCCACTTGATGAAATGCAGGGGCAGTTAAGACAAGCAGCTTCGCATAGAATTATGAGCGGCGGCGCTGTCGGCTGGTTTGAAACCCTTGCGCATGCGCGGCGCTGAAGCCCCGCTATGCGGCCGTCAGATGCGATGAATGAAGCGCCACACCAACGCAACAACAGGAAAAGCGTAGGAATTGGATAGCAGGACAATAGCGCAAGCCGCGCACGTCCGTAGGGGCACGATAGCACGAGGCTTCGGCGAGGGTATCAGGTCGCTAGTAAACGGTCATCGAGTTGCCACGTGGAGGCAAGCATTAGCTTGCCGAGTTGCTATCAGCATGCATTGCCCCCGCAAAAGCCGGAAACAATAGCGAATTGCAAGCCGCTATCATTTATGAGTGAACGCGCTAGCGATAACCTTGCGCGAGCTTTCGCCGGTTCAGGTGGTAGTCTGGCCTGGGTGGTTGGCAACGTCACAGTTGAAAGAAGGGCAAGGCGAAAGCCTCAATCGCAAGCGTGATTGCCCTGTGGGCTTGGTGCCGCGTACTCGTGGTGCCGCGCTGCCGCGCGGTCAGTTGCGCGGCTTGCCCACCAGCGCAGCAGGCACTGCTTGCCGTGCTTCAGGGTCAGGAAGTCAACGCAGCTCCAGCCGTTCTCGTCGGCGCGGTCGATGAGAGAGAGCCAGCAGCGCTCGGCGTGATTGCGGATGAGGCGGGCGACGGTCTCGCCCGCGACGATGAGATGCCATGCGCCGGCGATGCGTTGCCAGCGCGGGGCTGAGCTTAAGGACAGGTTCTGCATGCTGCCTCCTCACGCTTCAGCTCGAGGAGAGGAGCGGCTGTCACGGCGCATGACGTATTCCGCGCCTGCAACGGGCGTTTCGTTGAATTTGAATTTCACGTTGAAGCCGTTGCCGTCCTTGTGCGGCCAGCAGGCGGCGATTTCCGTCCAGATGTCCTTGTCGAGATTGCCGCGCCCTCTCACGACACGGTAGAGCTTGTGCGTCGGCGGTGCGCCCTTGGTCTTGGCGGAAGGGTTCGGCGGCAGGTTGGTCTTCGGAAACGTGGTCGTCATGGTCTTTTCTCCATCATGGGATTTGTGCGAGTAAGCGAAGCGCGCCTCGCATAAATTCCATGGATGACCTTTGACGCCGCGCCAGCATCGCGCGGTCAATGCCCCTTGGCCTCCGGCTTCGCTGGCGCAGCACCGAAGGTGCGCGGCTGCGAAGGGCTTGACGGCCGATGCGCGGGGCGTACCCGCTCGCTCAGTCGTGCGGGCTGCTGCCGGAGAAATTCATCATGTCGGCATCACCGGTATCGGCCAGACGATAGAGGCGGTCGAACACCGCCTGCGCGGCCGCGAGGTCAACCTCGTTCCAGCTGGAGCGGCCAGCGCGGGCCGCCGAGCGATTGGCCGCATCGCGGCCGGCGGCCATGGCAATCTGGTAGGTCGGTCGGAGATTCGGTTTCATGCGTGTCATGGCAGGGCGGCGGTGATGTCGGTCGCGGCGAAGTCATTGCTTTTGAACAGGAGCGCCGCGTTCATGCCCTTTGCCAAGGCGTAGGCGGCGCAATCGCAGATGTTCAGGCGGGCGGTATGGCGGCCTTTGCCGAACGCTTGAAATGCCGCAAGGGCGAGCTGGTTCTGCGCGTGGTCGAACGGCACTACCTCGACTTCGGCGATCTCGATGAGGTCGGCCAAAGCTGCGAGCCCGTCTGGACCCCGGCGCGTCGACATGACGATGCCGGCTTCGAGCAGTGACACGGCGGAGACCATCTTGCGCGGAGCGTCAGCAAGAAAGTCGCGAAACCTCACCGTCTCCGGCTCATCGAGCAGGACCGCGAGCAGTGCCGAGGTATCGACGACAATCACTCGGGCACCCCGTACTCGTTGTAGCCGAGGATTTCATCGTCGCTGCGCGTATCGAGAACGGGCAGCGCGGAGACCCGTGCGATGATGGCATCGATGCTCGCCCTTATCTCGTCGGGGCTGCGCTTGCGCTTGGGCGCGACGACGCCGGCTTCTTCGGCACGCGCCTCGACGGCCTCTTTGACAACGGCCTCCGGCGTCTTGCCGGTCTTGATGGCGACGAGGCGGGCGAGCTGCTCGACCTCGGTCGGTATCTGCATAGTCATGATGCACTCCTTTCCCGCAGCATACACTGAAGCGCCGCCGCGAAGCTAGAACATTGAACTAGCAGCCGAATATCGCTCGAACGGCATCAATCGTACACGTAATCCGGCTGCCGCTCGTCCTCATCGGTCCACGGCACTGCGCACCGGATGTAGGCGAAGCGGTTCACGAACCGGAATCCCGGCGTGACGTAGAGCCGGCCGTCACAGTCCACTACGGTCCACCAATGCCGATAATCGGCATCGGCGGGCACCTCGCCGCGTACCTCCCAGAGCAGATGATGGTTCGGTGCGGGCATCGGCTGGAAGCGCCGCTCGGAGGTGCGCCAGCTGCCGCACCGGGTGCGTTGCTTCTGTGCTCTCGCGGTCATGGCGACACCGCCTTGGCGACGAAGTCGCCGGCGCGAGCATCGTGGTTGCACCGCAAGCAGGCGCAGCCTGAATCCGCGTCCCAGTAGTAGTCGCTTTCGACGCGGGGACCGGATGCATCGACATAGGCTGTGGCCGTGATGTCGATGTGGAAGGAGCCACGATGCCCGCACTGCGGGCATGTCAGCTCGTCGATTAGCAGGCGCTTCATTTGGCACCACCTTGCTCTGCCAGCTCCGTGTCGGACGGCATGCGATGTCGCCAGCTTTGCAGGTTCAGCACGACGCGCACGAGGGTCTCGCATTCGGGAATGCGCTGTTCGAGTGGCATGACGGTGCCGACGGCAAGATTGACGTCGTGCCGCTCCATGGCGTCCCGGGCATCGACAGCCAATTGCTGCGCTTCGGCCAGCTGATGCACGAGCGCTGCGAGGCAGGCGTGCATGGCCATGCCGCAGGCGAAGACGGCTTCGGATTGATTGGGTGCTCTCATGAGTATCTCCGTTTCTTGTTGGTGTTGCTAACAGACTGGCGCTGGCGGAACTCCGCCGACGACAGCCACCAGAAGGCCGAGGGGCCCTCGTGATCGGGTGTCCACACCGCCCAGAAATAGCGGTGCTTGGAAAAGTGCGACGGCGCGGGGCCGTAGCGGTGCTCGGGCCAGCAGACGATGTCGTCGATGGCGTAGAGCCGCGCGGGCGGGTGATCGCGCCACCACGCAGTGCGCGTCCGGTGCGCGAGCGATGAGAGGTTCAGCAGCATCGCCACGGTGCCGCCCGTCTCCGCCGCGAAGCGGAGCGACCGCTCGATGAAGGCATCGGCGAGGCCAGCGCCGTAGGGCGGGTTGGTGACGATGTGCTTGGCTCTTGGCCGCGTCTCTTTGAGGAAGTCCACCTCGGGAATGCCGTAGCCGTAATCGACCAGATCCGTGGCGACGACTTTGTGGCCAGCTTCCGCGAGCACGGAAGCGATTGCTCCCTCGCCGCATGCGGGTTCCCAGATCGAGCCATCGAACGCCTCGACCGACAGCAACGCGCGCGTCGCCTCGGGCGGGGTCGGATAGAACTCGTTCGGGATGCGCCTGGCGCCGAGCCGGAACGCCTGGCGCATTGGCTGCGCGGTTGTCGGCCGCAGCGCGCGTGCCGGCAGCGCCGTGACCAGCTCAGCGCGACGGCGGCGATGCCGTCCGATGCAGATGCCAATGCTCATGGAACACCTCCGTCAAAGGTGGTGCCGCTGTCGCCGAACGCCGCATCCAGTACATCGACGACATGCTTGGGCAGGCTCTTGCGCGGACTGCCGTCGCAATAGTCGAAGTCGTCCGGAATCAGCTCGACGCCCTTTTGCTCGATCGAGGCGATGACGACGTTGTGCATTCCCCATGGTTCGACGGTGACGTCGTAACCGGCATCCCGAAGCGCCTTGGCGACGTGCTCGGTCATGACGATCCCATCGCCATCGCCAAAGCCGAACTTGTTGAAGGCTTCCTCCCACCTCCAATAAATATTGGTGCCGCAGGTTGGACAGATGCACATACTCATGAGCGTACCTCCTGCGCGTGCTGCCAGCGCAGATTGTCCGCTCGGACGTCATGATCCCAAGGACACGGGTCTTGCTCGTAGATCCGCGCCGCATGTCGCTTGGCATCCTCGGCGGATGTGGCCGGCACCTCGATCGAGAATTCGATGGTGTAGATGCCGGGGACATCGAAACGACGGACCGGTTGATCCGGTGCGAGTTCAGCAGTGGCTTGAACCTCGCGCGCGGCGATGCGCATGCCAGCCGGTAGCTGGGTCACCTCGTCCCGGAGGACAGCTTTGGCGATGCACTCGGCTTCCCGGACACTGCTCGCTGCGACCGTGACCTCGTATTCGCCGAGGTCGGTCAGCTTGACGGTGAAGAGCTGGTTCATGAGCGCACCTCCTCGTCGCAGACAATCAGGTCGGTTCGTCCCAGCGTTTCTGCGGTGAAGGCGTCAGGGCCATCCTCGTCCCACATGTCGCGGGCGGCTTCGTTGGCTTCGTGGATGCCGATCGCGGATAGGGTCGTGCGGTGCAGCACGACCTCGACGATGGTCACGTGATAGGTTTTTGTCTGTTTCGATGTCATGAGCTGAACTCCCTGCCCTTCGCACGGAACTCTGCGATGGCACGATTGATGGTGTGGGCGAGGCCGTAGGATGTGTGCGGCGGGCACACGATGCGGCTGCCGGGATGAAGCATGGCGTAACGCGCCAGCTCGAGCGCCGCGATCAGCGCCGCTATGCGGCGCTTCTCGACGGTGATGACGGTCGTGTTCGTCATGGACGGCCTCCATCACGATATCCGTCGAAGTCGAAGCCACGGTTCGAGCGCGGATCGCCATCGCAGATGACGGTGAGGAGCTGGGTCGCATCCTCGTCGGTATCATCGACGAGGAGCACGCGGTCATCGTGGTCGGTGTGGTTGTTCGCGTATCTCATGGCGCCCTCCTATGCGGCTTGAGCTTTGGAGGCAGCGGCATCGCCCTGAGCGTCCTCGGCGATCGGCTCACGGATGACGATTTCGGCGTCGTTGAGCGGCAGGCAGTCGAGCGCGAGGCTGAAGCCTTTGCCGTCCTTGTGCGCCCAAGCGGCGCCGATTTCGTTCCAGTAGGATTTCTCGCCGCGCTTGGTCACGGCGTAGGCGCGATGGGTCGGTTTGTTCGAGGTTGTCGATGTATTCTTCATGAGCTGAGCCCTTTCTTTGTTGTGAGCGAGGGCCGGAATGGCGACCTCGTTGCCGCCTGTTCCTCACAGCGATGCATGGGGTCACACGAGAAAATTGCAGGGGGACCGCGAGATTGTGCTTGAGGGCTATCGCGGGCTTCAGCCCGCACCACATGGCCCGGCGCGGGGTCCCCGTGCTTTAGTCACGGGGTGCGCAAGCGCAACGTCGTGGTGGGTCCTGCCATTTTGTCGTTGAAGTGCCGGCTGCCACTAAGCGTCAGCGGGCATGCCGGCCTCGTCCCCGGATGCAGCGCCTGTGAGACACATGCGGCAATGCTTCGAGGTCGCCATCCGGTTCGAGAGAGACGGCAAAGGAAGGGTGATGCTGATATTCGTCGGCAACGTCGACGCATCCGGCAGAGCCGCCGTTCACATCAGTCGCGGCTATCACACGGGCACAGCGGCGTAAGGCCGTCAGCAAGCTTCCTGATTGCAGCCGATGCAGCGGATGATGCGGTCATCCTCGGCGGTCGGATATCGCATTCGCGTCGCCGGGGCTTGGAACCCGGAGTGACAAGCAAATGACCGACAGCCCGAAAGATAAGACCAACGGGAGCAGCTGGGAAGAGCGGCTCGACAAGGACTTGGTGCGGGGCGTTCCGGGCAAGGTCGGCGGTGTGGTCGATTCTGCCTGGCTCGACCAAGCCGAGCTGACGGGGTCAAAATGGCGCTATCGCGATGATCTCGCGGCTGCTGTTTCGGCAATCCTGCTGGGCTATCGCGGTGACCGCGCGGTCGGCAGCCGGGACGATCGGCATGTCCTGACGGTCGCAGGCTCTCGCGCCGGCAAGGGCGTTTCGCTCATCGTGCCCAACCTGCTTCTCTACGATGGCTCAGTGCTGTCCATCGATCCGAAGGGCGAGCTGGCAGCAACGACGGCGCGCACGCGGCGGCAGAAGGGCCAGAAGGTCGTCATTCTCGACCCGTTCGATGCGAGCGGGACGGCATCCACAGACAGCTTCAATCCGCTCGACATGCTGGATGCAACCAGCGAGAGCGTGATCGATGATGCGGGCGTGATTGCCGACGCGCTCATCATCGGCAGCGAGCGCGAGCCGCACTTCACAGACACGGCACGCATTCTGGTCAAGAGCATCATCCTCTATGTCCTGACGCTGCCGAAGGAGGACCGCCATCTGGTGACGGTATACCGGCTGCTGACGGGATCGGATCGTCGCATCCTCGACATCGCTGAGCGCACGGAGGGGCGCGTCCGTGGTTCGGCTGCACTGTTCGCGCTCATGAGCACGTGTCGCGGGCATTTCGACAATGCCGTCGCCGGGATGGGCGAGAACTTCGCACAAATGGCCGACCGCGAGCTCGCTGGCGTGCTATCGACGGCGCGCACGCAGCTCGAGTTCCTGGCGAGCAAGCGCATGGAGCGGGTGCTGCAATCGAGTAACTTCGCGCTTTCCGAGTTAAAGACTGGCAAAGCGACGCTCTACCTCTGCCTGCCAGCGATGAACATGGGCACGCATTCCCGCTGGCTGCGCGTCATCATCAATCTGGCGCTCGTGGCGTTCGAGCGGGTGCGCAAGAAGCCAGACATCCCTGTGCTCATGATGCTGGACGAGTTTCCGACGCTCGGCGCCATGAAGTCGATCGAGACCGCGGCCGGCCTGATGGCTGGCTTCGGTGTCAAGCTGTTTGTCGTCGTGCAGGACATGAGCCAGCTCACCAGGCTCTATCGGGACAGCTGGGAAACCTTCGTTGCGAACGCGGGCGTCATGGCGTTCTGGTCCAACACCGACAAGAGGACGCTTGACTATCTCTCGGACAAGCTTGGTCAGACGGCGGTCGTCGTCGAGCAGACCAACGAGACGACGCTGTCGCAACGCTTTGCCGGCAGCACGGGCCGTCGCGAAGAGCTGCGCGTTCAGCGGCTGGCAGCTCCGAACGAGCTTGAGAAGCTGCTCGACCGTGACAAGCGCCGCGTACTCATCCTTGTCGCCGGTCAGTCGCCCGTGATCCTCCAACGTGTCCTCTATTTCCAGGACAAGCCATTCGCTGGGATGTTCGACGCATGGTCGAGCTGATGTCGACGGCATGGTCGCATCGGCTGCGCGGCTCGCAGGGCAGACCGTATCGCTCGAAATCCCGAAGGAGGCTCTATGTCGGCTGGATCAAACAGCGATTTTCGCGATTGGGCCATGGAGGTCGAGACCAGCGCCAGCGGTGTCGATGCGCGCGGGCTTCCGTACATCATCTGGCGGGAGAGTGCCGACAATCGGCTCGGCCTCGGTCGCCCGCGCTATTGCTGCATTACGGTCGTCGAGGATGAGCTGCACTTCGCATTCTTCAACCCGTCCGGCGCCATGCGCCCATCGCGCGCTGGCGCGGCATTCAGTTGGGTCGCCGTGCTGGTTGCGCTCGCGATTCTGGCGCTGGCGATTGCGGAGCCGCGCTCGCACCGCCCCTACCATATGGATATGAGCACGCCGCCATTCGTCGTGCTCGTGATGATGTTCCTGTACGCGACGATGCTCGGCGGCATTGCGGCCGTCCTCTGCAACGTCGTCGAGACCTATTGGCGCTGGCTGCGCGACGGCTTCAAGGGCGATGGCAGCCTCACGCTGCTGCCGTGGCGGACCTTGCAAGGCTTCGTGATGATGAATGCGGTCGATACCCCGGCGGGAGAGCGGGAGAAGATGCCCCCGCACAGTTACGGCCTCGGCGCGGCATTCGACGATGGCGCACAGCTCGTGCTGACGGCGAATGCCTGGAACCACAGGTCGATGGCGGAGCGCCATCGAATAATGACACGCCTTTTCATCACGGCGCGTGCCGAGCACCAGCGCCGCTGGCGCGAGGCTGTCACGGACGGCGACACGCGCGGTGCAATGCCGCTCGCCCAAGACGACGGCGTCCCCGCCGAGCTGTGACCGACAAAATCCAGGGATCACTCGCCATGGCATTGCGCCACAGATCAATCCTGTCACTCACGCCGCTGCGCGTTGCCGGGCTGTGTCTCGCGGCAGGAACCGTCGCGTTCCTCTTGTTGCCGAGAGAGAGTGCGCAGCAGCGGCTCGTGCGTGAGCTTCATCGCCAGCAGGTGGAAGCCGAACGACCGCGGCGCGAGGAAGCGCTGGCGCTTATCCGCCGGCTGGAGAATCACCCGGTCGCGATCGAGAACGAGAAGAAACTGGCAGGCCTGACGCCGGCGCAACGTGCGGTCCATTTCAACGCTCTCGCGGACGCCTGGAAAGCTCGCAACGGGCTCAAGTGAGGCTGCACATGCGCTCTTCGGCAACAACTTCCTATCCTGTTTCTTGCGAGATCCTGGCGTGCTCGCACACGATCGCGCGCGTACTTCATCGGGCGTCGATGTCGGTGAAGAGGTTAGTCATGTCAATCATCGTGCAGGGGACTGTCTTGCTGGGCGCGATCATGTTCATCGCGATCTCGGCCGGCATGAACGCGTTGTTTCTGTCGTCGTTCGGTCGCAGCGGCGTGGAGACAGGGCTGCTCGCGGCGATCAGCATAGCGGCCGACGTAATCAAGGCTGTTCTGCCTCTGGTGCTGCTGCGCGCTTGCATGCTGCGTATGTGGGGACAAGCGGCGCTGTCCGGCCTGATGCTCGCGGTCGTGGTGTCCATGTCGCTCGCCTCGGGCCTGGGCTTTGCCGCGATGGCGCGATCGGGCTCCGCCGTTGCGCTGAAGGGAGCCGAGGCGGCGCTGGAGCTGCGCTTGGCAGAATTGGCGGATATCGACCGGCGTCTGGCGTTGCTGCCGGCGGCATCGCGCGCCCGCGCGCTCGTCGATGCGGACCTGGCGACGGCGCACCTCGACCGCAGCTGGGCGCTTTCGAAATCATGCACTGAAATGACCAGTGCCGCGACGCGCACACACTGTGCCCGGGTGATCACGCTCAGAGCGGAACTCGCCACGACGACGTTGCGCGATGACTTGGAACAGCAGCGCCGCGCGATCCGCGAGACCATCGTCGATCTGCGCGCAAAAGGGGCTGGCCGGGAGGCTGACCCGCAGGCGTCGGTCCTGGCAGATCTTCTCGGAACGGATAGCAGGCGCGCCCGGGCGATCCTGACGGGTGGTGTCGCGGTCGTGCTGGAGCTGGGATCTCTGGTTCTGATCCTTCTTGCTGCTGGTCCGGTGCTGCGCGGAGAGACCGGGTCCGGCAAGCCCGCTGAAACGCCGCCCGTTCCGATATCGGTGCCGGCATCGGCGGACCGTACGCATTGGCATCGACAGCGTTCAGGAGCACCGCTTTCATTTGATCGGGAGGCCAGCCCATGACATCGTGGGATGACGAAGCCGAGGAACGGCAGCGCCAGGCCAGGGAACGGGCCGGCCTGTCGCCCGAAGACCAGCTCTACGGGCCGAAAAAGCGAACGGCCTCGGGGACCTACAGTCTTCAGCACAACCGGCGCACGGGCCGGAAGCTGCAGTTCAACACGCATATTCGGCCGAAGTTGCGGCACATCATCGAGTTCGCGATGCGCCGCGACAAGGTGCCGAGCGTCGTCGTGTTCTTCGAGCTGATGCTCGATGCCTATCTGCAGGTCTATGGTCCGCTGAAGGATGGCGATATCCCCTCGGATCAGGAGATTGTCGATCTTTTCTTGAAGGAGCAGGAGGACCGAGATGGCCAATGAGACCCAAGCCATGCCATCGATCACCGCGCCCGATCCGGTGCTTGCTCTCTGGATGCTCGAGCGGATGCGTGACAGCGAGCAGTTCCTCGGCGTCATCCGTGCTGCGCGCAGCTCCGGCCAGCGCGACGTGCTGGATACGCCGGACTATGTGGCGCTGCATCGGCAGCGCCTCGCCAGGCTTTTCAAGGCCGAGGCGGATGACGACACCCCGCTGCCGCCGGCAACGGCCGCGAAGATCGCTGCCGTGATGAAGCGCGATCTGCTGTCGAGCCCGGAAGAATTTTTGGAGAAGGCGCTCGACGCCTACTTGCAGCTCAATCCGCGCGGGCTCGATGGTATAGATGTCGAGTGCAGATCTGTGTTCGAGGATGCCCGCGCCGAAATCGAAGGCCGGACAGCGGGCGAGTTCGAGCCGGGCTTTGTTGCGGGTCTCGCTTCCGCGGCGCGAGCGGAGATTGCCCGTGTATCGGAACAGCAAATTGACAGACAAGCCGGCTTGGAGCGGTGACACGGCACCGCCCCACTCTGTCGCTGCCATGATGCTCGAACATCAAACTGTCTGCGGCACGCCATCATCGTCCGTGTCGTTGCTTGATGATGCGGGTGCGGCAGCCGGTTTGGGCTGCATTTGCTCGCGCATAAATTTCGCGCGCGCGGCTGGTCCGAATTTGGCATCGAGGATCGTGAACTTCTCCCGGACCGTAGCCTTGCCCTCGATCGTCGATCCGATCAGCCAGGGCCGACCCACTTGCGGTGTCATGATGATCGCATGCCAGCCGGTTTTGTACGGGCTCGCGCCGGCATCGCCGAACATGGACCAGTAGTCGGCGACCTCGAAACGCTCGACCTTCTCCCAAGGCTGATAGATCTCGGGCTTGCCACGGCACTCCAGCACGAAGAAGTACTGCCCGTCCCGAATCTCGATGCCGGCGGAGCGATCGACCCACTCCGGTACAGGTTCGTGGTCGCTGCGACCCAGGCCACGGGCGATCAAGCCGCAGATCACCGCGCCGGGATAGCTCAGGAACAGGAACCCGAGAATCAATCCGTCCCTGCCCCAGAGCGTTGAGCAGATCATAAGGACGCCGACGAAGCCAGCGAGCATCCCACTCGCTTCGCGCTTCTCTGCGAGCTGGGCCCATGTCGTGTCGGACGGCTCGGCATCGCGCCAACGATAGGTGAACTCGGGCCCGATGCTGGCGCCGCGCCGGAGCGTATGACGTGAAATGGATGCTGCTGCGAGAAGGCGCTGCCAAAGAGCGAGGAGCGGCTTCGCGTACTGGGACAATGTCATGACGGGTCACCCAGCATGTGCAGGAACGCCGCCGCCTGCTCCGCTTGTCCGAGCGCGACGTTGAGCGCGACATCGGGGCGATCGATGGATGCGAGATAGCTCGCGAGATAGCGGTGATTGGGCAGGATAGGCCGGCGTGTGATCCCGAGATCGAAGCTCAGCAGCACGGCGCCGATCTCCGCGGTCAGCTCTTCGCGATTGTAGACGGCATCGAACAACCGGATGTGACGTGGGCGGTTCATGCGTGTCCCTGCCCCGCTCCAGTGAATGAGCTCGTGCATGATGACCGTGCTGAGAAACTTCTGGCGCTGGATCAGGCGATACAGGCACGGCGGGATTACGATGATGTCCTGGTCCATGAGATAGACCGGCCCGAAGAAGTCCCGGAACTCGAGCCTGGCCTTGCAACGTGCTGCCAGATCGATGGCGGCCTTTACGGATCGCCGCGACCTGGCGGCGGGCGCACGCGTTTTCTCGCGGCGGGCAAGAGCCGCGGCGAGGAAGGCATCGAGATCGACGAGCGTGGTCATCACAGCGTCTCCCATGTGAAAGCGATGGCGTGGCGGGTCAGCGCGGCGCGCCAGGCACGCTCGATGCGCGGGTCGGC
>ERZ761609.1448-NODE-1448-length-20836-cov-36.038978_pt1 | contig 20836 bp, 19 predicted proteins | sample MGYA00511163_ERZ761609 | MGnify/ENA primary metagenome ERZ761609 (study PRJEB28899, sample SAMN02445070) | bioreactor sludge metagenome | biome: EBPR sludge | place: Australia: Brisbane, Thorneside Wastewater Treatment Plant | collected 2011-12-16 ... | reverse complement strand
AAGGCCAAGCCCGCCGCCGCTGAGGTCAAGCCCGCCGCCGCTAAGGCCAAGCCCGCCGCCGCTAAGGTCAAGCCCGCCGCCGCTGAGGTCAAGCCCGCCGCCGCTGAGGTCAAGCCCGCCGCTGCTGAGGTCAAGCCGGGCGCGGGCAAACACATCGTGCTGCTGGCGGGTGACGAGGAGTACCGCAGCGAGGAGGCGCTGCCCGCGCTGGGGCGCATCCTGCAGCGGCAGGGCTTCAAGTGCAACGTGTGCTTTTCCGCCGAGGAGGACGGCAGCATCAACCCCGACAAGGGCGACAGTCTCACCAACCCCGCCGCGCTGGACAGCGCGGACGCCATCATCATGCTGCTGCGCTTCCGCCGCTGGAATGAGGAGACTTTGGCGCGGTTCGACGCGGCTGTGAAGCGGGGCATCCCCGTGATCGCCCTGCGCACCAGCACGCACGCCTTTGCCGGCATCCCGGCGGAGAGCGCCTACGCCGCGTGGAACTGGAACAAGGACGGCGGCTGGGGAAAGAAGGTGCTGGGCGAGTCCTGGGTCAGCCACTGGGGCCGGCACAAGCACGAGGCCACGCGCGGAGTCGTCGAGGCCGCGAACGCGGGGCACGCCATCCTCAGCGGAGTCAAGGATGTCTTCGGCACCACGGATGTGTATGAGGCCGCGCCGCCCGCCGACGCCACCGTGCTCATGCGCGGACAGGTGCTCGCCGGCATGACGCCGGACTCCCCGCCGCTGGAGACGCTGAAGGCCACCAAGGACAAGGTGGAGCAGGGCATCAACGACCCCATGATGCCAATCGCCTGGACGCGCGTGGTGAAAAACGAGGCCGGCGGCGAAAATAAAATCTTCTGCACCACGATGGGCGCGGCCACGGACATCACCAACGAGGGGCTGCGCCGCATGATTGTGAACGCGGTGCATTGGGGCCTGGGCACGGAGGCGCCCGCGGAGATGGACCTGTCCCTGCCCGAGGGCTACGAGCCCACGACCTACGGTTTCAAAGGCTACCGCAAGGACCTCAAGGTGGCCGACCACGAGCTGGGCCGGTGAGCGCGCGGCTCAGCGCCCGAGGACTTGATCCAGGAAGGCGAGCACTTCCCCGGTGGCCGCGTCGCCTTCGAGGCCAAGGTCGGCGTTGAGCTTGCTGTGGTCCGTGTCCTTCGCGCCGAAGACTTTCACCGGCACGGAAGCCGCCTTGAGCACGGCGCCAAGGCGGAAGGCCTGCGCGCTGACATCGGGATGATTCGAGACATGCAGGATCAGAAAGGGCGGGATGCTTTTGCCCGCCGCGATGTGGGTGACAGCTGAGAAGTCGCGGTGGTTTTCCGCCGTGTGGCCGAATTTTTCCCGGTGTCCGAACTGGGCCTGAGGCTGGCCGTGAACGCGGCGGCGCGTCTCCGCCGTTTCGATGATGGCGGGCACATCATAGGTGTCCCCGTCCACGGGAATGCAGCCCTTCAACGCTGAGAAGGGCACGCCATGCGCCTTCAAGTGGCGGTCGTCCGTGCAAACCAGCGCCGCGAGCTGCGCGCCGGCGGAGTGCCCGCCGACGATGATGTGCTCCGGGTCGCCGCCGTGCCGGGCGATGTTGGCGCGCACCCAGCCCAGCGCCGCTGCCACGTCGCCGATGATGTCCGCCATCGCCACCTCGGGCAGCAGGCGGTAGTTGGTGGAGACAAAGACGCAGCCGCGCTCCTTGAACAGGCGCGGCTTTTCCTGCACGCTGGATTTGTCCCCCGTCTGCCAGCCGCCGCCGTGAATCCAGAAGACGACGGGCAGCTTTTCCGCCTTTGCCGGCGCGTGGATGTCGAGCACCTGGCGGGCGTGGCCGCCAGTCACATAAGGCACGTCCCGCTTTACCTCCTGGGCGTGTGAGAAGGCGGCCAGACTGACGGCGGAGAGAAAAAGCAGGGACTTCATGGCAGGCACGCATACGCGCTTCGAGGCGGCGCGCTTGCCAGCGTCTTTTCTTCTTGCGGGACCCGCCCGACCGGCGGCAAATTTTTTCCGAACGCCGCGTTCTACTCGCCCGCCTTTTCATCCCATGCTCCGCGCCATCCTGCTCTCCTGTCTTGTCCTCCCGGCTCTCGCCGAGGAATTCCCGGCCATCTACGACACCGAAAAAGGCGCGCCCATGTCCGCCGAGGAGGCCGCGGCCACGATGGAACTGCCGCCGGGCTTCAAGTGCCTCGTCTTTGCCGCGGAGCCGGATGTGCGCAATCCCATCGGCATCGCGTGGGATGCGAAGGGGCGGCTGTGGGTGGCGGAAAACTACACCTACGCCGAGAACCCCATGCGCTGGGACACGAAGCTGCGCGACCGCGTCATCATTCTCGAAGACAAGGACGGCGATGGCAAACACGACGGGCGGAAGGTCTTTTGGGAAGGCGGCAGCTATCTTACGAGCGTCGAGACCGGCTACGGCGGCGCGTGGGTGCTGCACAATGGCACGCTGAGCTTCATCGCGGATAAAAACGGCGACGACGTGCCCGATAGCGAGCCGGAGGTGCTGCTGGACGGCTTCAACGTGAAGACCATCGGCCACAACATCGTCAACGGCCTGCGCTGGGGCCCCGATGGCTGGCTTTACGGCCGCCACGGCATCACCGACACCTCCGCCGTCGGCGCACCCGGCACGCCGCTGGAAAAGCGCACCAAGATCAACTGCGGCATCTGGCGCTACCATCCCACGCGAAAAGTCTTTGAAGTCGTCTGCCACGGCGGCACGAACTCCTGGGGCCATGATTGGAATGCCGAGGGCGAGCTCTTCTGGATCAACACCGTCATCGGCCACCTCTGGCACGGCATTCCCGGAGCCTACTACCGCCGCATGTTCGGCACGCACCTCAATCCGCACGTCTATGAGGTCATCGAGCAGACCGCCGACCACTTTCACTGGGACACCGGCGCGGAAAGCTGGAGCGATCTCAAAAAATCCGGCATGAGCAGCAAGACCGACCTGCTCGGCGGCGGTCACGCCCACGTCGGCATGCTCATCTATCAGGGCGGCCTCTGGCCGGAGAAATACCACGGTGCCGTCCTCACCTGCAACCTGCACGGCAACCGCATCAACATGGACACGCTCCACCGCGAAGGCTGCGGCTACGTCGGCAAGCACGCGCCTGACTTCATGAAGGCCAAAGACAAATGGTTCCGCGGCATCGACCTCCTCACCGGCCCCGACGGCAACGTCTTCGTCGCCGACTGGAGCGACAGCGGAGAATGCCACGACAACGACGGCGTCCACCGCAGCAGCGGGCGGATTTACAAGATCGTGTATGGAAACGAAAAAGTGATTGAGAATTCAGACTTCGCAGCCTTTGACCTTCCAGTAGCTGAACGCGCGGGCGTCTTAGTCAGGATGTTACAGCTTGGAAACAACTGGTGGACCAGAATGTACTTTCAAAAGCTCGCCGAGGACATTCTAGCGAGCGCTGATTCGGGCGAAAAGATGACAGCTGTCGAGCATGCTGAAAAGCTGGTCCAAAGCGTAAAACGCGCAAAGTCCGAAAGTGAGCGAGCAAAGATGGTGCGAATGTTTGCGCCTGGATTTGATGTGGCAGGGCTTCCTGATTGGAACGTAGCTCTGAAAACGTTTGGGAACGAATACCAGAAACTGGCGAAGGACGACCCTTCTGGTTTGGTTCGGTTAAACGTGGCCTCATCAATGCAGCGTCTACCCCTCGAAGCCCGCTGGCCCATCGCCACCGCGCTCGCGAAGCACGAAGAAGACGCGAACGACCGCCAGCAGCCGCTCATGATCTGGTATGGCATCGAGCCGGCGGTGGCGGCGGAGCCGATGAAGGGCGTGGAGCTCATCCGCGAGGCAAAAATCCCCACCGTGCGCCGCCTCGTCGCCCGCCGCATCGCCGAGATGATCGAGGACAAGCCCGAGACCGTCGATGCGCTCGTGGCGCTCATGACCGAACGCGCCGACGTGCGCGGCGATATGCTCGCCGGCATGGCCGCAGGCCTGGATGGCTTTAGCAGCGCGAAGAAGCCAGCCGGATGGAGTGATGGAGTGGTGGAGAAATGGATTTCTGAAGCCCCAACACCTCAAAACTCCAATACTCCATCACTCCAAGGATTCATCCGCACCCTCTCCGCCCTCTTCGGCAGCGGCCGGGCCATCGAAGACCTCATCGTCCTCGTCAAAGACACCGACGGCGATGCGAATGCGCGCGTGAACGCCTTCAAGGGCCTCACGCGTGCGACGAACCCGGAGTTGCTCGCGGTCATCCGCTCGCTCATCAACGACAAAGTGCTCGGCACGGCGGCACGCAGCGCGCTGGCCGCCTATGACCATCCCAATATCCCCAAAGCCCTGCTCAATCCCTGGCCGCAGCGCAGCGAGGAGCAGCAGGCCGCCACCGTGGCCACGCTGGTCTCCCGTGCCAGCTACGCGCACGCTTTGCTCGACGCGGTGAAGGCGGGCGGCGTGCCCAAGAGCGCCATCACCCCCTACCAGGCGCGCGCCATCCGCAGCCTCAATGAGGAGGCCCTCAACGCCAAGCTCACCGAAGTCTGGGGCGAGCTGCGCGACACGCCCGAGGCCAAGAAGGCCGAGATGGCGGAGTGGCTCGCGAAACTGACTCCGGAACGCCTGTCCCAAGGAGATGCCATCCAAGGCAAGGCCGTCTTTGCCGCCGCCTGTGCCGCCTGCCACAAGCTTTACGGACAAGGCGGCCAGCTCGGCCCCGACCTCACCGGGAGCGACCGCCACAAGCTCACCTATCTGCTGGAAAACATCATAGATCCCAGCGCCATCGTGCCCGCCGACTACCGCATGACCGTCTTCCAGCTCAAGGACGGCCGCACCGTCACCGGCGTCATACCGGAGCAGACGGAGCGCGTGCTCACCATTCAGACTCCGGCGGAAAAGCTCACCGTCGAGAAAAGCCAGGTCGCCAGCCAGCAGCAACTGCCGATGTCCCTCATGCCGGAGGGGCTTCTCACCGCGCTGGGAGAAGAGCAGGCGGCGCATCTTTTCAAATACCTGATGAGCAGCGGGCCGCCCTGATCCAGGCGCGCAGCGTCATGTTGGAGTTCAAGCTTTAGCTTGTCCCCAGACTTCCCGCAGCGGAGTCCAGTCCCGTGCCGCCCAAAGGCTTCACTCCAACACAGCCGTGAGACCACTTGATGACACGAGCTGGAGCTTTCCGTGAATCTGTAAGCGCCGCTTCAATGTCAGGTGGACAAAGCCGGGCGGACCGTGCGTTGATAGGTCCCTCCCATGACACGACTCAGCCCATTCGCCCTGTTGCTCGCCCTTTCCTCCGCCGTTCTTGCTGACGGACCGAAGGACAACCTCGCCGACAATGTACGCCCCATTCCTCCGCCCGGGATCGAGGTGCCGGAGTCGGATGCCGCCGCGCTGAGGGAGGGCCTTGCCAGATTGCGCGCCGCCATTGACGCCGCCGCCAAAGCACAGGAGAAAAATCCGCGCCTGGCGCTGCTGCTGCCCGACATTGAGATCCATCACAAGGCGGTGGACTGGGCGCTGCGATACAACGAAATCCACAAGCCCGCCGAGCTGAAGTCCGCCCGCGAAATTCTGGCCGAGGGCATGGAGCGCGCGGCTCATCTCAAGGAAGGCCGCGCGCCATGGACCGCGCAGAAAGGCCTCGTGGTGCGCGGCTACCGCTCCCGTCTTGACGGCTCCGTGCAGCCCTACGGCATGGTCGTTCCGGAAAGTTACAGCGGCGCGCCCGCGCGGCTCGATGTCTGGTGCCACGGTCGCGGCGAGACTGTCAGCGAGCTTGTCTTCATGGACCAGCGCCGGAAGCAGCAAGGCCAGGTCTCGCCCGCCGGCGCGCTCGTGATTCATCCGTATGGCCGCTATTGCTGCGCCAACAAATTCGCTGGCGAGGCGGACCTCTTCGAGGCGCTGGAGCACGCGCGCCAGTTCTACGCGATTGACGAGGACCGCATGGTGATGCGCGGCTTCAGCATGGGCGGCGCGGCCGCGTGGCAGTTCGCCGTGCATTACGCCGACCACTGGTGCGCCGCCAACCCCGGCGCGGGCTTTTCAGAGACGCCGGAGTTTTTGAATGTCTTCCAGTCCGAGGACGTGAGCAGCATCCCGTGGTATCAGCAGACGCTGTGGAAATGGTACAACGCCACCGACAGCGCGGTGAACCTTTTCCACTGTCCCACCGTGGCCTACAGCGGAGAGATTGACCGCCAGAAACAGGCTGCCGACATCATGGAGAAACACCTGCGCCAGGAGGGCATCGAGGTGGTCCACATCATCGGCCCGGACACCGCGCACAAAATCCACCCAGACTCTCTCATCGAGATCGAGCGCCGACTTGCCGCCATCGCCTCTCTCGGACGCGACCGCACCCCGGGCGAGGTGCGCTTCACCACCTGGTTCCTGCGTTACAACCAGATGCACTGGGTGCGCGTGGACGCGATGAGGGAGCATTGGCAGCGCGCCCGAGTCCACGCCCTGCTCACCGGCCCGGCTGAAGTTACCGTGAAGACTGAAAACGTCGCCGCACTCACTCTCGACATGGCTTCCGGCCACTGCCCCATCAGTCCCATGGCTGATCCTGTGATCAAAGTGGACGGCTCGACGTTAAAGGCTCCGCGCGCCAAGTCCGACCGCTCCTGGCTCGTCCATCTGCGTCGTGACGATGCGGGCAAGTGGGCGCTGGCGAACACCGCGCACGCGCCCGGCAAGCTCGTGAAAAAACACGGCCTCTCCGGCCCGATAGACGATGCCTTCATGGACAGCTTCCTCTTTGTGAAGCCCACCGGCGCGTCTTTGCACGAGCAGACCGGCGCCTGGGCCGGGGCTGAAATGGATCGTGCCGTCTTCGAGTGGCGACGCCAGTTTCGCGGTGACGCCCGTGTCAGGGCCGACAAAGACCTCACCGAAGTCGACATCGCCGCGCACAACCTTGTTCTCTGGGGCGATCCTCAGAGCAACAGTGTGCTCGCCCGAGTGATTGCCAAACTGCCGGTCGGGTGGACGGCGGAAAAACTCACCGCCAATGGCAAGACCCATGCCGCTGAGACGCATGCCCCCATTCTTGTGTATCCAAACCCGCTGAACCCGGAGAAGTACATCGTCATCAACAGCAGCTTCACTTACCGCGAGTACGATTACCTGAACAACGCCCGCCAGGTGCCCAAGCTGCCCGACTGGGCTGTGGTGGACATCTCCCAGCCCCACACCAGCCAGGCTCCAGGCCGCATCGCCGACGCCGGTTTCTTTGACGAGGCCTGGCAATGGCGGAAGGAAACCCGGTGAGGGATGAAGTCTGCCGTCATCGCAGCAGTGCGGCGGCTTTTTTGGCGAAGTAGGTGAGGATCATGTCCGCGCCGGCGCGGCGGATGCCGAGGAGGGACTCGAGCATGACTTTTTCCTCGTCGAGCCAGCCGGCGGCGGCGCCGGCCTTGATCATGAGATACTCGCCGCTGACCTGGTAGGCGGCGAGGGGCAGGGTGGTGGTGGCGCGCAGGGCGGCGAGGATGTCGAGGTAGGGGCCGGCGGGCTTGACCATGAGCATGTCGGCGCCCTCGGCCTCGTCGAGCGCGGCCTCGCGCAGGGCCTCGCGGGCGTTGGCGGGGTCCATCTGGTAGGTTTTTTTGTCGCCGGCTTTGGGCGCGGAGTCGAGCGCGCCGCGGAAGGGGCCGTAGTAGGCGCTGGCGTATTTGACGGCGTAGCTGAGGATGGAGACGGCCTGGTGCCCTTCGTGGTCGAGGGCGGAGCGCAGGGCGGCCACGCGGCCGTCCATCATGTCGCTCGGCGCCACGATGTCGGCCCCGGCGCGGGCGTGGCAGAGGGCCTGCTGGCAGAGGACTTCGAGGGTCTCGTCATTGAGGATGCGGCCGTCCGGGGAGACGAGGCCGTCGTGGCCGTCGCTGTTGTAGGGGTCGAGCGCCACGTCGGTGATGACGGCCAGCGCGGGATGCGCGGCTTTTAGGGCGCGGATGGCGCGGGGCACGAGGCCGTCGTCGTTGTGGCACTCGGCGGCGTCGGGTGTCTTCAGCTCGTCGGGGATGCGGGGGAAAAGCACGACGGCGGGGATGCCGAGCGCGTGCGCCTCTCCCGCCTCGGTGACGAGGTCCCGCAGGCACCAGCGCTGGCAGCCGGGCATGGCGTCAATGGGCGTGTTTGCCCCTCCTTCCTGGATGAAAAGCGGGTAGATGAAGTCCGCCGAGCGCAGCACCGTCTCGCGCACCAAGTCGCGGATGGCGGGGGACTGGCGGTTGCGGCGGGGGCGGATGGGCATTTGCATGGCGTCATGATGGCAGGGGCGTGCGGGAGAGCAAAGGGAGAGTGGAATGAGGAAATTCGAAATTCGAAGCTCGAAGCCCAGTTTTCGAATTTCGATATTCGAGCTTCGTTTTTTCCCCAGGCTTGCGGGAGGCGCGGCTTTGTGAAAAGGCTTCGGTGTTATGCAAAGACGCGCCTTTCTCACCTCCGCCCTCGCCGCAGTCCTCAGCCCCATCGCCGCGCGGGAGGGGCGCGCGGCGCGCATCGTGCTGCGGTCATCGTGGCAGACGGTGAACATTGGCGACATCGCCCACACGCCGGGGATGCTCGCGCTTTTGGAGAAGCACCTGCCCGGGGTGGAGGTGCGCCTGTGGCCGAGCAAGGTGGACAATGGCGTGGACGAGCTGCTCATGGCGCGCTTCCCGAAGCTGAAGATCCTCAAGTCGCAGGCGGAGATCCAGACCGCCTTCGAGGAGTGTGATTTCCTCCTGCACGGCTCCGGCCCCTCCCTCGTGGCGCAGCGGGATGTCATCCGCTGGAGCGAGGCCACGGGCAAGCCCTACGGCATCGGCGGAATCACCTTCTCCACGCGCGGCTCCACCTCCACGCGGGACGCGGCGGACGAGGCCGTGCAGGCCACGCTCCGCGTCTTCAATGGCGCGCGCTTTGTCTTCTTCCGCGACTCGGTCTCCCTGGCGCTGGCCAAAAGCCTCGGCTGCACCTGCCCGGTCATGGAGTTCGGCCCGGACGGCGCCTTTGCCACGGATCTGCGGGAGGAGGAAAAGGCGCTGGCCTTTCTCAAAGAGCACGGGCTGGAGGAGGGCGGGTTCCTCTGCTGCATCCCGCGCCTGCGCTACACGCCCTACTGGGTCATCCCGGAAAAGAAGGCCAAGCCCGACCCCGAGAAGCACGCGCGCAACGAGGCCATGAAAGAGCACGACCACGCCCAGCTCCGCCAGGCCATCATCGAAGTCGTGCGCCAGACCGGCATGAAAGTGCTCGTCTGCCCGGAGGACAAAACGCAGATGGCCGTGGGCAAGGAGATGCTCTATGACCCGCTGCCCGAGGACGTGAAAAAGCGCGTGGCATGGCGTCCGGGCTACTGGCTCACCGGCGAGGCGCTCAGCACCTACGCGCGCAGCGCCGGCCTCTTCGGCAACGAGATGCACAGCCCCATCATGTGCATCGGCGCGGGCATCCCCGCCATCGTCTGCCGCTGGGCCGAGCAGACCAGCAAAGGCTTCATGTGGCGTGACATCGGCCTGGACGAATGGCTCTTCGACCTTGATGACGAGGCGCAGCTCCCCGGCATTGTGCCCGCCGTGCTAACTCTCGCCAAAGACCCCGTCGCCGCCAAGGCCAAAGCCGCCAAAGCCCGCGCCTACGTCGCCCAGCGCCAGGCGCGCATGATGCAGGCCGTGGGGAAGGGGTGAGGAATCCCGCCCTTGCCAGCGCCTGGGCGGGGTCGTAGTCTTGCCGCGCATGGCTCTTGATCTCCAAAGCATCCAGCTCCCCCCGCCGGGAGCCCGGCTTCGCCTCCCGCCGAAAACGGGACGGAAGCCGAGCTATGAGGAAGCCTATCAACAAGTGCGCCGCCAGCTTCAGGACACCGGTTCCCAGGCTGCCATGTCCGTGCAGATGAACTCCCAAGTCCGCGCCGCTCATGCTCAGCCGCTCCGAACTGGCGCGTCTCATTGATGGCCCGGCCCTCGACCGGGAAATCCGCCGCCTGGGGAAAATGGGGGGTGGCTGGATTCATGCGGCCAGCGTGCCCGCCGTGCTCGCGCTAGCCAAAGGCTTCGATGTGGTCTTTGAGGAGTTGAAAATGGCCCCGGAACTTGCCAAAGGCATGGCAAGCTGCATAGATGTCACTTGATGACATCAAAACATCATCATTCCGCCGTAAAACCAGTCATGATATGGAAGAGCAAATGACCATGAGACTTGAGGGAGTGTCCGCTTCGGAATGGGACTGGGTGCGCCGTCTGATCGCGGATGTCCAGGAGCAGGAGAGGCATGAGCACCTCGTGGCACTATGGGCTCAATGGCGCATCGCTGTCCGTTTTTTCAGGCAGGCTGAGTTCATTCTGATGCGTCAAAAACAACCGGGAGCGGTGGATTTCAAATTCCATCGCGCCTGTCTCACAGGGTTGATCAGCATTGGCGAGTTTTTGCTGCTTCATATTGCCGAGTCGGGGGATCGGGAGGAATTGTCGCGACTGGGTTTTTCCGGGGAAAATGCCGAGGCCGCGCTCGCGACCTTGCGCTCCAACTGGGACGAGTGGCATGGAGAAAGCTCGCCGGACAGGATTCGGTCCATTCAACAAAAGCTGCTTGAATTGAATGGCGAGGCACAAGCTCATTGAAGAGCTCCACGCGGCCTGGTACGACGCCCTGTGGGCCACAGGCGAGGGAGCGGACGACAAGCGCAAGGCTCATCTGATCCTGAGAGACGAGGCATGCCGGTTGTTTGATTGTTCGCCCTCGGAACTGCAGCAAGCCCTGCGGGGAGACTTCTCGAAATGGTGCCGTGAAAAAGCACTGCCAAAACCGCCGCAATCCTGAACGAGCGTGACTCCTGGTCCGCGCCGTGCTCACCCGGCCTCGAAGCCGGCGATGATGCGCGGGTAGTCTGTGAGGCGGACGAGCTGGATGCTGTATCGCTGCGCGATGGCGTCGGCCTCAGACTCGGGGTAGTCGTCGCGGTAATAGACCTCCCGCACGCCGTAGGCGCAGAGCATTTGCATGCAACTGGTGCAGGGCTTGGTGGTGCATGCCACAAGCTTCACGTTCCCGCGGGTGAAGAGGCTGCACAGGTTCACCTCGGCGTGGAGCATGTATTTGCGCCGGTCGTCGCGGTCGTGCCAGAATTCGGGGCTGGCATTGTAGCCAGGGGCCAGGCCGTTGTAGGCGGTGCCGATGACGCGGTTGTCGAAGTCAATGGCCACGGCGCCGACTTTTCGATACGGGTCCTCGGAGCGCAGGCTGGCCACGTGGGCCAGGGCCATGGCGTATTCGGGCATCGTCAGCCGGGTGCGCTTGGGGTCGGTGTCGGACATGCGGGGCATTCAGCCGCGCGCGGGGGCGGCGTCAACGCGGGATGTGGCAATGCCGCCAGACGAGTTGCGCGGGTGTGTTTCCAGCTTCACCCTGGGCCATGCGTTTTCCCAGTTTCTTGATCGGTGTTTTCATGGTGGTTCAGCCCGCGCGGGCATGGTGGGATGGCGGGCATAAAGCCATCGCCCTCATCGCCTACGACCATCTCAGCGAGAGCGAGCGCGCCTGGGTGATGACGAGGCTGGAGGCGCATCCGACGCGCGAGGAGCTCTTCGAGCTGCCGTTGCGCGAGGAGTTTGCCTCCGCCGCGCCCGACGCGGACACCCGCGCGCGCTGGTTCTTCGCCCAGGCCGCGATCTGGTCCGACCTCATTCGCCGTGACGGCGGCTACCCGAACGCCAAGGAGATCAACGCCGCGCACCACCACAGCACCTGGCACTATACCGACCTGGCCGTCTTCCCGGACAATGCGGCACGCGCGGCGCTTGCGGCCAAAGCCGCCCCGCCGCCCATGGACTGGCAGCCCGGCATGACCGAGCCGGAGGAGGGCTTCAACTCCATCCAGACACTCCGGCGCTTGCTCCATGAGCTGGCCGATCCCGCACGCGATCACGGCGGGCAGGGTGTGAACCTTTGCTGGCTCTTTCACTGCCTCGGAGACACGCACCAGCCCTGCCACTGCGCGCAGATTTTCATCCCTGAAAAACTGCCCGACGGCTGCGAGGGCGCCAACCGCATCATGATCCTCGGTTTGAAGTCCGCGCAGCCCGTGCTCACCAGCGATGTGCTGCACGCTTTTTGGGACAGCCTCTGGAACGATGAAAAAAACGGCCTCGCCGATGTCAGCGCCCGTCTTGCGCCGCTCAAGGCGGATGCCGCACTCTGGTCGAAGGGCGCCGAGGCCGCGCGCGAGCTGGACCCGCTGGAATGGTTGAAGGAAGGCCATGCCCTGGCGGAAAGCCATGTGTATTCCCCCGCGCTGCTGCGCCGTCTTGCCTCAACCAGCGCGCAGCCAAACACGCGCAGCAGCCGCGGCGGCAACGTCATGATGGTCTCGATGACCACGCTCGACCGCGACGCCTATGTTCGCGAGGCGCGCTTTGTCTCGCGGCAGCAGATGGTGACCGCCGGGCTCAGACTCGCCGCCGTGCTCAAGGACGTCATCGCGCGTTCACACTGAGCGCGCCGCTCACCCCTCGACACAGGCCACCGCCAGCGCGGCGATGCCCTCCTCCCGGCCCACGAAGCCCATGCGCTCGTTCGTCGTGGCCTTCACGCCCACCTGGCCTGGCGTGATGCCCAGCGCGGCGGCGATGTTCTCCTTCATGGACGGCGCGTGTTTCATCACCTTCGGCGCCTCGGCAACGAGCGTGCTGTCCACATTGTGGATGGCAAAGCCGTGCTCTTTGGCCAGCGCCGCGCACTTTTCCAGAATGCGCAGGCTGGAGATGCCCTCGATGCTCATGTCCGAGGGGGGGAAATAAAAACCTATGTCCGGCAGTCCCATGGCGCCGAGCACGGCATCCGCGATGGCATGGCAAAGCACGTCCGCATCCGAGTGCCCCTTCAAGCCCATGCTGTGAGGGATCACCACGCCGCCTAAAACTAGGGGGCGGCCAGTTTCAAAACAATGCACGTCGTAGCCGATGCCGGTCCGGATCATGCGCGGAATGTGGAGAGCCGGGAAGGCCGCGCATGAAAAAAAACTCACGCCTGCCCGCCGCCAAAGGTCCGCATCTGGGCGCGATAGTCACGCGGAGTGCGTCCGACGACCTCGCGGAAGCGGCGGTTGAAGTTGGCGAGGTTCCGGTAACCGCAATCGAGGGCGATGTCGGTGATGTTGTGCTGGTCCTCGGCGATGAGCCGGCAGGCGCGGCCAATGCGCACCTCATTGATGTACTCGGGCACGGTTTTGCCCGTGCGGGAGCGGAAGAAGCGGCTGAAGGCGCCCTCGCTCAGATGCGCGAGTCTGGCGAGCTGGCCGCGGTCAATGTCCTCGGTGAGATGCTGGTGAATGAAGTCGCACACGCGCTCCATGCGGCCCTGGTCGGTGGCGTGCAGGGTGGGTTCGTAGCCTGCGCTGGCCAGCGGGCGGAGGTCCCTGGCACAGGCCAGGATGTCGAGGATGGCCAGCAGGTCCACCACGCGCGTCAGGCCGCCGGCCTCCGCCAGATGGCGCAGCCGCTGCGCCACTTCCTTCCTTGTCTGTCCGCGCACCTCAAGCCCGCGCGCGGCGCGGCGCAGCAGGCGCTTCACGCCCTCCGCCTCCGGCATGTTCATGAAATCGCGACCGAGGAAGTTCTCCTCGAAGCGGATGACGACGGCCTCCACGCCGCCCTTTCCCGCGTCCTGATGCCAGATGTGGGGCAGGTTCGAGCCTAGCAGCACCATGTCGCCGTCGGTGAGCGGGGCTATATTGTCTCCGACAACCCGGTGTCCGCTGCTGCGCAGGGCGAGGGTGAGCTGGTACTCCGGATGGAAATGCCAGCGCGTGCCGTAGTCGGGGCCTTCGATCACCTCGCAGTGAAACGACTCCCAGTCACGACGCGGCACTTTTTCAAAGACAGGCTTCATGGCGGCATTGTAGGGGGTCTTTCAGAATTGGAACCACGAAATAAAACGGGAAACAGCAACAATCCCGCGATTCATGAGGCCAGCTTTTTCACAAACTCCGCCAGCGCGCGAGCATCCTCCGTGTTCGGCGATCTAGTGCTGGCGCATTCAGCACTGGCAAAGTCACAGCGGTGCGCGATGCGTCCGTCCTTCCAGACCCAGGCGCGCGGGTTGTGCGGGCCGACCTGGCGCGGATCACTCCAGGTGTGGATGCCGAGTGTGCGGTCGTTGACAGCGGCTGCGATGTGCATCGGGCCGCTGTCCACGCTGACCACGCCCCGCGCGCGGCGCAGCAGCCAGACCAGCTCCGGCAGGGTGGTGCGCGCGCTCAGGTCGGTGATGTGCTCGCCCCGCGGCACGGACACCCCATTCCTCACACCGACGAGCACGACCGGGCTCGGTGCCAGCGCGGCGCAGAGCGCCTCAAGCACGGCGGGTTCCAAAGACTTGCCTTTGCCGCGTGACCAGGGATGCACCACGACCGCATCCTCGCGCTCCGGCCAGCCGGCGGGCATGGTTCCCTCCGGCAGCGGCGTGCGCGGCTTTTCCAACGGGATGCCGAAAGCGCTCGGGACTTCCAGATAGCGCTCCAGGGCATGGGCCCCGGCATTGACGGCAATGACATGGTCATGAAAAAAGCGCGCGCCTTCGCGCGAGTCGGACAGTCCCACGACGGGCCGCGAACCGCTCAAGCGCGCGACCAGCCCGCTGCGCAGCAGGCCCTGGAAATCGAGCACGATCTCCGGCTCCGGATGCGGGCGGCGCCTCCACTGCGCGGAGATCCAGTTCAGAAAACGCATGCCGCCGAGCAGCCCCCGGAAGCTTTTGCGCGGAAAAGGCACCACCTCATCCACCACGGAGGAGCCTTCGATGAGTGGCGCCCACTCCGGGTTTGCCAGCCAGCGCACACGCAGGTGCGGGTGCGCGTTTTTGATGGCATGCACGGCTGGCAGGGTGTGGACGATGTCGCCGAGCGAGCTGGGTTTGACCACCAGCAGGGAGCGGAAGTCCGCCAGGTCCGGCAGTTTCCGCGTGTTCATCACTTGCCCAGGGCCAGCCGCTCCGCCAGCAGGCTCGGCAGGCCGGCGGCGCGGATTTTGTCCTGCGCGGTCTGAATGTCATACTCGACGCGGCGGATGGCGATGGTCTGCGCCTGCGCGTCATAGATGGCATACGAGGCGCGCCAGTCGCCGTCGCGCGGCTGGCCGACGCTGCCGACATTGACGAAGTATTTCACGCCGCGCTGCAGCGTCACCTCGTTGCCGCGGGCTGCGCGCACGGAGTCGTCCTTTTCAAAGATGCGCGGCACATGGGTGTGGCCGTAGAAACAGACCTGGGTGAACTGGTAGCTGAAGCTGGCCATCGCGTCGAAGCGGTTGGTGACATAACCCCAGCTTCCGGGGGAGTCGAGCGTGGCATGGACGATGGTGAAATCCCGCACCTGGCGCACGAGCTTCAGGTCACGCAGCCACTGGCGCTGCTCCTCGCTGAGCTGCTCGCGTGTCCATAGCAGCGCGGCCTGGGCCAGGGGGTTCAGCTCCTCCAGGTTGCTGGTGCTGGCTGCGCCCTCGTCATGATTGCCGCGCACGGTGGGGCAGTTCATCTCCCGCACGGTCTCCAGGCACTCCGCCGGATTCGCCGCGTAGCCCACGATGTCGCCCAGGCACACATGGCTGGCGCAGCCCTGCTCATGCGCGTCCCAGAGCACGCTTTGCAGCGCCTCCAGATTGGCGTGGATGTCTCCGAAAATGCAGAATTTCATCGGGTCGGGCGATGGGACGAATTTTCGATCATCGGAAAACAGGAGGGAAAATCAAGTCATTCGGCAGATTCATTTCTCCACAGCGCCCGCGTCGGCTGTCTTCGCGCGTTTGGACAAGTCCAGCTCGATGACGCCATACTTCTGCTCGTAGGCCTGGAGTGTCTGGGTGAGGTGGACCCAGAGGCGCTTGGCGCCGTCGTAGCTGGTGGCCACGCGGCTGACGATGCGCGCGTCCTCCTCGATCAGCGGGCCGAAGGCATTCAGATTCATGGCGAAGTCGAGCACCACTTCATTGGGCGTGGCAAACACGCGGCTGACATTCGAGTAGGCGGCCGCGGGTGCCGGCTGGGCGCGGGGCGCGGGGGGAGCCTCGGCTCCGACGATTTTGACGTTGCTGGACATGATGGGTGGAGAGGGGGTTCAGGAATTCAGGATGCGGGCGGGATGGGTGTACACATTCATCGTGCCGCCGCGCAGAAAGCCGATGAGAGTCTGGCCGCCCTCGCGCGCGAAGTCCACCGCCAAACTGCTCGGCGCGGAGATGGCCGCCACCACGGGCACGCCGGCAGCCAGCGCCTTTTGCATGATCTCGAAGGACACGCGCCCGCTGACCAGCAGGATGTGCCGGTCCAGCGGCAGCAGGTTTCTTTGCAGGGCGAAGCCGAGCACCTTGTCGAGCGCGTTGTGGCGGCCCACATCCTCGCGCAGCACGAGCAGGTTTCCCTCCAGGTTAAAAATGCCGCTGGCATGAAGACCGCCCGTGGCGGCGAAGGTCTCCTGCGCGGCGCGCAGTTTCTCCGGCAGGGAGGCGATGACACTCGCCTCGACCCGCGCGTCCGCCGTCACGGCGGGAAAGCTCTGGAACACGGACTCGATGCTTGTCTTGCCGCACAGGCCGCAGCTCGACGCGCTGAAAACATGCCGTGTCAGCGACTCCCAGTTCACCACCGCGCCGCCGAGAAGCACGTCCACGATGTTTCCATGCGTGTTGCCCATGCTTGGGCACTGGGAGATTTCCAGAATGTCCCGCGCCGTTTTTATCACGCCCTCGCTGACGAGAAAGCCGGCCGCCAGCTCCTCGTCATGCCCCGGCGTGCGCATCACCACCGCCACGCTGCGGCCCTCCACGCGGATCTCCAGCGGCTCCTCGCGCGCGGTGACATCCGCGCGCTCCTCGCCGCCTCCGCCCACGGTGACGCGGCGCACCAGCGCGTGCGCCGCAGGGGCGTTTTCAGCATCCGTCATGACGTGGCCTCCACCAGGTCGGCGCTCACCAGGCCTTGAGTCACATGGCGCGGCTCGGCGATGAGGCGGATGAGCTTGTCGAAAATGTCCCTGCCGCGGGTGATCTCGATCTCCACGCGCAGGAAATAGATGGGCAGGTCTCCGGGCGGCAGTTTCGGGAAGCGCACAAAGTCCTTCTCCGTGGTCAAAATGGCATGGGCGCCGGCCTTCTCGCAGCGTTCGATGAACTGCGTGATCTCCTTTTCCTGAAAGCGGTGGTGGTCGGTGAAGCGCTTCACCCACTGCACGCGCGCGCCCAGCTTGCGCAGCCCGTTTTCAAAGCTCTCCGGCACGGCGATGCCGGAGAGCGCGCCGACATACTTGCGGCTCATGGCGTCCAGCGGCAGGCGCTCGCCGGTGTGGATGTCCTCAAAATGCACGGGCCGGTGGCGGCACTCGATGATTTCCGCCACGCGGTTGTGCCTGCGGATTTGCTCAATGACCTCTCCGCTGTCGCCGTCCGACTTGGTGAGGAAGATGTAGCTGGCGCGGCGCAGGGAGGCGGGCGGCTCGCGCAGGGTGCCGCGCGGCAGCATGTGGCCGGTGCCGAAGGGCGCGGTTTTGTCCACCAGCACGATGTCGTGCCGGTGCTTGAGCTTGAGGTATTGCAGGCCGTCGTCGAGCAGCAGCACATCCGCGCCGAATTTGCGGATGGCGTGGGCGCCGGCCTTCACGCGGTTGCGGTCCACCACCACGGGCACGCCTTTGCAGTTCTGCGCCAGCATGTAGGGCTCGTCACCGGCCACATAGGAGTCGAGCAAAACGCGTTCGCCATCCGAGACGACGCGCGGCAGCGGCTCGCGCGGTTTGCGGGCGAATCCCAGCTTCGCGGCGATGCGCCAGCCGAGCGGGATTTTGCGCTGGCGTTTGCTTTTGTAGCCCCGGCTCAGGATGGCGACCCGCCGCCCGCGCTCGTGCAGCGCCTTGGCGAAGAGCTCCACCACCGGTGTCTTCCCCGTGCCGCCGACGGTGATGTTGCCGATGCTGATCACCGGCACGCCCAGATGGTGGTCGTGGATGTAGCGCTCACGGTAGAGGAAAAGCCGCAGCCGCACCGCGCCGGAGTAAATGCCGGAAAGCAGCCTGAAAGCCGCGCGCAGCAGCGTCGGCCGGATGCCACGCTTGTGGTGGATGATCACCTCAATGAGGTATTGTTCGAGGTCTTCAAGGGTGTCTTTCATCCTGCGGGGCGGCGGGCCACCCCTTACAGCCTGCGCGCCGGAAGCTCAACAGCCGGGTGCGCGCCCTCTCCCGCGCGTCCGCCGGGTCCATGAGCTTGAAAAGCCGGGCCGAAGGCGTTAGCACACGCCTTGTGTCCCACCCCCAGCCTCCAGCCTCCCTGCTCGGCATCACTCCGCCGGAGCTGGCCGCCGCTTTCACTGAAATGGGCGAGCCGGCCTTCCGCGCGCGGCAGGTGCTGGAGTGGACCTTCCAAAAGCGCGCCGCCGGCATCGAGGGCATGTCCAGCCTGCCGAAGGCCCTGCGCGCCGCGCTCGCGGAGCGCTTCGTCACCCGCACCATGAGCATCGCCCGGGTCACGGGATCAAAGGACACGACGCGGAAATTCCTCCTGCGCCTGAGCGACGGACGCTATGTGGAGACGGTGCTCATTCCGGCGAACCCCGCGCTCTACGGCGGCAAGTCCGACCGCCGCACCCTCTGCGTCTCCAGCCAGGTGGGCTGCGCCTACGACTGCAAATTCTGCGCCAGCGGCCTGGCCGGCTTCACGCGCAACCTCACCGCCGCAGAGATCGTCGAGCAGATCGTCCAGGTCGAGCAGCACACCGGCGAGCGGGTGGACAACCTCGTGTTCATGGGCATGGGCGAGCCGCTGGCGAATTACTCGCACGTCACCAAGGCCATCGAAATCCTCAACGCCGAATGGGGCGTCGGCATCGGCGCGCGCCACATGACCGTGAGCACCAGCGGCCTGGCCCCGCAGATCCGCAGGCTGGCGGACTTCCCCCTGCAAATCCGCCTGGCCATCTCCCTGCACGGCGCCACCGACGAGGTGCGTGACCGCATCATGCCGGTGAACCGGAAGCATCCTCTTGGCGAGCTCTTCGCCGCCCTGGAGGTCTGGCATGAAAAGCGCAAACAGCACCTAACCTTCGAGTTCATCCTCATTGAGAATGTGAATGACAGCCTTGAGCAGGCCCGCGCCCTGGCGCGGCTGGCGCGCCCGCTGGAGGCCAAGGTGAACCTCATCCCCTACAACACCGTCGAGGGACTGCCCTGGACGCGCCCCTCCGAGGAATGTCAGGACGCCTTTCTCGGCGCGCTGTTGAAGGCCGGCGTCAAAGCCACCCTGCGCCGTGAAAAAGGCCACGACATCGCCGCCGCCTGCGGCCAGCTCCGTCTCAAGCAGGAGACCGCTGAAGGCATCATCGAGTCCCCCGTCCCCGCAAGGCGCGTCACCATAGGCGCCGGCGCGTGAGTGCCGCCCGGCGTCCGTCCCAGCCTTGGCGCTTGACCCCCGCCGCATCCTTCTGACACTGGCCGCAGTGACGCTCGCCGCCGCCATCCTGTATCTCTCCCTGCTCGCCCTGCTGGCCGTCATTTCCGCCGTGGAGACAGCCATTCACAGCGCGCGCGACATCGAGCCGCGCCTGGAGGCCGCCGGCCCCGGCATGGCACAAAAGCTGCGCAGCATCGCCGCGAACCCCTTCGCCCACTTGCACCGCGCCCTGCTGCTCTCCGCCACCTTGAACCTGGCCCTGGCCGCCCTCGGCCTGCACCTGGTCTCCGGTCCGTTGCGCGCCGCAGGGTGGAACCCCTGGGCGGCCACCGCGCTCATCTTCTGCGCCACAGTGCTCGTCGGCGATGTGCTGCCGAAATTCCTCGCCGCCCGCGCGCCCACCAGCGTGCTCCAGGGCGGCCTGCGCCTGCTGGTGCCGCTGCAGCCCGTGCTCGACCCCTTCGCCGCCTGGGCGGACAAAATCACCGATCTGCTGCTCAAGCGCGTCATCCCCAGCCGCGTGAAGTTGAACCCCAAGATCACCCGCAACGAGTTCGAGACCCTGGTCGAAATGCGCCAGGAGCAGGGCCTGCTCGGCGCCGACGAGGCCGAAATGCTGCGCGAGGCGCTCGACATCGAAACCCTCACCGTGCGCGACTGCATGGTGCCGCGCGTGGACCTCACCCTCATGGCCGTGGACGACAAGCCTGAGAAAATCGCCGCCGCCCTCGAGCAGTCCTCCGGCCGCTTCGTCGTCTTTCACGGCGAGACACCCGACATGGTCGAGGGCGTGCTCGACACCGAGGCCTGGAAGCTCGCGGGACGCCCCGACTGGCGCGGCATGCTCTTCAGCCCGTCTTTTGTCCCCGAGACCCTGCCCGTGCTCGACGCGCTCGACCAGCACCTGAAGCGCACCGCCATGCCCGTGCTCATCGCCGACGAATACGGCGGCCTCGAAGGCATGGTCGGGCAGGAGGAGATCGCCGACTGGCTGCTGCACGAGGCAGCGCCCTGGCTCGGCGAGGCAAGCGAGATCCGCCACCTCGGCGGCGGGCGCTACATCGTGGACGGCGGCACCCGCATTGACGACGTGAACCGCGAGCTGCGCGCCGCCATCCCCGACGAGGGTGTGGACACCATCGGCGGATTTGTCTTCAACCACCTCGGCCACATGCCGAAGGCGGGCGAGCGCGCCCGCCTCGACGGCATCACCCTCAAGGTCCGGCGCGTCGTCCGCGCCCGCATCATCGAGGTGGAGCTGCGCCTGGACGAGGCGCGTCGCGCGGAACTGCAAAGCGTGGAGGAGGCCGGAGCATGAGCTGGCTGCTGCTCCTCGCGCTCTGCCTGGCCGTCTCCTTCACCCTCTCAGGGCTGGAGAGCGCCGTGCTCACCGTCAGCCGCGTGCGCATGAGGCACGCCGCCGGCGCCGGCGACC
>ERZ761609.1447-NODE-1447-length-20854-cov-11.596375_pt1 | contig 20854 bp, 17 predicted proteins | sample MGYA00511163_ERZ761609 | MGnify/ENA primary metagenome ERZ761609 (study PRJEB28899, sample SAMN02445070) | bioreactor sludge metagenome | biome: EBPR sludge | place: Australia: Brisbane, Thorneside Wastewater Treatment Plant | collected 2011-12-16 ... | reverse complement strand
CGCATGCCCCAGCGCCTGCGCGAGCCGCGTGAAGGTGGCGGGCTGCAATCCTGCGGCGCTGGCGATGTCGCGCATCGACCGGGTGGCGGCGTCAAACTCGTTGTCGACGATATAGCGGCCGGCGTCCTGCAGCCGGCCGGGCAGGTCCGGCAGCCGCAGACGGATCTGTTCCAATGGCGTCTCGCGCAACGGTGCTACAGGCATGAAACATGTGTTTCATGCTTTCACTTGTTCTGCAACAACTGAATCTCGGTCTGGCCTGGGAGGTTGGCGAGTTTGTGACTCTTGCGCCGAAACGCTTGGGCGCGGGTGTCGTCCCGTCGCTGTCTAGTCCGACGCGGGGGCCAGCCGGCCAATGGCCCGGATCGGCTCGGCCAGGCGCTCGTAGGTTTCGCGGCCGGTCAGCGCGATGATGCGGCGTTCGTGCTGCTCCGCGAGATCGTGCAGCCGTGGCATCAGGCTGCGGCCGGCTTCAGTGAGGAACAGGGCATAGGAGCGCCGATCCTGTGGCACGGTCTGCCGTTTGACGAAGCCGCGCCGCTCAAGCGCATCAATCATGGCCACGAAGTTCGTCTTCTTGATGCCGAGCGACTGCGCGACCTGGCTTTGCGTCAGGCCGGGGTTGTTCTCGATGATTGTGAGAATCGAGTATTGAGCCGGCTTGATGTCCTCACCGGAAAAGGTGTGGAAGAAATCCTGGAAAATCGCGATCTGCGCGCGCCGGATGGCATAGCCCATGCGGGCGTCCAACTGGCCGTAGTTGATCGCCGGCATGCTGGACGCGATGGTCTGTTTCGGCGGATGCTTCACGGTACGGCTCTTTCCGCAGGACCCCGGGATTCCAGGGCCGGCCCGGCGATATTGACGGTATTGGATAGTTATGCAAGATAACTATCTAAACTCTGCGGCGGTTGCGCCTTCATTGCGCGGCCGGCGCCAGCAAGAACACTGGTCGCATGCATGTGACCGGGGGAGGATGCGATGGCGCGGATCGACCTGCCGCCGACACTGAAGTTCCATCAGGAAGGCCCGGTGGGCGTGATCGCGCTGGCGCGACCGGAAAAGCGCAACGCGCTCGACGACGAGACGATCCTTGGCTTGCAGCGCCTGTTTTCGGAACTGCCGGATGCGGTCCGCTCGGTCGTCCTGCACGGAGAGGGAACGCACTTCTCCGCAGGGCTCGATCTCAGCGAAGTCGCGGACGCCATGGACCTCTACAAGGGCGTGCGCCATTCGCAGATGTGGCATCGCGCCTTCAATGAAATCCAGTTCGGCCGCGTCCCGGTGTTCACCGTGCTGCATGGCGCGGTCGTTGGCGGCGGGCTCGAACTCGCCGCTTCGACGCATGTGCGCATCGCCGAGCCCTCAGCCTACTACGCCCTGCCGGAAGGTCAGCGCGGCATCTTCCTCGGCGGGGGCGGATCGGTGCGGATCACCCGGCTCATCGGTGTGCCGGCGGTGCAGGATCTGATGCTGACCGGCCGCACGCTTTCGGCGGAAGAAGGGCATGTGCGCGGTGTGAGCCAGTACCTCGTCAAGGAAGGCGAGGGCATGGCCAGGGCCATGGAACTGGCCCAGCGCGCGGCCACGAACGCTCCGGTCAGCAACTTCGCCATTCTCAACGCCTTGCCGCATATCGCCGAGAGCAATCCCGGGTCCGGCTTCTTCACGGAATCGCTCATGGCTTCGATCGCCGAGCACACGCCGGAGGCACGCCAGCGGCTTAAGGATTTTCTCGAAAAGCGGGCGGCGAAGGTGCTGCACACCAAAGACCCGTGACCGCGCGCGGGACCTGAGACGGGGAGGGGAGACGATGGCCGCCAGCATGCGCGATGTGCGACTGGGAACGCTCGGGGTCGCGATGGAGCGCCGCCCCGACGGCGTCATGATCATTCGCTCGACCGAGCCGCTGCGCCCCTGGGAAACCCGTCTCACCGACTATCTCGTCCGCTGGGCGCGCGAGGCGCCGGACCGGGTCTATCTCGCCGAGCGCGTGCCCGATGGCGGCTGGCGGACGATGACCTATGCGCAAGTGCATGATGCCGTGCGCCGCATCGCCGCTGCCCTGCTGAAGCGCCCGCTGTCCGTGGAGCGGCCTGTTGCCATCCTGTCCGGCAATGGCATCGACCATGCGCTTGTCGGCCTTGCGGCCATGACCATCGGCGTGCCCTATGCGGCGATTTCCGTGGCCTATTCGCTGATTTCCTCGGATTTCGGCAAGCTTAAGGCGATCATGGCGCAACTGACGCCTGGCCTGCTCTTCACCACCCATGCCGGGCCCTATGCCCGAGCCATCGCCGCGGCCTGTCCGGCGGATGCGGAAGTTGTCGCGACATCCGGAACCCTTCCTGACAGGGCCGTGACGCCGCTGGCCGATCTCCTGGCGGTGAGGCATGACGCTGCCGTGGATGCGGCGGAGGCCAAGGTCGACGGCGACACCATCGCCAAGTTTCTGTTCACGTCCGGATCGACCGGCAATCCGAAGGGCGTGATCAATACGCAACGCATGCTGTGTGCCAATCAGGCGATGATGCGCCAGTCGCTGGCCTTCGTGGCCGATGAACCCCCGGTCCTGCTGGACTGGCTGCCCTGGAGCCATACGTTCGGCGGCAACCACAACTTCAACATGGTGCTGGCCACCGGTGGCTCGTTCTACATCGACGAGGGAAAGCCGACGCCTGAAGGCATCGCCGCCACGGTGCGCAACATGCGCGATGTCTCGCCGACGCTCTATTTCAACGTGCCGAAGGGCTTCGAGGCGCTGGCCGTGCATTTCGCGCGCGAACCCGACGTGCTGAAATCCTTCGTGCGGCGGCTGAAGCTCAATTTCTATGCCGGCGCGGCGCTGGCGCCCCATGTCGCCGCGGAACTCTCTCGCCTGATCGAGGAAGCGACCGGCGAGCAGATCCTGATGACGACGAGCCTGGGCTCGACCGAGACCGCGCCATCGGCGCTTGCCTGCACGCGGGAGATGTCGCTGCGGCCGGGCGTGGTCGGGGTGCCGCTGCCCGGCGTCGAACTAAAGCTGGTCCCGTCCAACGGCAAGCTGGAAGCGCGTCTGCGCGGCCCCAACATCACGCCGGGTTACTGGCGCGATCCCGAGCAGACGGCCAAGGCCTATGACGAGGAAGGGTTCTACAAACTCGGCGACGCGCTGAAGTTCGCGGTGGACGGCGATCCCTCCGGCGGCTTCGTCTTCGATGGCCGCGTGACCGAGGACTTCAAGCTGGCGACCGGAACCTGGGTCAGCGTCGGGCCCCTGCGCGGGCGGTTCATCGCGGCCATGGCGCCGCTCGTGCGTGACCTTGTCGTTGCCGGGCATGACCGCGACGACATCGCCGGCCTGGTCATCCCGGACATGGATGGCGTTCGGCAGGTCGCGGGCGCGGCGGGGCAGGGGCTGTCTGATGCCGACGTGCTGGCCCTGCCGGAGATCCGCGCGGCGTTCCGGAGTCGACTCGATGCGCTGGCCAGGACCGCAACCGGCTCGTCGAGCCGGGTCGACCGCATCCTCGTCATGGCGGAGCCGCCGTCGATCGACGCCAATGAGGTGACCGACAAGGGCTCGATCAACCAGCGCTCGGTACTGGCGCGCCGCGCGGCGCTCGTGGAGGAGCTCTATGCCGAACCCCGTTCGCCGCGCGTCATCCATGCGGGCTGACGTCCAAGAGCGCCCCTGTTGTCCCGCCCAGCATTCCACCCGGACCGGAACCAAGCATGAAACTCGATGACCTGATCGCAATTGACGTCCATACCCACGCCGAGGTTTCCTGCCGGCAGGAGCAGGATGTGGTCTGGCAGGCCTACGAGGAGGCGGCGAACACCTACTTCAAGGCCGGCAAGCGCCCCACCATCGCCGAGACGGTTGCGTATTACCGCGAGCAGAAGATCGGCCTGGTGATGTTCACGGTCGATTCCGAGTTCCAGATCGGTAACCGGCGCATCCCGAACGAAGAGATAGCCGATGCGGCGCGCGACAACGCCGACATGATGATAGCCTTCGCCTCCATCGACCCGCACAAGGGGCGTCTGGGCGTGCGCGAGGCGCGCGACCTGATCGAAAGCGGCGCGGTGAAGGGATTCAAGTTCCACCCGACCTGTCAGGGGTTCTTCCCGAATGACCGCCTCGCCTATGGGCTCTACGAGTTGATCGCCCACTACAAGCTGCCGGCGATCTTCCATTCCGGACATTCCGGGATTGGAACCGGCATGCGCGGCGGCGGCGGGCTGAGGCTGAAATACTCCGAGCCGATGCATCTCGATGACGTCGCGGTCGATTTCCCCGACATGACCATCATCATCGCGCACCCCTCCTGGCCGTGGACCGATCAGGCACTCTCCATCGCGCTGCACAAGCCGAACGTCTACATCGACCTGTCAGGCTGGAGCCCGAAGTACTTTCCGCCGCAGATCGTGCAATACGCCAACGGGCAGTTGCGCTCGAAAATGCTGTTCGGCTCGGATTTTCCGCTGATCAAGCCGGATCGCTGGATCGCAGAATTCAAGGGCGCCGGGTTCAAGCCGGAAATCCACGATCTGATCCTGAAGAAGAACGCGATCCGCGCGCTGAAGCTGGATGCGGCCTAGGCCGCACCGGCGGTGCTGATCAGGCCGCGCGCTGCAGCACCACGGCGGCGATGCGTTCGAGTTCGATGACGCAGGCTTCCGGCGTCTTGCCTGAGGTGTCGAGCCGGGCCTCGGCGCGCGCGTATTCCGGCTCGCGTTGCGCGAGCAGCGCCATCAGGTGCTCCAGTGCACGCGGATTGCCCAGCATCGGGCGTGTATCCCCCTGATGGGCGACACGGGCGAGGTGCTCTTCGGGACTGGCCCGGAGCCAGACCGTCTTGAACGCGCCGAGGATCGTGTTCAGCGCCTCGGTGTTGCCGACGATGCCGCCGGCGGTCTCCAGCACGATGCGATCTCTGCGGCGGGCCAGGTCCAGCGCCACGTCGTTCTCCAGAGCGCGATAGGCATCGACCCCGCCGAGATTGAAGAGATCGGCAAGGCCCATCCCGGCACGCTTTTCCACTTCGCGGGTGATCGAGACAAAGGACAGCCCATGCTTTTCGGCCAGCAGCCGGCCAAGGGTCGACTTGCCGGCACCGCGCAATCCAAGCAGGGCGACGCCTTTCAGGTTGCGCTGTCGTTCATCCAGATAGCGGGTGATGGCACCGGCGACGCCGGCTTCCTCTCCCGGCGCGACGCGCGCGAGCACCTGAGCGAGCTGCGCACTAAACTCGCGGGACGGCCGGCTGGATGGAATCAGAACGCCCATGTCGATGTCCAGGGCCTGGGCGATCCGCGCCAGCACCGACACGGAGGCGTTGGCGACGCCCTTCTCCAGTTCGTTGAGATAGCGCTCCGACACGCCCGCAGCTTCCGCCAACTTCTTGCGCGAGACGCCGGCTCGCAAGCGCGCCGAACGCGCCGAAGCGCCGACATGGGCGAAGATGGCTTCCTGCAGCGACTGGTGAGCGGCGGCGTTCATGGAATCTCCTTTGATGGATGAATTATAGTGCATTAAGTCGCGCGTCAAGTGGCGCAATTGGCGGAAAATCGCGTAAAGGGTGTCAGAAGAATCTCGGTGATAGGCACTTTACTTCTTAAATGGATCAGGCTACGAGGATGTCACGATGCCATCCGGACCAAGATGCGGAATTAAAATGCATCGTCCGGTTTGAAACGAGAGGGAAGCCCATGATCACGTTCGAGCGCTCGCCCGAGACCTATCGCCACTGGAAGCTGAAATTCGAAGGCGATGTTGCCGAGTTGATCATGGACGTCGACGAGAACGCCGGATTGTTCGAGGGCTACCAGCTCAAGCTCAATTCCTATGATCTCGGGGTCGACATCGAGCTTGCGGATGCGCTTCAGCGCCTGCGGTTCGAACATCCGGAAGTGAAGGTCGTGGTGCTGAAGTCCGGCAAGGACAAGGTGTTCTGCGCCGGCGCGAACATCCGCATGCTCGGCGGCGCGGCGCATTCCCACAAGGTGAACTTCTGCAAGTTCACGAACGAGACACGCAACGGCATGGAGGATTCGTCCGAATTCTCCGGCCAGAAGTTCATCTGCGCGGTGAAGGGCACGGCGGCTGGCGGCGGCTACGAACTGGCGCTCGCCTGCGACAAGATCGTGCTTGCCGATGATGGCAACTCGACGGTGTCGCTGCCCGAAATTCCACTGCTTGCGGTTCTGCCAGGCACCGGCGGGCTGACCCGCGTCACCGACAAGCGGAAAGTGCGGCGCGATCGCGCCGACGCCTTTTGCACGGTGGAAGAGGGCTTCAAGGGAAAACGGGCGGTCGAGTGGCGGCTGGTCGATCAGTCCGTGCCGAATTCGAAGTTCGAGCAGGCGATCGCAGACATGGCGAAGACTCTCGCCGCAACATCCGATCGGCCCTCTGGCGTGCCGGGCATCAAGCTGACCCCGCTGGGGCGCCGCCTCGACGGCGACACGCTGACCTATTCGGCGGTCACCGTTGAGATTGATCGCGCCGGGCGCAAGGCCACCCTTACCCTTCTCGGTCCGACCGATGCGCCCCCCGCCGACGCCGCCGGCATCGTGGCCCAGGGCGACCAGTTCTATCCGCTGCGCCTGTCGCGCGAACTGGACGATGCCATCCTGCATCTTCGCGTCAACGAACTGGAGATCGGTACCTTCGTCTTCAAGTCAAAGGGCGATCCGGCTGCCGTGATGGCCTATGACGCGCTGCTGGATGCCAACCGCTCGAACTGGTTGGTCCGCGAGATTCTCAACACCTGGAAGAGGGTGCTCAAGCGCATCGACATGACGTCGCGTTCGCTGGTGACGCTGGTCGAGCCGGGGTCCTGTTTCGCGGGCACGCTGGCGGAGATCGCCTTCGCCTGCGACCGCTCCTACATGTTCGACGGCGCGATGAAGGGCGACAACCGCCATGCGACGCTGACGCTGTCGCCGCTGAATTTCGGCGCCTATCCGATGTCGAACGGCATCACGCGCCTGCAGACGCGCTTTCTCGGTGAGCCGGACAGCATCGATGCGGCGCAGGCCGAGATCGGAAAGACCCTGGATGCCACCGACGCGGCCAGCCTCGGCCTCGTCACGGAAGCCTTCGATGAGGTGGACTGGGACGACGAGATCCGCATTTTCCTGGAAGAGCGTGCCTCGTTTTCGCCGGACGGCCTGACCGGCATGGAGGCGAACCTGCGCTTCGGCGGTCCGGAGACCATGGAAACGAAGATCTTCGGTCGGCTGACGGCCTGGCAGAACTGGATCTTCCAGCGGCCCAACGCGGTCGGCCCGGACGGCGCGCTGAAGCGCTACGGCACCGGCGTCAAAGGCGATTTCAATCTGGAGCGCGTGTGAGGTGCGCAGACGGTTGGTCGCGAACCGGGTGTCATTCCGGGGCGTTCCGCAGGAGCGCAACCGGAATCCATCCAATCGTTTGACGTCCCACAGGAAGATGGATTCCGGGCTCCGCTCGCGGCCCCGGAATGACACCAATTTGCCACTTGCCTAAACATGTGAGGAAACGATGAGCACTACAGCATCCTATGTCGAGGGAGCGGTCGATTATTCGACAAAAATCCCGAACAATATCAATCTTGTGGATGATCGGCGCGTGCTGAAGGCGCTTGAGCAGTGGCATCCCGGCTACATCGACTGGTGGATGACGATGGGGCCGGAAGGCTTCCAGACGTCGGAGGTCTATCTGCGCACGGCGGTCTCGATCGACCCGAAGGGCTGGGCCAAGTTCGACTACGTGAAAATGCCGGAATATCGCTGGGGTATCCTGCTCGCCCCGCAGGATGAGCAGCGCCTGGTGAATTTCGGCGCCTCCAAGGGTGAAAAGGCCTGGCAGGAGGTGCCGGGCGAGCATCGCGCCGCGCTGCGTCGCCTGATCGTCATCCAGGGCGACACGGAACCGGCATCGGTCGAGCAGCAGCGTCACCTCGGCAAGACCGCGCCCTCGCTCTACGACATGCGCAACCTGTTTCAGGTCAACGTGGAGGAGGGGCGCCACCTCTGGGCGATGGTCTATCTGCTGCACAAGTATTTCGGAAAGGACGGACGGGACGAGGCGGAGGGACTGCTGGAGCGTCGCTCGGGCGATGTGGACAAGCCGCGCATGCTCGGCGCCTTCAACGAGGCGACACCAGACTGGCTGTCGTTCTTCATGTTCACCTACTTCACCGACCGCGACGGCAAGATGCAGCTGGAATCGCTGGCCCAGTCCGGCTTCGATCCCTTGTCGCGCACCTGCCGTTTCATGCTGACCGAGGAAGCGCACCACATGTTCGTCGGCGAGACGGGCGTGGGCCGCACCATCGAGCGGACCTGCGAGGCGATGAAGGCCGCCGGCATCGAGGACCCCTACGACATCACCCGCATCCGCGCGCTGGGCGTCATCGACCTGCCGACCATCCAGAAGAAAGCGAACATGCATTATTCGCTGTCGCTGGACCTGTTCGGATCGGAGATTTCCACGAACGCCGCGAACTTCTACAATGGCGGCCTGAAGGGCCGTTTCATGGAGACGAAGATCGAGGACGATCACATCCTCACCAACGCCACCTACCCGGTGCTCAAGCTGGTCAATGGCGAGGCGAAGCTGGTGGAAGAACCGGCGCTGACGGCGATCAACATGCGCCTGCGTGACGACTATTCAAAGGATTGCCAGGGCGGCGTGAACCGCTGGAACAAGATCATCGAGAAATACGGCATCAAGTTCCAGATCACCCTGCCATCGGTCGCGTTCCACCGCCATATCGGCGAATTCAAGGATGTCCACGCGGCTCCCGATGGCCGTGTCCTCGGCGATGCGGAATGGATCAAGAACCGTGACAAGTGGCTGCCCTCGAAGGAGGATGGCGACTTCATCACGATGCTGATGCAACCCTGCTGGGAGCGCGGCAAGTATGCGCCGTGGATCGCGCCGCCGAAAGTCGGCATCGACAACAAGGGTGGCGACTTCGAGTATGTGAAAATCCATCAGGCCTGATGGCCGGCCGGTGCGCCCCAAGGAGAATGCTCCAGGGGCGCACCTTCCAAGACGTGAGGGGAAACGCATGGCGGCCGCCGCGCTCACAGGCGATCAGGGGCTCAGGAAGCAGCACCTGATCGATCCTGAAATCTGCATCCGCTGCAACACCTGCGAGGCGACCTGCCCGGTGGGTGCTGTGACCCATGACGACGTCAACTACGTGGTCGATGCGGAGAAGTGCAATTTCTGCATGGACTGCATCAGCCCTTGCCCGACCGGCTCCATCGACAACTGGCGCATCGTGCGCGCGGCCTGGAGCATCGAGGATCAACTCGGCTGGAACGAACTGCCGCCACAGGAGGAGTTCACCGCGACCGCTGACGGCGAGGCGATCGACGACGATGTCGAACGCCTGCTGGCCAGCGCGCATGCTGGCGCCGGTGGCAAGGCCATGGCGCCGGCCTCCGCCTCCAAGCCTGCCGTGAACCTGTTTCGGCGCGCCAATCCCGTCGTGGCGACGGTTCAGGGCAATTTCCGCATCACCGCCGCCGAAACCGAGAGCGACATCCGGCACATCGTGCTGGCTTTCGGCGATACGGTGGTGCCCGTGCTGGAAGGGCAGTCGATCGGCATCGTTCCGCCCGGCAAGCGCGAGGATGGCAAGCCGCACGACATCCGCCTCTACTCCATCGCCTCGGCGCGCGACGGCGAGAAGCGCAACGCCAACAACGTCGGCCTGACCATCAAGCGTGTGTCCGGAGGTGTCGCCTCGAACTACATGTGCGACCTCAAGGTCGGCGACAAGGTCGAGGTGACCGGTCCCTTCGGCACGACTTTCCTGATGCCGCAGGACCCGAAGGCGAATATCATCATGATCTGCACCGGCACGGGTTCCGCGCCGTTTCGGGCCTTCACCGAACGGCGCAGGCGGGCGATGCAGAATGTGCCGGGACGTCTCGTGATGTTCTTTGGGGCGCGCACGCCTCAGGAACTGCCCTATTTCGGGCCGCTCCAGAAAGTGCCACACAACCTTCTGGAAAAGCATCTCGTCTTCTCCCGCGTGCCCGGCACGGAAAAGGAATATGTGCAAGATCGCATTCGCACGGAGGGCAGGGAGATGGCCGGGATGCTCGGATCGGATGCGACCCATATCTTCATCTGCGGCCTGAAAGGCATGGAGGCCGGCGTCGAGGAAGCGCTTGCCGATGTGTGTCGCAAGCACGGGCTTGACTGGAGCCAGCTCAAGCCACGAATGCGCGCTGAAGGGCGCTACCATGTCGAGACCTACTGAAGGCGAGCAGTGTGAGGCGCCCATGTCTTCAGTCTTAAAGAGTTGAAATTCAAAACAAATTCCACGAGCGGGTGAGCCGCGAGGAAACAAGGAGGGAGGATACCCATGACGAAGCTGATCACGGGCGCCGGCATCGACCGGCGGCGACTTCTGACCGGAGCGGCGGCGCTTGTCGGAGCATCGACCGTACCAACCGGCTGGGCGATCGCCCAGACAAAGGCCCTGAAAGTGGGCCTCATGCTGCCGTATTCCGGCACGTTCGCCCAACTGGGTGAGAATATCACCCATGCGGTGGAGATGGTCATCGCGGAAAAAGGCGGCAAACTGGGCGGACGCGAGATTCAGCTGGTCAGGCTGGACGATGAATCCAAACCGGAACTCGGACCGCAGAACGCCGAGCGCCTCGTCAAGCGCGACAATGTCGACGTGCTGATTGGCACCGTTCACTCCGGCGTGCAGATGGGCATCCACAAGGTCGTCGCCGAGAGCGGCACGCTCTGCATCGTTCCGAACGCCGGGAACAACGCGGTGACGCGTGAGCTGTGCGCCAAGAATGTCTTCCGTACGTCCTTCACCAACTGGCAGCCGGCCTATGGCATGGGCCTCGCGCTGGGCAAACGCGGCGTCAAGAAGGCGGCCTTCGTGACCTGGGACTACGCTGCCGGCCAGGAATCGGCCGCCGCCTTCAAGGAAGGCCTGGAAAAGGGCGGCGGACAGCTGGCGCAGCTTCTGACCCTGAAATTCCCGGAGACGAACTTCCAGCCTCTGCTGGCACAGATCCCGGGCCTGAATGTCGAGGCGGTTGGCGCCTTCTTCGCGGGCGGTGGCGCGGTGCAGTTCGTGAAGGAATACGCGGCCGCCGGCCTCAAGGTTCCGCTCGTCGGTTCCGGATTCCTCACCGAAGGCGTCCTGGGGCCGCAGGGCGCGGCTGCGGAAGGCATCGAGACGGCGTTGCACTACGGCGATGGCCTCGAGAACGCAAAGAACGCGGCGTTCACCAAGGCCTTCCAGGCCAAGGCCGGCCGGGCGGCGGACGTCTACGCCGTACAGGGCTACGACGCGGCCCAGTTGCTCGCGATCGGTCTTGAAGTTGCAAAGGGCAACCTCGACGATGAGGCGACCCTCTACAAGGCGCTGCGCGGCGCCAAGATCGACAGTCCGCGCGGTCCGATAACGATGTCGCCTGCGCAGAACGTCGTGCAGAACATCTACCTGCGCAAGGCTCAGGGCGGGCAGAACAAGGTCGTCGGCATTGCCGCTGAAAACCTGGCCGATCCGGGGGCGGGCTGCAAGCTGAGCTGACAGCAGAAGACGTCCCCCTCCCGTTCACGGGCGAGGACGCACCGAACGCAAGCGGCAGGCGCGGGTGAGGGGCAAAGTCTCACCTGGCCTTCCGCGACCTGATCCCGTGCGAGGGAGACGGTGCGGTGGGGCGACCTCGTGCTTCTTTCGCGCGCACCTTGCGGCGCAGACTGCGGTTCCATGATCCTGGCCGGCCTTCTTTCCCAGCTTCTGAACGGCCTGCAGTACGGGCTGCTGCTGTTCCTCATTTCGAGCGGGCTGACGCTGATCTTCGGCGTGCTCGGCGTGATCAATCTCGCGCATGGCTCGATGTTCATGATCGGGGCCTACATTGCCTTCCTCGTGGCGAAGTCGCTGGGCTCGCTCTGGTTCGCCCTGCCGGTGGCCATCCTGGCCGGCGTCGCGCTCGGTGCTTTGCTGGAACGCGTGCTGTTTCGCCATTTCTACAACCGCGAGCACCTCGATCAGGTGCTGCTGACCTTTGCGCTGATCCTGATCTTCGAGGAGATGCGCTCGATCATCGTCGGCAACGATTTTCACTCCGTGCCTGTGCCGGCAGCACTGGATTTTTCCGTACCGATCACCAACGGCTTCAGCTACGCCGCTTACCGTTTCGCGGTCATCGCGGCCTGTCTGGTGCTGGCCGGCGCCCTGTTCTGGTGGATCGAACGCACGAAAACGGGCGCCATCATCCGCGCGGCGGCTGAAAAGCCGGAAGTCGTCGATATCCTCGGAATCGATGCCAGAACGGTGCACATGACCGTCTTCGCTGTCGGCACGGCGCTGGCCGTAACGGCCGGTGCGCTCGCCGCGCCGCTCACATCGGTCTATCCGAACATGGGCGACAGCATGCTGATCATCTCCTTCGTGGTGGTCGTGATCGGCGGCCTCGGATCGGTTTCCGGCGCGTTCTGGTCGGCGTTGCTGATTGGCATGATCGATACGCTCGGAAAAGCCTACGGGCAGCTGTTTGTCGGCAGTGCCTTCGGCAATACGCTGGCGGCGCTCGCCGCGATGTCCGTCTACATCCTCATGGTCGCTGTGCTGCTGTTCCGGCCGCGCGGGCTTTTCGGGGGCAGGGCATGAGCGAACCGGCCCGCATGCTCCCCCAGGGCAAGGCCGGCTGGGCGCTGCTGGCGGCGATCGCCGTCGTGCTCGCGCTGCTGCCGCCGTATGTCCCCTCCTACTATGTTGGCCTGATCACCCTGGCGATGATCGGGGCGATGCTGGCGCTGAGCCTGCACCTGCTTGTCGGCGGTGTCGGGCTCGTCAGCCTCGGGCACGGCGCGTTCTACGGCCTTGCGGCCTACGTCGTCTTCCTGATGTCGCCCGAGGGGTCGCCGAAGCCGATCTGGCTGACCTTGCCGGCTGCGATGCTCGTATCCGGTACGGTTGCCTTTGTCGTCGGCGGCCTTTCCTTGCGCACCAAGGGCTTCTTTTTCCTGATGGTGACGCTCGCCTTCGGGCAGATGATCTTTTTCGTGTTCCACGACACCAAGCTCGGCGGCGGCACGGATGGCGCCTATCTCGCCAAGCCGATCATCTCGGCCTTCGGCGCGACACTCGATCCGCGCAGTTTCCCGCGTAGCCAGCGCGGGTTCCCGGCGTACTACGTGGCGCTGGTCCAGCTGATCCTCACGTATCTCGCCCTGGCCTGGCTGCTGCGCTCGATGTTCGGCCGCGTGCTGGAGGGCATCCGCGTGAACGAGCATCGCATGGAGGCGATGGGCTTTTCGGTGATGCGTTACAAGCTGGCCGCCTTCACGCTGGCCGGCGCCTTCGCAGGGGCGGCCGGGCACATGTGGGCGCTCCATTCGGGATTCGTGAACCCGGAACTCGTGAGCTGGCACAAGTCCGCCGAAGCGCTGCTGATGATCCTGATTGGCGGCATCGGTTCACTGGCCGGAGCGGTGCTCGGCGCTTTTGCGTTCACGGCGCTGGGCGAGATCGCCCAGCAGGTCACGGAACGCAAGCTGCTGGCGGAAGGCGTCGTGATTCTTGTGGCGGTGCTGCTGCTGCGCAACGGGCTGATGGGCATCCGTCTTGGTCGCGGCAAGACCAAGGGACCAGGGGGCGGCCATGGCTGATGCCGCGCTCGCCCTCGAAACCGTCGACCTGTCGAAGTCGTTTGGCGGTTTGCGCGCCGTTCAGAATGTCTCACTGCAACTGGCGCAGGGACAACTCCATGCCGTGATCGGGCCGAACGGGGCGGGCAAGTCCACGTTCGTCAACCTGCTGACCGGCCAGTTGCGACCGACGAAAGGCACGATCCTGCTGGCTGGGCAGGACATCACCGGAACGCCGTCCCATCGCATGCCGCATCTCGGCGTCGCGCGCTCGTTCCAAAGAACCAACATATTGAAATCCCTTTCTGTTCTGGAGAACGTTCGATTGGCAGCGCAGGCGCTGCACCCGCTTGGCCTACGTGTCCTGCGCTCGCCACGGCACGGCGCGGAACTGGTGGACGTCGCCCGGCGCGCGCTGGAGCGCGTCGGCCTGACCGGTGTCGAGCAGAGTGCCGCCGGGATTCTCAGCCACGGCGCACAACGGCAGATCGAGATCGCGATGACGCTGGTGGGCGATCCGAAGGTGATCCTGCTCGACGAGCCTCTCGCCGGCATGGGGCAGGAGGAGGGCGAGCGCATGGCCGAACTTCTGAAGTCGCTGGCTCGTGAGCGCGCTCTACTTCTCATCGAACACGACATGGACTTCGTGTTCGCCGTGGCCGACCGCATGACCGTGCTGGTGGATGGGACGGTGCTGGCTACCGGAGCACCGGCGGCTGTTCGGGCCGACAAGGCCGTGCAGACCGCCTATCTCGGAGAGCATGTGTGATGGAACCGCTGCTCGCCGTTGCCAACGTCAACACCTACTACGACGAGAGCCACATCCTGCGCGACGTTTCATTGTCGCTGAACGCCGGTGGGACGCTGGGCCTGATGGGCCGCAACGGCATGGGCAAGACCACGCTCCTGCGCACCATCATGGGCCTGGTGCGGCCACGCTCCGGCACGGTGCGCTTTGCCGGCCGCGACGTGACCCGCGCGCCCCCGTTCCGCATCGCCCGAAGCGGCGTGGCTTTCGTGCCCGAGGGGCGGGGCGTCTTTGCGTCGCTTACGGTCGCGGAAAATCTCGCCATCGCCGAGCGTCCAGGCCCGGAAGGCCGGCAGGACTGGACCGTGGAGCGTGTGCTCGATCTGTTTCCCCGCCTGAAGCAGCGCTATGCGAATGGCGGCGATCAGCTCTCCGGCGGCGAACAGCAGATGCTGGCCATCGCCCGTGCCTTGCTGACGAACCCGCGTCTGCTCATTCTCGATGAAGCGACGGAGGGGCTTGCCCCGCTGATCCGCCAGGAAATCTGGAAGACGATCCGGCTTGTGCGGGAGAGCGGTATCGCCACGCTGGTGGTAGACAAGACGATTTCAGAGGTCGCGGCCGTCGCCGACCGCGTCGCGATCCTTGTGAAGGGACAGATCGTTTTCGAGGGAACGCCTGCCGATCTCTCGGCCGATCCGGACATCATGCACCGCCATCTCGGCGTATAGACTAGAACTGACAATCGACCGGATCGAGGGGATCCCGCCATGTCCAAAACCCAGCAGTGGATGCAGCCTGCCGGCGACTACAACGCAGCCGTCGACATGGTCGACCGGAATGTCGCCGCAGGCAGGGGCGGCAAGGCGGCCTTCATCGATCCCAATGAAACGCTGACCTATGGCGAGCTGGCGGAGCGCTGCAATCGCTTCGCCAACGGTTTGCGCGCGCTCGGCATCAGCCCGGAGCGGCGGGTTGTGCTGATCATGCTCGACACGGTGGACATGCCCGTGGCCTTCTGGGGAGCGATCAAGGCCGGCGTCATTCCAATTCCGGTCAATACGCTGCTGACTCCCGAGCAGTGGAAATTCATGATCGACGACAGCCGCGCCGAGGCGGTCGTCGTCTCCCCGGAGCTCTACGAGCGCGCGAAGCCGCGACTGGACGAGGTCGGAGCGCGGCGCGACCTCAAGGTTCTCGTATCGGGGGCGGGCGTTCCGGGCGTAGCCTCCATGCGCGCGCTGATGGCGGAAGCCTCGCCTGTCGCGGAAGCAGCGCCGACCCATGCCGATGAGGTGGCGTTCTGGCTCTATTCGTCGGGCTCTACCGGCGCCCCGAAAGGCACGCGCCACTTTCACGCCAGCCCGGCGCATACGGCGCATTGGTTCGGGCAGGGCGTGCTGGGCATCCGCGAGGATGACGTCATCTATTCCGCGGCCAAGATCTTCTTCGCCTATGGCCTGGGCAATGCCATGTCCTTCCCGATGTCGGTGGGCGCGACGACCATCCTTTGGCCCGAGCGCCCGACGCCTGACGCGGTGGCCGCCATCATGGCCAAGCATAACCCGACCATCTTCTGCGGCGTGCCGACGCTCTACGCCGCAATCCTGGCCAACCCGGCCCTCGGAAAGGGTGCCGGGTCATCGCGACTGAGACTGTGCACTTCGGCTGGCGAGGCGCTGCCTGAGGACATCGGCAGCCGCTGGCAGCAGACGACCGGCGTCGAAATCATCGACGGCATCGGCTCGACCGAAATGCTGCATATCTTTGTCTCGAACCGGCCGGGCGCTGTTCGCTACGGCACCTCTGGCACGCCAGTGCCCGGCTACGAGGCGCGGCTGCTCGATGACGAGGGCAATGTCGTACCGCACGGCGAGATCGGCGAACTTGTCATCCGCGGCCCCTCCGCCGCCGAGGGCTATTGGCTCCAGCGTGGCAAGTCCCGCGCGACCTTCCGCGGAGAATGGACCCATACCGGCGACAAGTACCGGGTCGATGCGGATGGATACTACCACTACTGCGGCCGAACCGACGATATGTTCAAGGTGTCGGGCATCTGGGTTTCGCCCTTCGAGGTTGAATCGGCGCTCATCACCCATCCCGCGGTCTTCGAGGCTGCCGTGGTCGGCAAGGAGGATGAGGACGGGCTCACCAAGCCGAAGGCCTTCGTCGTGCTCAAGCCGGGCATTGTGGGCGACGATGCGCTGTTCGAGAGCCTCAAGGCACATGTGAAGGACCGAGCCGGCATGTGGAAGTACCCGCGCTGGATCGATCTGAGAAGCGAGCTGCCGAAGACCGCGACCGGCAAGATCCAGCGCTTCAAACTGCGGCAGGAATAGCGATGAGCGGCCCTTCCAGGGGCGATTTCCTGGCGATCGCAGGAAGCAAGCTCGAATGGCGGCTTTTTGGCGCAGGCGACCCACCGGAAATCGTGCTGCTGCACGAGGGCCTGGGCTGTGTCGGTCTCTGGGGTGATTTCCCCGAACGTCTGGCGGCGCGCACCGGGCGCAGTGTTCTTGCCTACTCCCGCGCCGGATATGGCGCCTCCTCGCCCGTGCCGCTGCCGCGCGCGATGAGCTACATGCATGACGAGGCGCGCCACGTGCTGCCGGCGCTGCTCGACGCCATCGGCTTTGTGCGCGGCGTCCTTGTCGGCCATTCCGACGGAGCCTCCATCGCCACCATCCATGCCGGCGATGTCGTTGATCGGCGCGTCGTTGGGATGACGCTGATCGCCCCGCATTTCTTCGTCGAGGACATTTCCGTTGCCGCCATTGCCGAAGCGCGGAAAGCCTATGAAACCAGCGATCTGCGGGAAAAGCTGGCCCGCTGGCATGCCAACGTCGACAACGCTTTCCGCGGCTGGAACGAAGCCTGGCTCGATCCTGCCTTCCGCCACTGGGATATTTCGGCCTGCCTCGAAACGATCAACTGCCCCGTTCAGGTCATCCAGGGCACGGACGATCAGTACGGCACGGTGCGACAGGTTGAGGTTGCCCGCGCGCGGTGCTCCGCGCCGGTTGAAACGCATCTCCTGCCTGGCGTGAAACATGCGCCGCATCGCGAAGCCAGCGAGACGACGTTGACGCTGATATCGCAATTCATAGCGCGCCATCTCGGATAGATGCTTGGCGCAGGCGGATCACCTCACACGTATCTCGAGCCGAAGCAGAACCTTGCGGTACGCCGGCTCCGTTACCAGGCTCCAATCAGCGCGGATGAGTCCGTCACCACGGCGACATTCTGCAGCGCGTAGTTCACGGACGCGGTGTGCCACTCCGCGTTCATGGTGGAGCAGCAGTCCTCCGGAACGATCATGTAGTACCCTTTGTCCGCCCCGGTGCGCGAGGTGTGTTCAATCGACATGTTGGTCCACGCGCCTGTCACGATGACGATGTCGCGCCGAAGCGCCTTGAGCACGGTTTCGAGCCGCGTGCCTTCCCAGGCGCTCATCCGCTGCTTCTCGACGACATGATCGCCCGGCTGCGCCTCAAGCCCTGGAACCGCCGCCGCCCCCCAGCTGCCGCGCACCAGCGCCTTCGCATCGGCGAGGCCCTCGAACAAGGGCGCGTTCATCGTCACGCCGGGACAACCCGGTTCGACGATGAACCAGACATGGATCACCGGAATGCCTTTCCGGCGCGCGGCATCGGCAAGGCGCACGGCATTGGCGATGGCGTTCTGCTCGCGGCAATGGGCCGGGGAACCGGACGAGGCAAAGGCGCCCCCTTCCATCACCACATCGTTCTGCATGTCCTGGATGATCAGCGCGCAGCGCGCAGGATCGAGTGCAAAGCCGGGATCAGCCTTCTTCGTGCCGTTGCGGGCAATGCTCGCTCCGGCCGCCGTCGCGGTGCCGCCGCGCGCGGCAGTGTGCTTCATGTAGGGCTCGACGCGCGGCCCGACCTTCGTCTCGACGGCGTAGACCGAGTGCGTGGCGGTCACAAACAGCGTGCGGAAGTCAGGACCGCCCCAGGTGAGATTGCCGACCAACTCCGGAATGCGGACCTTGCCAATCAGCGTGCCGTCCGGCGCATAAACCCAGACGCCGCCGGGCGCGCAGACCCAGACGTTGCCGAGCGCGTCGCACTTCATGCCGTCCGGAACGCCGGGTTCTGAGGGCGACACGATGCCGGACGCAAACAGCCTTCCGCGCGCCAGCGTTCCATCCGCCTGGACGTCGAACACACGGATCAGCTGTTGCACCGTATCGTTGATGTAGAGCAGCCTTTCATCTGGCGAGAAGCATAGACCGTTGGGCTGTTCGAAAAGATAACGGTCAACCAGAAGTTGCGGCTTGCCCCCGCCGGGGGGCAGGCGATAGACGCCCTGGAAGCCCAGTTGACGCGGCCGCTCGATCCCGTAGACCGGCATGCGCCCATACCAGGGGTCGGAGAAGTAGATCGCGCCGTCCGTGCTGACGCAAACGTCATTCGGGCTGTTGAGTTCCATCCCCTCGAAATGCGCGGCAAGCACCTCGCGCCGTCCGTCCGGTCTCTCACGCACGAGGGTCGAGGTCGCGTGTTCGCACACGATCAGGTTGAGATCGGCATCGTAGGTCATGCCGTTGCACTTGTTCGCGGGCTTCATCACCTCGCGGATGCCGCCCTTATCATAACGGCGGCGCACGTCGCCGGGCATGTCGGAGAAGAGCAGGAAGTGCTCTCCGGGATGCCAGATCGGGCCTTCGGTGAACTGGAAGCCGGTCCCGATCTGGCGAACGGGCGCCCACAGATCGATCAGGTCGGCGAAGACGGGCCGGACGGCGACGTGCGTTGTCATGCGAAACCCCCGCAGGCAAGCGAACGGGCAGGGACTTCCCGCCCTTCAGAGCTACATGGCGAACCAGTTGCGCGCGGGCAGCGTCTGCACGACAGGTCCAGGAACCGCCATGTCCATGCGTCCGACGACCTGACCCGCCGCGATCTTCGCTGGCTTGTCATGCACCGGCAGCAGAAACTTGGAGCCGTTCAGGAGCTTCTTGATGGCCGCCTTTTCCTCGCGCTTGGAGACGCCATGGTTGCCGGTCACACGCGGCTCATTGGCGTGCAGTTCATGGAACGGATTCACGATCTGATCGTTGAAGTCGTAGATGACGTCGCCGCAGATCGTGGCGCGTCCCTCGACCGTATCGACATGGACGTTCATCGAACCTTCGGTATGCGCGCCGGCCGCCTCCATGTAACAGCCGGGGAACAGTTCGATCATGCCTGTCAGTTCGAGGTCCTCAAGCCGCAGCGCATCGCGGGTGTGCAACCTGTCGATCAGGTGCTTGATGTCGGGCGCCGGGTATTGCGGATGCATCAGCCCCGACACGGAGTATTCCAGTTCCCGCCGGTTGATGATGACCGTGGTGTTCATCGGGAACAATTCGTCCTTGCCGGCATGATCGATATGAAGATGCGTATGAAGAACGTAGCGCACATCGCCCATTCGCACGCCGTACTTGGCGAGCTGGTTCTCGATCATGTTTTCATGGAACTGGAGGCCCCGCATGCCGAGGCTCTCCATGATCTGGTTGTGGCGATAGCCGGTGTCGACGACGATCGGCCAGGGACCGCCGAGGACCAGGAATCCGTAGGTGGGCACGCGGCGCACGCGTCCACAATCGCGGCCGAGGACCAGAAAGCTCGATTCCAGTTCGATGTCGCCATAGTCCAAAACTTTGATTTCCAAAGGCATTATCGTCCTCCTCAGGTTTTTTCGCTCAGCCGGTAGACCCGGCATGCGGTTCGGGTGAAGATGTGTTCGTGCGCTTCGGCAGGCACGGCCGCGCGGTAAGCGCCGATAAGCGCTCCGTAGTCCGTCCAGAGCTTTTCGATCGGGAAGTTCGAACCGAACAGGCAGCGTTCAGCGCCGAAAAGCGCCAACGTTTCGTCCACGACGAAGGCGATATGCGCCGGGTCATTCGCCCTGAGGAAGGTGCCAAGCCCGGAGAGCTTGCTCACGACATTTGGGCAGTCCGCCAGGCGGCGCATGCCGTCCCGCCAGGCCGTGACGCCTGCCGGCGCGGTATCCTCCAGCATGCCGGCATGCTGGAGCACGAAGGTCACGTCCGGGCAATGCCGGGCAAGATCCGCCGCCCCTGCCATCTGATGCGCGAACACCTGCAGATCGAAGCTCCAGCCGAATTCGGCCAGCGCCGCGACATTGCGCAGCAAGCGCGGATCGCGTGCAAGGTCGGGAGACTTGGCGAAACGGTAGAGTGGATTTTCGTGCCAGTGCAATTGCATCCTGACGCCGCGAACGCGCCGGTTGCGCGCTAGCTGGCCAAGAGCGGGGCGCGCATCGTCCGCGAGCATATCGGCATGAGCCACGATCATGATCGGAAAACCGGATTCCGTCGAAGCGCGCGATACGTAGTCGACCTCATCCATCGCGCGCTCTGGCGCCCAGTTCGCCTGGACATAGACGGCCTGCGTGATGCCGGCCGTCCGGCAATCCGCAAGGTACTCGCCGATCAGGTAGTCGCGCCGGATCGGCTC
>ERZ761609.1446-NODE-1446-length-20863-cov-8.231498_pt1 | contig 20863 bp, 22 predicted proteins | sample MGYA00511163_ERZ761609 | MGnify/ENA primary metagenome ERZ761609 (study PRJEB28899, sample SAMN02445070) | bioreactor sludge metagenome | biome: EBPR sludge | place: Australia: Brisbane, Thorneside Wastewater Treatment Plant | collected 2011-12-16 ... | reverse complement strand
CATTTATGAGCTGGCCAAGGGAGAGCTTGGCCGGCTCATTTGCTTTCATGCAGACCGGCGCGTGTTTCCCGAAGTGAAGGCTCACGAGGAAATAGGCGGCTCTTTCGGTGCGATGCCCCCAACCCCTAGCCCCTTCCCGCTGCTTTCATCGCGCTTAAGATGCCCATCAGCATACGCGCGGGGCGGGAAAGAACCGGAAAGGTGGCGTTTGCGGTTGCCCGTCACCCTAACCCTCTCCCCGCGAACGGGGAGAGGGGAAGGAACCGAAACGACGGATTGTGGCGTTACCAGCCGAAGTGACGATGGCGGGGGCGGTAGTAGGAGTAGCTGGTGTAGTAGCGCGGGCGGTAATAGCGGCGCTCGTAGGCATAACTGCGGTAGTAACGTTTGCGATAGTGCTTGCGGTGGATTTCCCGCGCGATGAGACCACCGATGATCGCACCGACGACGACGCCGGCAACGACGCGGCCGCTTCGGGCCTCGACGGACGTTGTATTCAAGGACATTCCGGTCGCAGCGGTCATGACCGCCAAGGTCGACGCCAGAAGAAATCTGCGCATGACGCACCTCCAGGGTTCACATCCCTCCCCGGGAACAACTTGAGCGTAGAGTCGCGAGCAATGAAAATCAAGAACCGACGTTCTGCCGACGCGTCTGTTGCCGGTGCGACAGGAGCGAAGCACTGGATGACGCGCGCCTCGACGCTGCTGTCATGAAAGCCGGATGCGAATAGCAGACGTGTCTACGCTCCGATGGACAACGACGTCCAACGACGGTGACACTCGCACGATCTCACCATGTCGTGTCCGGGAATTCAGAAATGCAGCGAGTGGCGCAGCCCTTCCGTTTACACGTCGACGATGCCGCAATCGCCGATCTCAAGGATCGCATCGCGCGGACGCGATGGCCGGACGAGCCGCCCGGGGCGCAATGGCAGTACGGCAGCAATCTCGCTTACATGAAGGTGCTGGCGGAGTACTGGCAGACATCGTTCGACTGGCGGGAACACGAGGCGCGCCTCAATGCGTTTCCGCAGTTCAAATTGGGTATCGACGGGGTCGATGTCCACTTCCTGCACGTTCGAGGCAACGGACCCGACCCGAAGCCGATGCTGCTGATCCACGGCTGGCCCGGGTCGGTCTTCGAGTTTCTGGACATCATTCCGAGGCTCACCGATCCAGTGCGGTTCGGTGGGAAAGCCGAGGATGCGCTCACCATCGTCGCGCCGTCACTGCCGGGGTTCGGACTGTCGTTCACGCCGGGGCAGAAACGGCTCGGCATTCCGGAGATCGCGGATTGCTTTGCGGAGCTGATGACGGTGCTCGGGTATTCCAGATTTTTCGCTCAGGGCGGTGACTGGGGGGCGTTCACGTCGTCGGCGATGGGAATCCGGCACAAGGCGCGCGTCGCCGGCATACATTTAAACCTGCTCGGGACCAACCCGGCGACGCCACGCCCGGCGCAGCCGACACCCGAAGAGGAGCAGTACTTCAAGGAAATGACGGTCTGGCTGACGGAAGAAATCGGCTACACGGCAATCCAGGCGACGCGACCGCAGACGCTGGCGTACGGACTCACGGATTCACCTGTGGGGCTCGCCGCGTGGATCGCGGAGAAGTTCCACGTCTGGACGGATCACGACGGCGATCACGAGACCGCAGTTTCACGGGACGATCTCATCGCCAACATCTCGCTCTACTGGTTCACGGGTGCGATCGGGTCGTCATTCTGGCCCTATTACGCGCGCCAGCATGGGGCTTGGCCCATTCCGGCCGGGCAGACGGTCGATGTACCGATGGGATATGCGGCGTTCCCGCGCGAGATCCGCAGGCCGCCACGGTCGATCGCGGAGCGCGACTACACCGACATCCGGCGGTGGACGCCGATGGCGAAGGGCGGGCATTTCGCAGCGCTCGAGCAGCCGGCGGCACTGGCGGCTGACATCCACGACTTCGTCCGGCCGCTGCGGGCGTCGGTCTGACGGTCAGAGACCGTAGTCAGGAGCGCAAGCGACTGCGACGGGCGAGGTAGGCTGTGAGCACGAGTTCGACTGCGCGGCGGATCGCGGGCGAGGCGAAGATCACCGCGGGCAGCATGGTGAGCCAGGCCAAAGCCCAGCTCAGTGACCAGTTGGCGAGGAACTCGGAAACGGTGGCGCTGAGACGCCATGATCCGATGAGGGTTGCGATGCCGGTCGTCAGGGCCGCCTGGACCACACCGTAGAGGAGGAGTGCGAGGCGATTGACGCCGGCCGCGCCGAGGTCGCTGGATCGGAGGTCAGATTTCGCGTCGGGCATCGTAGGGCGGTCGGGATAGCAGAGAGGGCTGACCTTTCGGACAGACCGGGCGGAGAGCGAGCGCGCCGCGCTCTCCCTCGTCCCTGTCACACCGCACACCCGTTAGCCACCCGGAAAACAGCCGAGCTCAGTTGCGGTTCTGGCCACGGAAGGCCCAGCCGGTGAAGCGGGTCTCGATTGCCGCGGTGATGGCGTAGAGAACGATGCCGAGGAAGGCGAGGACGACGAGGCCCGCGAAGACGATCGGAACCTGGAAGCCGGCCTGCGCGTCGAGCATCAACTTGCCGATGCCCTTGTTGGCGCCCACGGTCTCGGCGACGACGGCGCCGACGAAGGCGAGCGTGATCGCGACTTTCAGCGAGCCGAAGAAGTAGGGCATCGAACGCGGGATGCCGACCTTGCGCATGACGTCGAGCTTCGAGCCGCCAAGTGCGCGCAGCACGTCCTCGAGTTCGGGTTCGGTCGTGGCGAGGCCGGTCGCGACGTTGACGACGATGGGGAAGAACGAGATCAGGAACGCGGTCAGGATCGCAGGGATCGCGCCGAGGCCGAACCAGAGTATCAGGACAGGGACGACGGCGACCTTCGGCACCGAATTGAAGCCGATCAGGACGGGATAGACGGCGGCATAGATCGCCTTGTGCCAGCCGACGGCGACGCCGAGGAGGAGGCCGAAGACAGTGGCCAGCGCGAAGCCGGCGAGTGTGGTGCCGAGGGTGTAGAGCGAGTTGTCGATGATCGGCGCGCGATACTGGACGAGCGCCTGCCAGATCTGCGTGGGGGCGGGCAGGATCGTGACGGGTATCGCGAAGGCGCGGCAGGCGAACTCCCAGATCGCGAAAATAGCGACGGTGAAGAGCGTGGGGGCGAGAATCTGGACGACGCGGTCGTTCATCAGTGACGCCCTCCGATGTGGCTGCGCAGTTCGTGGACGAGATCGGAGAAGGGCTGGGTGTAGGTGACTTCGAGATCGCGCGGACGCGGCAGGTCGACACGCGTTGTTTTCACGATGCGACCCGGGCGGTTTGACATGACGTAGACGGTGTCGGCCAAGAAGACGGCTTCGCGCAGGTCGTGGGTGACGAGCATGACAGTGACGCCACGGGCGGCCTGGATGTCACGGAGCGCGCACCACAGTTCTTCGCGGGTGAAGGCGTCGAGTGCACCGAAGGGCTCGTCGAGCATGAGGACTTCGGGCTCGTGGATGAGCGCGCGGCAGATCGAGGTGCGCTGCTGCATGCCGCCGGAGAGCTGCCAGGGGAACTTCTGCGTGAAGCCCTTGAGGCCGACCTGCTGGAGGAGGGCTTCGCATTTTTCGAGGTATTCGGCCTTGTGCGAGCGGATGCGGCTCCGGTGCGGCTCGACGATCTCGAGCGGGAGCATGACGTTCTCGATGGCGGTGCGCCAGGGCAGCAGATTGGAATTCTGGAAGGCCATGCCGACGGACTTCAATGGGCCGGTCACAGGTTTGCCGTGGACGGTCACGGAGCCCTTGGAGGCCATGTGAAGTCCGGAGATGAGCTTCATCAGCGAGGACTTGCCGCAGCCGGAGGGGCCGACGACGGCGATGAACTCCCCCTTGCGAATGGAGAGCGATACGTCGTCGATCGCCTGGACCGCCTGAGGACCGCGGCCGTAGTGCATCGTCACGTTGTCGAGGCGTACAAGTTCGGGAGCGTTGGCGATGATGGACATGCGGCATCACTTTCGGACGGGCTTCTCGGAGTTTGCCGTTAGCAAAGTCCCCTTACCCGCCGCCGGACGATGTCCGGCGGCGCCCTCTCCCTAGAGGGAGAGGGAGAGGGCAAAAGGACCGCAAGCGACAGGAGCTTTACTTCGTCATGCGCTGGTCTTTGGGCGGCAGGAACTGCGGATCGAAGACATCCGCCGCCGAAGGCTTGTTCTTGAAATCGAAGGTGAGGCCGATCTGGTCGATCGACTTCGTGAGACGCGCCATGTCCACGGCGCCAATGCCGTTCGCGTCGGTTTCCTTGGTCACGAAGTTCTTGGAGATCGCGAGTTTCAGGCGCTCGAGTTCGACATCTTCCTTGGCGATCTGGTTGCGCGTCAAAAGCGACTTGATCGCGGTTTCCGGGGACTTGATCGTTTCCTGGATGCCCTTGATGGTGGCGCGGATGAACCCGGCGACGGCCTTCGGATTTTCAGCGGCGAACTTCGGGTTGACGATGATGGCGTTGCCATAGAGTTCGACACCGTGATCGCGCATGTGAAGAACGACGATGTCATCGCCGGCGACGCCGTTGGCCTTGAGGTTCATGTAGGACGAGAACCAGAAACCGGTGATGGCGTCGACCTTGCCCTGGGCGAGCATGGGCTCACGCACGGGGAAGCCGACGTTCTCGATCTTCACCTTCGAGGCGTCGATGCCATTGGCCTTGGTGAAGATGGGCCACTGGGCGTAAGCACCATCGGGAGCGGGCGCGCCGAGGGTCTTGCCTTCGAGATCCTTCGGCTTGGTGATGCCGGATTTCTTCAGTGTCACGATCGAGAAGGCGGGCTGGTCGTAGACCATCATCACGGCCTTGACCGGCGCGTTGTCCTTGCTGTCACGGAACTTGACGAGCGAGTTGATGTCGCCAAATGCAATCTCGTAGGCGCCGGTCGCGACGCGATTGATGGCTTCGACCGAGCCATTGCCGGCGTCGATCGTCACATCGAGACCTTCGGCCTTGTAGAAGCCCTTGTCGATGGCGACGAAATACGGGGCGGCAGGGCCCTCGAAGCGCCAGTCGAGTGCGAACTTGATCTTCGTCTGGGCATGGGCGGCGACGGCTCCGAGGCCGACCGCAAGGGCGGTCAAGGCGAAGCGAGCTGCGTGGCGGATCATCTAGTTCCTCCAGGAGAATGCCGGCCGCAACAGGCGGACGGAACAAGCGCAGACCTTAGACGGGGCTTCCGCCGGCGGACAAGATGGGCGTGCGCGAAAAACGGGCACAATCTGCCGGCCGGTTGGGCGGACGGGGCCCCGTATTTTTCCGGAGCCGCACCCGCTCAAGCGTAGCGCGAGAGAACTGTCCGGACGGCTGGACGGGCCTCCATAGCAGCACGATGTGCTGTGATTTTAGGGAATTTTTTCATGTCGACGCCGTCGGACTCCATCCAGAGTTCCATGACGTAAAGGTAGGGATCGGCGACGGTGTACTGGCTGCCCATGACCCAGGGGCTCGCGAGGTAGTCCGTCTCGATCAGGGCCGCACAGTCCGTCATGTTCGAGGCGACCTTGGCTTTCATCGTCTCCTGTGCGGCGGGATCGTCGGACCAGCGAGACCCGCGCATCTTGTGGGCGTGATTGACGTGAACGGTCGAGGCGAGCCAGGCGTTGAATGCCTGCATCTTCGCGAGATCGAAGGGGTCGGCGGGGGCGAGCTTCGCGGCGGGATAGATCTGCGCGACGTAATAGAGAAGCGCGACATTCTCGGTGAGGATACCGCGGTCGGTCACCAGCGCGGGAACGCGTCCTTTGGGATTGATCGCAAGATACTCGGCGCTGCGCTGCTGGTTGTTCGCCATGTCGAGGCGGACGGTGGTGTAGTTCGCGCCGGCTTCTTCGAGCGCGATGTGGGTCGCGAGGGAGCAGGTCTGAACGCTGCCGTGATAGAGGGTGAGCATGGAGTTTCCTTGTCGTGCAGTGTGGGATTATCCGGTGCGGGATCAGCCGCCGGGCGCGCCTTGCGTGTTGACGTAGAGGGCGTAGACGGACTGGCTCGCCGCCATGAACAGGCGATTGCGCTTGACGCCGCCAAAGCAAAGGTTGGCACAGCGTTCGGGCAGCGCGATGCGACCGATCGGCTTGCCGTCCGGGTTGAACACCATGACGCCGTCGAGAGCGGGGTCGCCCATGCCCCAGCCGCACCAGAGATTGCCGTCGACATCGACGCGGAAACCGTCGGGCGTGCCTGGACCGGCGTCGATCAGGATGCGCTTGTTTGCCAGTGTCGCGCCGTCGGGCTTCACGTCGTAGGCGAGGATCTTGCGATTCGGCACACCGCGACTTTCGACGACGTAGAGGATCTTTTCGTCAGGCGAGAAGGCGAGGCCATTCGGGCCGAGAACGCCTTCGGCGACGACGGTGGTCTTCCCGGTCGCGGGATCGTGACGATAGACGTTGGGATCGAGTTCAGGGGTGGCCTTGTGGCCCTCGTAGTCGCCGAGAATTCCGAAGACGGGATCGGTGAACCAGACGGAGCCATCCGATTTGACGACGACGTCGTTCGGGGAGTTGAGGCGCTTGCCGCCGAAGTTTTCGACGAGCGTGGTGATGGTGCCGTCGTACTCGGTACGGATGACGCGGCGGCCGCCGTGCTCGCAGGAAATCAAGCGGCCCTGGCGGTCACGGGTGTTGCCGTTGGCGAAGTTCGAGGGCTTGCGGAAGTGGGAGACGGCGCCGGTTTCCTCGTCCCAACGCATGATGCGGTTGTTCGGGATGTCGGACCAGAGCAGGTAACGGCCATCACCGAACCAGACCGGACCTTCGGCCCAGCGCGAGCCCGTTGCGATACGTTCGACACAGGACAGCTTCAGCCAGTACTTTTCGAAGACGGGGTCGAGCGCGACGATGGCGGGGTCCGGGTAGCGCGTGGCCTGACGCCATCCGGCTGCGAAATCGGGAGAGGGTGCCTGCATGTCGTGTCATCCTACAAATCCTGAGGATCGGCAGGCTGCACCGGAGGCGGCGAGGCGCGCAAGAAAAAACCGCCGGCGCTGTCGAGCAGCCGGCGGGCGTTTTCCGAGGGCTCGCGAACGAGCAAACGGGGATCAGTGGCCGCGGCAGGCGGCGTAGCGATCCCAGTAGTAAGCAGCGCGGCGCGGACGGCCGATCTCTTCGTTGTAACGAGCCTGGCGACGCAGGTCGCGGCAGTAGCTGGAGTTCACAGAGTAGTAGCGACGCTCGCTGGCGCGGGCAGAGGCAGCCGCACCGGCGATGATGCCGCCGACAACGAGACCCGTAACGACACCAGCGGCGACACGACCACGGCGAGCCTCGGCGTCATTCGCCTGGACGATCATGGCAAGCGCAAGCGCCGAACAGGCAATCGCGGTCAGCTTAAAGGAACGGTTCATGCAGATCCTCCTGGAAGTGGGGAAGCCGTGGCGGCGTTGACGGCAATGCGGCGATGCCAAGGTATCCCTCGTCCTCGCCCGATAACAAGATGATATTAGCGCAAAGATGGCCAGAGCATGAACGGGAAATGTGAAAAATCGCGCACGCGTCGATTTTTTGATGAATATGGAGGTCCGGCGGCCACTATAAGGAAATTTGGATACTCCATAAATTTCCGAAATACCCCAGTTACTGAAGTGTTTCGTACAAGCGCTTGAGCAGATTGGCGCGGGGCGTCAGGGACGACACGAGCAGATGCTCGCGGTGGGTATGGGCTCCATCCCCGTCGACGCCTAGGCCATCGAGGGTGGGGACAGAGTGGGCGACAAAATTGCCGTCGCTGCCGCCACCTGTCGAGACACCGACAAGGTCGATTCCGAGCGGGGCCGCGATCGTTCGGGCGTGGTCGAACAGTCGGCGTACGCCATCGTTGTTTTCATAAGGCGGGCGGTTGATGCCGCCTTGCACGGTCAGTTTCACGTCCGGATTTCGGGGCGTCAGCGACTTCAGGCGGCGATCCATTTCACTGGCGTCTTCCATCGTCCTGATGCGGAGGTCGATCGAGGCGTGGCAGAGCTGGGGCACGACGTTTTCGGCGGTGCCGCCGTTGATCATGCCGACATTGACGGTGATGCCGCGGGCGTAGTCGGTCATGGATTCGATGGCGACGACCTGATGGGCGATTTCGAGGATCGCGCTACGGCCATCCTCGTGGCGGGCGCCGGCATGGGCTGGGCGGCCTTCGGCGGCGATCTCGTAGCGGGCGACGCCTTTGCGGGCCACGACGATCTTGCCGCCGTCGCGCGCCGGCTCGACGACGAGAACGTATTTCGCGGTGCGGCCGGCGGCCTCGATGAGTGCGCGGGAGGTGGGGCTGCCGACTTCCTCGTCGGAAACATAGAGAAAGCGGATGGGTAACGGCGTCGACTTGCCGCTCTCTGCGATGGCGGCGTAAGCGGAATAAGCGAGGTACGCGCCGCCCTTCATGTCGTAGATGCCGGGACCATAGGCCCGATCGCCTTCGACGCGGTAGGGCAGAGGGCCGGCGAGCGTGCCAAGCGGATGAACGGTATCGAGATGGCAGAGCACGAGAATGCCGGGACCCGAGCCGCCCCATGAGGACGAGATCGCGAGGTGACTGCCGAAACCCTCGGTGCCGGGAATTCGCCGGACGTCGGCACCGGCTTCGCGGAACTGGCGTTCGGCCAGCGTCATGACGCGGTCGACGCCGGCGCTGTCGTTGGTGGGGCTTTCGATTTCGACCCAGCGCCGGATGCCGTCCAGCAGTCGTTCTGTCGTAAGCGGCATGCGAAGTATTCCCGGTCAGTTGCGCGATCGGCGGGGACCTCGGTCCGGGGCACGCGATGGCAAATTCGATCGGTGCAGCCTGCACCATAATCCGTGAATGGACTATTTAAGAATTTTCAACGCACGCGACGTAACGGTAACAGGTTGCGACCGGGCCGGGGGAGACTTCCCGGCATGATCCGGACCTTGACCAACCGTTGACCACGGCGGGCCCTTATCCTATCTCGACGCCATGACGATACTGCCCATCATCCTGATCCCGGACCCCGTGCTCCGCCTCGTCGCAAAACCCGTCGAACGCGTCGACGCGGAGTTGCGGGCGCTGGCGCAGAACATGCTCGAAACGATGTACGACGCGCCTGGCGTCGGGCTCGCGGCGCCGCAGGTGGCCGTGTCACGGCGGCTGGCCGTCGTGGACGTTTCGGACGAGGAGGACAAGAAGTCGCCGATCGTTCTGATCAATCCGAAGATCGTGGCGACGGGGGCAGGAACGAACGTGCACGAGGAAGGCTGTCTCTCCATCCCGGACGTCCGGGTCGACGTGGAACGGCCAGCGTCGGTGACGGTCACGTATCTGGACCTCGATGGCAAGGAGCAGACGCTCCACGCCGAAGGCTTCCTCGCGACCGCCGTGCAGCACGAGATAGACCACCTCGACGGCAAGCTCATCATCGACCACCTGTCACGGCTGAAGCGCGACATGGTGATCAGGAAATTCAAGAAGCTGGCGCGACCCGCCTGACGGGCGAGGCGTCGGCTGCCGGATTCGGGCGAGCGAGGTGAGAATGCTCAGACTTGTGTTCATGGGCACGCCGCAGTTTTCCGTGCCGACACTGAGCGAACTGATCGCCGCCGGGCACGACGTCGTCGCAGTCTATTCGCAGCCGCCGCGTCCTGCGGGGCGGGGCATGGCGGAGACCAAATCGCCGGTCCAAAGATTTGCGGAAGCGTCAGGTATTCCGGTGTTCACGCCGGTCTCGCTGAAGGGCGAGGAGGCGCAAGCGGCGTTTCGCGCGCACGAGGCGGATGCGGCGATCGTGGTGGCGTACGGTTTGCTGCTGCCGAAGGCGGTGCTCGACGCGCCCAAGCACGGGTGCTTCAACCTGCATGCGTCGCTCCTGCCGCGATGGCGGGGGGCGGCGCCGATCCAGCGGGCGATCATGGCCGGTGACACAGAAACGGCGGTCATGGTGATGAAGATGGACGTCGGGCTCGATACGGGGCCGGTCTGTCTCGCAGAGCGCGTTGCGATCGGGCCGGACACAACGGCCGGCGAATTGCACGACACGCTATCGCTCACGGGCGCGCAGCTCATGGTAAGGGCAATGGCAGCGCTCGAGCGCGGTTCGCTCGGGGAGACGGCGCAGCCAGGCGACGGCGTCACGTACGCGGCGAAGATCGACAAGGCCGAGGCGCGCCTCGACTTCACGAGGCCAGCACAGGAGGTTCACGACAGGGTGCGCGGGCTGTCGCCGCATCCGGGAGCGTGGTGCGAAATCGAGTTCGGCGGGAAAGCCGAGCGCGTCAAGGTTCTCAGAAGTTCGCTTGCACAGGCAGCCGCGGGGGCGGCGGCGGGGATGATCGCCGGGCCGGGTCTGACGATCGCGTGCGGCGACGGGCGGGCGGTGCGTCTCGTGACGGTGCAGCGGGCGGGAAAGGGTGCCATGAGCGACGAGGCGATGTTGCGGGGTATTGCCGGCGGCGTCACGATCAAAGGGACCTGAGCTACGGGGCGTCGTGGTCCGGCCCGGCCGTCCGGCCGGTTAAGCAAAGTTAAAGAATCCCTAATGGGGCCGCTCGGGCACCCGGTAATGTCCCGGCATGTAATGCTTTCGGGACAGACCACATGACGACGACAACGAAAACACTCATCGGCCTCGGAGCCGTACTTCTCAGCGCGACCGCAGCCCTCGCGGAAGCGCGGACGTTGCGGATCGAAACGCGCCCCTATACGAGTGCGGTGGTGACGGTCGAAAATGGCGTGCGCGTGTGGCGGCCGCTTCCGCCGGTGGATCGCGTGATCATCAATCCGGGCAACCGCGCGACGATCAACCTGGACGTGGATGCGGGGTCGCGGAATCGCGGCGACAATTACAACTACAATTACAACCAGAACTTCAATCACGGCTCGCGGCGATAAGCGGCGCGCTGCTTGCGCGGCCAGCACTAGGGCGGTAGGCACTGACGGAGCGGCGTATGGGCCGCTCCCGATCGCCGACGCCGGAATCCTATGCCGCGCTACAAGCTCACACTCGAATACGATGGCACGCCGTTCCTCGGCTGGCAGATGCAGCCACTTGGGCCGAGCGTGCAGGGGCGGCTCGTCGATGCGGTCGAGAAGCTCTGCGGGGTGCGGCCCGAAGTACGGGGCGCGGGACGGACGGACGCAGGTGTCCATGCGCTCGGACAGGTCGCGCACGTCGATCTGCCGAAGGCTTACAAACCTTACGTGATCCGCGAGGCGATCAATTATCACGTGCGTCCCGATCCGATCGCGGTGCTCGACGTCGTCGAGGTGCCCGAGACGTTCGATGCGCGGTTCAGTGCGATCAAGCGACATTACCTGTTTCGCATCCTTGCGCGGCGTGCACCGCCCGCGATCGACAAATTCCGCGTCTGGTGGGTGCCGCAGGCGCTCGATGCGGAGCGCATGAAGGCGGCGGCGCCGCAACTCGTCGGGAGGCACGACTTCACGACGTTCCGGGCGGCGGGATGTCAGGCGAAGTCGCCGGTGAAGACACTGGAGCGGTTCGACGTCTCGGTGGTTGGCGAGGAAATCCACGTCAACGCATCGGCGCAATCGTTCATGCATCACCAGATGCGATCGATGGTCGGTAGCCTGAAGCTGGTCGGCGAAGGGAAATGGACGGCGGAAGATCTCAAGGCGGCGCTCGATGCGCGCGACCGATCGCGATGCGGGCCGGTGACGCCACCGTCGGGTCTCTATCTCACGAAGGTCGATTACCCCGACGGCGCATTCTGATCACGCGCGCGGGGCGACGCCGTCAGGGATTGATGCGCCATATCGTCAGGTTCAGGGCGGACGCATAGCTCACCCAGATCAGGTACGGCACGAACAGCAGCGCGGCGGTGCGATCGAGCGGCCAGGCCAGAACGATGAAGGCTGCGATCGTCAGCCAGAGCACGACGATGTCGTAGAAGGCGAGGTCGATGCGGTTGATGCCGAACATCAGGTACGACCAGAGGCCGTTGGCGATGATGTTGATCCCCCAGACGACAATCGCGGCGCTCATGCCGCCAGCGAGCCACACACGCCAGCCCGCGATGGCGATCATGATGTAGAGGAGCATCCATACCGGGCCGAAGAGCCAGTTCGGCGGCGTCCAGGAGGGCTTGGCGAGCGATTGATACCAGGCGCCCGGACGGAACAATGCGCCGGTAGTGGCCATGGCGAAAACAATTGCGGCGAAGGCGATCAGCGACAGATAGCGTTGCATACGGAGAAGCCTTGCGCAGGGGTTCGGCTGTAATACGCGCCACGGCGGCGTTTGGTTCAATCGGCGGTGGACGCGGCGATGGTTGCACGGACTGCACGGCGCCAGGCGGCGACCTTCGTCGTGCGCCGCGCCGGTTCCATGGCGGGTTCGAAGCGGCGATCGAGCTTCCAGGATTTGGCGAATCCGACCTGATCGGGCCATACGCCGGCCGAGCTGCCGGCGAGCCAGGCCGCGCCAAGTGCCGTGGTTTCGAGAATGGTCGGGCGATCGACGTCGGCGTCGAGGATGTCGGCGAGGGCCTGCATGGTCCAGTCGGAAGCGACCATGCCGCCATCGACGCGGAGTGTCGTCGAGGCGGAAGCCGGCCAGTCGTCGCGCATGCCATCGAGCAGATCGTTGGTCTGGAAGGCGACGCTTTCGAGGGCGGCGCGGGCGAATTCGGCGGGACCAGAATTCCGCGTGAGTCCGAACAGTGCGCCGCGCGCTTCCGGGGTCCAGTGTGGTGCGCCGAGGCCGACGAAGGCGGGGACAAGAATAACGTCCTGTTCCGGGTCGGCGGCAGCGGCGAGCGGGCCGGTCTCGGAAGCGGACGTGATGATTTTCAGACCGTCGCGGAGCCACTGGACCGCAGCGCCCGCAATGAAGATGGAGCCTTCGAGGGCGTAGTGGCGCTTGCCGTCGAGCTGATAGGCGATCGTGGTGAGGAGGCGATTTTTCGAGGCGACCTTGACGTCGCCGATGTTCAGGAGCGCGAAGCATCCGGTGCCGTACGTGGCTTTGACCATGCCGGGCGCGAAGCACGCCTGACCGACGAGGGCCGACTGCTGATCGCCGGCGATGCCGCGGATGGCGATGGCTGAGCCGAGGAGCGAGGGATGGGTCGTGCCGAAGTCGGCGTTGCTGTCACGGATCTCGGGAAGCATGGCGCGGGGGACGCGGAAGAGCTTCAGGAGTTCATCGTCCCAAGCGGCTGACGCGATGTCACACAGCATCGTGCGGGAGGCGTTGGTGGCGTCGGTGGCGTGGACGCGACCGCCAGTGAGGCGCCAAAGCAGGAAGGTGTCGACGGTGCCGGCGGCGAGTTCGCCACGTTCAGCGCGGGCGCGGGCGCCAGGCACGGTATCGAGAATCCAGGCGAGCTTTGTGGCGGAGAAATAGGGATCGAGGAGCAGGCCGGTCTTTGCGGATACCATAGGTTCGACGCCATCGGCCTTCAGGCGCGCGCAGTCGGCGGCGGTGCGGCGGTCCTGCCAGACGAGCGCGCGGTGGATGGGCTTACCGGTGGCACGGTCCCAGACGAGGCAGGTTTCGCGCTGGTTGGTGATGCCGAGGGCGGCGATGTCGCCGGGTGAGAGGCCGGCCTTCTGGATGGCGGACACGCAGGCTTCGAGGGTCAGAAACCAGATGTCCTCGGGGTCGTGCTCGACATGGCCGGAGGCGGGGAAATGCTGCGGGAACTCGAACTGGGCGACCGAGCGGATGGAGAAGTCGCCGCCGAAGACGATGGCGCGGCACGACGTGGTGCCCTGGTCGATGGCGAGGATGTAGGTCTTCGACATGTGTCGTGGGGACTCCGTTTTCTCATCGCGCCGAAGCGCGAACGGACGAGAGGTTAGACCGAACCACGCCATATTTCACGTCCGGTGCGAACGCGATGCACAGCCGGCGATGATTTACCTGTCAAAGAACTCCGGCGTCCCGGATGGACGCAGTATCCGCCCGGCCGAGGGGGGCGAGCATAGATTCGGGCGCGGATTCGATGGTCAGGGTTAAGGGACAGGGGGCCGGTAAACGTCAGCCGAGGAATTCGCGGCGCACGGCGGCGTCGTGCTGGCCGAGACCGGGGACAGGGCCGAAGGCGATTTTCTCGCCGACGTGAATGCCAGGCGGGGCGGGCACATCGGCGGGGCCGGAGGGCGTGCCGACGGTGGTGATGCGATAGTGTGGGTGGCGCATGAGGCCGTGCACGTCGTTGACGCGGCCGTAGGCGATCTCGGCGGTGTCGAGGGCGGACGCCAATTCGTCGATGGCACGGGCGCGGAAATTGGAGGCGATGATCGCGTCCATCTCGGCGCGATTGGCGACGCGGGCGATGTTGGTTGCCATCTTCGGATCGGTCGCGAGTTCGGGGCGGGAGAGGATCTTTTTCGCGAACGTCGCCCACTCGCGGTCGTTCTGGATCGAGATCAGGATCGGCGTGCCATCGGCGGTGTCGAAGACGCCGTACGGCGCGACGGTCGGATGCTGGAAGCCGACGCGCTTCGGCGGCTTGCCACCGCCGGCCTGGAGCAGCGGTACGGCCATCCATTCGGACATGCTGTCAAACAGCGAGACCTGGACTTCACCGCCCTTGCCGGTGACGGCGCGGCGGAGCAGCGCCTCGAGGATCGCCTCGTAGGCGTTCATGCCGGTGGCGATGTCGACGACGGAGACGCCGACGCGGGCCGGGCTTTCGGGGCCGCCGGTGATGGAGGCGAGGCCGCTCTCGGCCTGGACCAGAAGGTCGTAGGCCTTGCGGCTCGCGTAAGGGCCGTGCTCGCCGTAACCGGAGATCGAGGCGCAGATCAGGCGCGGGTATTTGTTCACGAGGTCGGGGATGGCGTAGCCGAGTTTCGCCACCGAGCCGGGCTTCAGGTTCTGGATGAAGACGTCGGCTTTCGCGAGAAGTGCGTCGAGCAGCTTCCTGTCCTCGTCGCGGGACAGATCCATGAAGACCGATTCCTTGCCGCGATTGAGCCAGACGAAATACGCGCTCTCGCCGTGGACGAGGCTGTCGTAGGCACGGGCGAAATCGCCCTCGGGGCGTTCGAGCTTGACGACGCGGGCGCCGGCATCGGCGAGCTTGCGCGAACAGAGGGGGGCTGCGACGGCCTGTTCAAGGGCGACGACGAGGAGGCCTTCGAGGGGTTTGGTCATTGGGCGTGGTGCCACTTTTTCTTGCGGTGCGAATTCGGGCGCACTTTAGCGGCTGGGGCAGGGCAAGCGATAGTCCGCCGTGCACGACAGACCAGCTGGAATGGGCGGCTGGACATCGGGATCAGCGGCTCGTTTTCGATCGTTCGTAGAAAACCACAGCGACAGCGTAGAAGGCCGCGTCGGCGGCAAGTTTGCCGACCACGATGCCCCAACCGGTATGGCCGGTCAGCGCGATCGCCGACCAGATGGCAAAGGGACGAACGATGAAGCTGTCGAGGACTTCTGCAACGCCGAATTCCCAGATCAGGCGACGGCAGGCCTCAAGGGCTCGCGGGGCAAATCCGACGCCGGCTTCGTTGGTTCCGATCCGGCGCAGCTCACGCGCGAACGCCACGGCATAGTAGCCGATGTTCTCGGACCATGCGGCAGCAAAGGAGACAGTGACGGTCGATGCGCCGATTGCAGCCGCGAGCCATCCGCCAGCCAGGGCTGCAACCATCGACGCAGCTTCCAGCGGCGCATAGCGGCGTACCCATTCGGTTAGTCTCGATCTCATGAACATGGGGTCCAGTCGTGAATTGCGGCTGCACGGCTAGTCTTCCTCCGTGTCGTCGACGATCGGAATGGCCCGGCTGGATTCTGAATAGGACGTCGCTCACGCAATCGGCAAGCCGGTAACAGACATTACCCTTGACGGGGTGGCCAGACCACTGCTCCATCAGCGGTCGCGACTTCGACCTGTCGTCGAATCGTTCACGTCCGATCGTTCCACCAAACTCCGAGAGTGCACGCCGAATGCCGGATCTTTTCAGTCCTGCTGCTCTGACTGCGCTGGCCGTATGTGCGGGTGCTGCGGCAGCGACCGTGATTGGAAGCCTGCTGGTTTTCCGCACCAATCCGCACAACCCGCGCATGCTCGCGTTCGGCCTCGCGTTCTCGGGCGGGGCGATGGTGTATGTCTCGCTCGTCGAGATCTTCAACAAGGCGCTCACGTCGTTCACGGAAGCATACGGTGCGAAGCTCGGCTACACTTATGCCACGCTTTCGTTTTTCGGCGGTGTGGCGATGCTAGCGCTCATCGACCGGCTGGTGCCGAACCCGCATCACGGGATGGAGGGGGCGAGTGACAAGGCGGCGCAGGAACGACTGAAGCGCGTCGGACTGCTGGCGGCGGCGGCGATAACAGCGCACAATTTTCCGGAGGGGCTCGCGACGTTCTTCGCGACGCTCGACAACCCGGTCGTCGGTGCACCGCTGGCCTTCGCCATCGCCATTCACAACATCCCCGAAGGCGTGTCGATCGCGATCCCCGTCTACTACGCGACAGGCAGCAAAAGAAGCGCGATCCTGGCCGCGTGTATCTCCGCGCTCGCCGAGCCGGTGGGTGCGATCATAGGTTATCTCGTGCTGGCGCCGTTCCTGTCGCCGGTCGTGTTCGGCGCCGTTTTCGGCGTCATCGCCGGCGTCATGGTGTTCCTCGCGCTCGACGAGTTGATGCCGGAAGCGAAGCGCTACTCGAAGGGCCATGAAGCCGCCTACGGCATGATCGTCGGGATGGGTGCTATGGCAATGTCGCTGGTGCTGTTCAAGTAGCCGGGTGGACGGTCGATGACGTCGTTCAAGGACGTACTTAAGTCGATGGCCGTATTCTGCGGCCTCGGGCCGCTGATCGGGCTCGTGATCTTTGCTGCGGGATCGTCGCTGCTTGCGGTCGCGAGTGGCACGAAGGACGGGTTCTGGATCGGACCGTTTCTGCTCATTTATGGTGTCCTCTTCGCGCATTTCGTCGGAATTGCGTGGGCGGCGCTCGCCGGAGTGGTGTCCGTCTCAATTTCGTTTCTGCTAAAGCGCATGCCCACGTGGATCGGGCCGGTCAGTGGACTGGTCAGTTTCGTCGCATCCCTGCATCCGAAGTTCCGCATGTTCGACGGTCCCGCACTCGTCGGAGACGGACAATCGCCGAGCACCTTCGGTCCGGCGTTCGCACTCGTCCTGGCAGCGACACACATCGGCGCCGCGTGGGCGTCGTGGGTGATGGCGAAGAGGTGGGTCGGGCGATGACGGCAGGAAGCGCAATCGACATCCACTGTCTCGGACCGACCGAAATCGTGGCAATGCGCCGCCTTCTCGACGTCTTCGGCGCGGCGTTCGAAGATCACGAGCGTTATTCGTCGGAGCAGCCGGGGGACCGTTATCTCGCCGACCTTCTTGCAAAGCCGACCTTCATTTCGATTGTCGCGATGGCGAGCGGCGACGTCGTCGGGGGGCTGACGGCGTACGTTCTCGACAAGCCCGAGCGGGAAGACAGCGAAATCTACATCTACGACCTGGCCGTTACCGAGCGCTACCGGAGACGTGGCGTCGCTACCGCACTGATCCGCCGGTTGCAGACGATCGCGGAGCTGCGCGGTGCTCGCGTGATATTCGTGCAGGCCGATCTCGAGGACGCGCCAGCGATCGCGCTATATCAAAAGCTCGGCTCGCAGGAGACGGCGCACCACTTCGATATCGAAGTGCCTCGCCGCACGCCAACGCGACGTACCGACTGAGCAGCACGGCGGCGGCACCCGCGTTCGAGCCCTTACACGTCGACGCTGGCGTTGAGCGCGTTTTCCTGGATGAACTCGCGGCGCGGCTCGACGATGTCGCCCATGAGGCGCGAGAAGATCTCGTCGGCCTCGGTCACGTCGCCCGGCCGCACCTGTAGCAGCGTGCGCGCCTCGCGGTCGAGCGTGGTCTCCCAGAGCTGCTCGGGATTCATCTCGCCGAGACCCTTGTAGCGCTGCAGGGTCACGCCCTTGCGGCCGAACTCGTAGACCGCCTCGAGCAGGGAGCGCGGTCCCGTCACGGTCTTCTCGACGTCCTTGCGCTTCAGCGTCGACGGCTTGCCGTAGATCTCTCTCAGGTGTTCGCGCCGCTCGTTGAGACGACGGGCCTCGACGCTCGAGAGCATGTTGCGGTCGAGCATGTGTACTTCGGCGACGCCGCGTACGAGACGCTTGAAGACGAAACCTTCGTTGCCGTAGCGGCCTTCCCAGCCGCGTTCGGTCTCGTCCGAGATGCCGTCGAGATGGAGGGCGACGTCGGCGGCGACACGGTTTGCGGTGTCCGACGACAGGATCACGTTCGGATCGAAGGCACCGCCGATCGCGGCCTGCTCGACGACGAAGCGGGTGTAACGGGAATGCAGACCGTCGATGATCGACGAGATCTGACGGGCCTGATCGACGATATCGCGCAGATCGCGGCCGGCGCGCGTTTCGCCTGATGCCAGCGTGAGGGATGCTTCCTCGAGGCCGCCGTCGATGAGGTATTCCTCGAAGGCGCGCTGGTCCTTGAGGTATGCCTGCGACTTGCCGCGCGTCACCTTGTAGAGCGGCGGCTGGGCTATGTAGAGGTGGCCTTTCTCGACCAGCTCGGGCATCTGGCGATAGAAGAACGTCAGGAGAAGCGTGCGGATGTGAGCGCCGTCGACATCGGCGTCGGTCATGATGATGATCTTGTGATAGCGCAGCTTGGCGAGGTTGAAGCCGAAGCCGTCCTTGTCCTTGCCATTGGCGTCCTTGGGAAGTGCGACGCCGTTGGCATCCTTCGGCTCGTCCGAAGCGGAGCGGCCGATACCTGTTCCGAGCGCGGTGATGAGCGTGCCGATTTCCTGGCTCGACAGCATCTTGTCCATGCGCGCGCGTTCGACGTTGAGGATCTTGCCGCGGATGGGCAGCACGGCCTGGAACTCGCGGTTGCGGCCCTGCTTGGCAGAGCCACCGGCCGAGTCACCCTCGACGATGAAGAGCTCGGTATTGACGGGGTCGCGGTCCTGGCATTCGGCGAGCTTGCCGGGCAGCGAGTTGAGATCCAGCGCGCCCTTCCGGCGGGTCAGTTCGCGCGCCTTGCGGGCGGCTTCGCGGGCGATGGCGGCTTCGCAGATCTTGCCCACGATGATCTTCGCTTCGCGCGGATGCTCTTCGAACCAGGCGCCGAGGCTGTCTGAGACCACGCTTTCGACCACCGGCTTAACCTCCGACGAGACGAGCTTGTCTTTCGTCTGGGAGGAGAACTTCGGATCGGGCACCTTTACAGAGAGGACGCAGGTCAAACCCTCGCGGATGTCGTCAGCGGCGAGCGTCACCTTCTCCTTCTTTGCAATGCCGGTCTCGTCGGCGTACTTGTTGATGATGCGGGTCACGGCCGCACGTAGGCCGGCGAGATGGGTGCCGCCGTCGCGCTGCGGGATGTTGTTGGTGAAACAGAGCATGTGCTCGTCCCAGCCGTCGTTCCACCAGAGGCCGACCTCGGCGGTGATGCCGTCCTTTTCGTTGCGGATCATCACCGGCTCTTCGATGAGCGGACGGCGCGTGCGGTCGACGTACTTGACGAAGGCTGCGACGCCGCCCTCGTAGAACATCTCTTCGACCTTGACGTCGGCATGGCGTGCGTCGGTCAGGACGATCTTGGCGCCGGAGTTCAGGAACGCGAGTTCGCGCAGGCGACGCTCGAGCGTGTTGTAGTTGAACTCGAGGACGTTGTGGAACGTGTTGGGCGAGGGGAGGAAGGACACTTCGGTGCCGCGCTCGCCTTTCGGTGCATCGCCGACGACTTTCAGCGGGGCGACAGTGACGCCGTCGTTGAATTCGATCTCGTGGATCTTGCCGTCACGCCAGATGCGGGCCCTGAGCCAGGTCGAGAGCGCGTTGCAGACGGAAACGCCGACGCCGTGCAGGCCACCGGAGACCTTGTAGGAATTCTGGTCGAACTTGCCGCCGGCGTGGAGTTCGGTGAAGACGATTTCGGCGGCCGAGCGCTTGGGCTCGTGGTCATCGTCCTGCTTGATGCCGGTCGGGATGCCGCGACCGTTGTCGCGGACGGTGACGGAGCCGTCGGCATTCAGCGTGACGCGGCATTCGGTGGCGTAGCCGGCGAGGATCTCGTCGATGGCGTTGTCGACGACTTCGTAGACCATGTGATGCAGGCCGGAGCCGTCGTCGGTGTCGCCGATGTACATGCCAGGGCGTTTGCGGACGGCCTCGAGCCCCTTCAGCATCTTGATGCTGTCGGCGCCATAGTCGGCGGGCGTGGGCTTGGGCGTAGCGGTTTCGTCAGCCGCCGGCTTGGTTGCTTTCGCAGTCATCGAATGATCGTCCCTGGGTCAGGTTTCCGCGCCTGTTTTCCGGCGCGGTACGCGGCGAGATCACGGTCTCCGATCCGGCTCTTCAGGCCGCACCGACGCTCGACGCCGGGGCCCTGGAAGACAGGTGAAATCGCTTGGATTTCATGTAGCACACGGGGCACCGAAACGCACGGAAAAAGCGGCGATTTCAACGGCAATTCGGGGGTGTTTTCAGTTATTTTTTTCAATGCGTTACAAGCCGGATAAAGGCGCGTGCGAGACCGCGCCGGGATCACGGCGAAACGGGGGCAATCGTGGCGTCGTCGACGGCGTGAAAGCGGGCCCGTCCGGCAAGGGCGGAGAACGCTTCGGCGTCGGTCCCGGTCATCCAGGCCTGGCCGCCGAGGCGGAGGATTTCGTCGAACAGCGCGGCGCGGCGTGCGGGGTCGAGATGGGCCGCTATCTCGTCGAGGAGCAGGATAGGGCTCACGCCCTCGCGGCGGGCGGCGACGAGTTCGGCGTGGGCAAGGACGAGGCCGATCAGCAGCGCCTTCTGTTCGCCCGTGGAGCAGAGCCTGGCGGGCATCGACTTCGGGCCGTGACCGACGACGAGGTCGGCGCGGTGGGGCCCGTCGAGCGTGCAGATCGGAAGAGC
>ERZ761609.1444-NODE-1444-length-20877-cov-26.178609_pt1 | contig 20877 bp, 20 predicted proteins | sample MGYA00511163_ERZ761609 | MGnify/ENA primary metagenome ERZ761609 (study PRJEB28899, sample SAMN02445070) | bioreactor sludge metagenome | biome: EBPR sludge | place: Australia: Brisbane, Thorneside Wastewater Treatment Plant | collected 2011-12-16 ... | reverse complement strand
CAATGCGGGCGCGCTGCGACAACCTGACGCTCGTGAGCCGCGAACTCGTCAGCTTTATCAACTCCGCGCGTTCGTCCTCGGTCAAAACAATCTCTGTTGCAACCCGCATTCGATCCTCCGCTCCGCATGCATGAAGCATGATAGCGGAAGTCGTCAATTAAGTACGCTCAAGAGCGCAGCACTACACTAGTCGCCGAAGTTGGTGGCGGGTACTTCAGTCGGTATCGTGCGTATGGGCAATCTCGCCCAGACACCGCATCAACTTGTCGTAAAGCGTGCGCCCTGTTGTCGGGGGAGGTATGCCACACACCCATGTACTTCCTGCCGTTTTTGCGATTTGGTAGAGCGCCTCACTTTTCGACCATAACCAGCGCATGCACAGATTCGTCGGTGTCGAAAAACGGCTCACGTTGCTTGCGTGGTTGCTTTAGGCAGCGCGTTCGAATCTCCTCGGGACGATTCAAGACAGGTTTACCGGGCAAACGCTCCGCAACTCCTATGTGGCCGTGTCAACCGCGCGTTGTTCCGGATCTGTTCACCTACTCGCCAAAACGGAGTAGATAGCTACCCCCAGATTCTGAGAGTGAAGTGGTGCAAGGCGATGTCTTCAACAAAGACGATTTGTACGAGGCATTAAGCAAGCACAGAGTGGGAATAGCGATCAATTCCAACGATCCTTCAACCCCGTCACCCGGTTGAACACCACTTTCCCGCCCACCCCGTGGTCCGCACGGTCGGCCACGAAGTAGCCGTGGCGCTCAAACTGGAATTTCTGGTCTGGCTTCGCTGCAGCCAGTGAAGGCTCCACAACCGCCGTCACCACCTTCAGGCTGTCGGGGTTCAGCGCGTCCAGGAAGTTCTTGCCGCCCGCGTCGGGTTGCGGGTCGGTGAACAGGCGGTCGTACAGGCGCACTTCGGCGCTCACCCCGTCGGCGTTGCCCACCCAGGTGATGGCGGCTTTGGCCTTGACGCTGTCGGCGCCGGGGGTGCCGCTCTTGGTGCCGGGGATGACCTTGGCGTGCACTTCGGTCACTTTGCCTTCGGCGTCTTTGGCGCAACCCGTGCATTCGATGACGTAGCCGCCTTTGAGGCGCACCACGTTGCCTGGGAACAGGCGCTTGTAGCCCTTGGGCGGCACTTCTTCAAAGTCTTCGCGTTCGATCCACACGTCCTTGCCGATCTTGAAGACGCGGTCAGGCGGCGGCGTCTGGCCTTCGGCAATGGTGCTGTGGGGCAGGGCGGGCTGGGTGCAGTCTTCGGTGTAGCCGTCAGAGCCGAACACTTCGGCCCAGTTGGTGAGCACCAGCTTGACGGGGTCAAGCACGGCCATGCCGCGGTGGGCCTTGTTTTCCAGGTCTTCGCGCAGGCAGCCGTCGAGCGTGCTGTAGTCGATCCAGGAGTCGCTCTTGGTCACGCCGATGCGTTCGGCAAACAGCTGGATGGCCTCGGGCGTGTAGCCGCGGCGGCGCAGGCCGACGATGGTGGGCATGCGCGGGTCGTCCCAGCCGCTGACTTTCTTCTCGTTCACCAGCTGCGCCAGCTTGCGCTTGCTGGTGATCACGTAGGTCAGGTTCAGGCGCGCAAATTCGTACTGCCGCGGCGGTGGGGCCTTGAGCAGGCCGCCTTCGCACAAACGCTCCAGCAACCAGTCGTAGAACGGGCGCTGGTCTTCAAATTCCAGCGTGGCGATGCTGTGGGTGATCTGCTCCAGCGCGTCCTCGATGGGGTGCGCGAAGGTGTACATGGGGTAGATGCACCAGGCGTCGCCCGTGTTGTGGTGCGTGGCGCGGCGGATGCGGTAGATGGCCGGGTCGCGCAGGTTGATGTTGGGCGAGGCCATGTCGATCTTGGCGCGCAGCACGGCGGCGCCGTCGGCCAGTTTGCCGTCGCGCATCTCGCGGAAGCGGGCCAGGTTCTCTTCCGGGCTGCGGCTGCGGAAGGGGCTGTCCACGCCGGGCTTGCCGAAGTCGCCGCGGTTGATGCGCATGTCTTCGGCTGTCTGCTCGTCCACATAGGCGTGGCCGGCGGTGATAAGGTATTCGGCCGCGCGGTACATGAAGTCGAAGTAGTTCGACGCGTAGTACAGGTGGCTTTCCTGCTTGCCGTTGAAGTTGGATTCCCAGTTGAAACCCAGCCACTGCACCGCGTCGAGGATGGAGTCCACGTACTCCTTTTCTTCCTTCTCGGGGTTGGTGTCGTCAAAGCGCATGTGGCAGACGCCGCCGTAGTCGCGCGCCAGGCCGAAGTTCAGGCAGATGCTCTTGGCGTGGCCCACGTGCAGGTAGCCGTTGGGTTCGGGCGGGAAGCGGGTGCGGATCTTGGCCGGGTCGGGCTGGCCGGCGTCGTGGAAGGCGGCATCACCCGGGCCGCCGCCCCATTGGCGCTGGGCGTAGGTGCCGGTGGCGAGGTCTTTTTCAATGACCTGGCGCAGGAAGTTTGACGTCCTGAGCGCCTGGCCCTCAATTTCTGCGGGAGCTTGGTGGTGTCGAGAGATGCTGGACGAAAGGGACGGGGGGGGCATGCAGTCATTCTAAGGAGAGGCGGAAGCTCCAAGATAATCAAGGTCTAACCCACAACAGGTGTCACGCGCTTGAACCAAAGCACTCCCTTGCCGAACGCCTCTCTGCTGAACCAGCTGTTACGGTTCACCCCCACGGCGCGCATGTTTTTCTCGGGAAATCTCTGTACCCTGACGCAGGGATCCGAGGCTGACGGCCTCAAGCAGGGGACGATGCACCTGCTGAGTCGCGGCGAGCTGCAACTGACGCGCAAGGGCTTTGCGCCGCTGAACGTGCGGGCGCCCAGCGTGCTGTTGCTTCCCCGCGCGTTGGAGCACTGGGTTCAGGGCTCAGGGCCGCAGGGGGTGGACCTGATGTGCGCCACCCTCAGTGAATTGGCGCCGCCGCTGGACATGATCTTGCCGGACGTCACGGTGATTGACTTGACCGCCACGTCATCGCTGCAGCGACCGGTAGAGCTGCTGTTCGAGGAGGCCGAGGCACGTGCTTTTGGTTATCGGGCAGCGATCGACCGCCTGCTGCAATACACCTTCGTGGTGCTTGTGCGTCACCTGATTGATCGGCAACTGCTGTCCGGCGGTGTGCTGGAGGCCATGGTCGACAGCCGTCTGGGTGTGGTGCTGTCCATGCTGCACGAATCGCCAGAGCACGACTGGACGCTTGACAGCATGGCGGAGCTGGCGCACCTGTCCCGGTCTGCCTTTGCCCTGCGCTTTGTCCAGGTGGTGGGCATACCGCCGTTGACCTACTTGACCCACTGGCGCATGGCGGTTGCCCGCAACCTACTCGCGCAAGGGCAGGCAGTGAAGGCGGTGGCCTCTCAGGTGGGCTACGGTAATGCCACCGCATTCGCGCGAGCGTTTCAACGGGCCTCGGGGCAATCGCCCAGCGCTTGGCAGATGGAGCATCTGAGTCAGCCGTAGGTCCATCGCGCCCTGGTTCTGGACGATCGGTGGCGTGATGCGGACGCCGAATGCCGTTGTGCTGTGCCGAACGGACCCGACTTCAGGTTCAATGCCTTGAGGCAGAACTTTGAAGGAGATCACGATGAACCCGAGCGAAAAAGCAGTCCTGGCCGGCGGTTGTTTCTGGGGCATGCAGGACCTGGTGCGCAAGCTGCCTGGCGTGTTGCGCACCCGTGTGGGCTACAGCGGCGGCGATGTGCCCAACGCCACCTACCGCAACCACGGCACCCACGCCGAGGCGTTGGAGGTGGAGTTCGACCCCACGCAGACGAGCTTTCGCGACCTGCTGGAGTTCTTCTTCCAGATCCACGATCCGAGCACCCCGGGGCGCCAGGGCAATGACCGCGGCAGTTCCTACCGGTCGGCCATTTTCTACACCTCGGACGAGCAGCTGGCCACGGCGCAGCAGACCATTGCCGATGTGAATGCCTCGGGTTTGTGGCCGGGCAAGGTGGTCACCGAGCTCGCGCCCGCGGGGCCGTTCTGGGAGGCCGAGCCCGAGCATCAGGACTACCTGGTCAAGCACCCCAACGGCTACACCTGCCACTACCCCCGTGCGGGCTGGAAGCTGCCGCGACGCGAGATCGGCTGACGGCCAACGCTCAAGAACGGTGGGGGTCGGCGCGCCAGTGGGCGGGCCGACCCGGTGTGTCTGTTTTTTTCCTGAGGAGATGGTGATGCAATCCCGGTGCATTCAACAGGCGCCCGAGCTGCGGGTGCCGTGGTGGATCGACGGCGAAGGGCGCAGCATGGCACCGCTGAAGCTGTCCGATCTGGGCGACGGGTTCAAAGTGATCTTCTGCTTCCAGCACTGGTGTCCGGGCTGCCACAGCCATGGCTTTCCGACCCTGCAGAAGCTGATCAAGGCGTTGGGCGATCGCGGCTTCGCGTTTGCCGCGGTGCAGACCGTGTTCGAGGGCGCCGAGTCCAACACCTTCGAGCGCCTGCGCGAGACGCAGTTGCGCTACGGCTTGAACATTCCGTTCGGACACGACCCTGCGATCGGACGCGCGTCGTCGCTCATGGCGGACTACGGGACGCGCGGCACGCCGTGGTTTTTGGTGATCGATCCGCTGGACGAGGTGCTCTACAGCGACTTCGAGCTCGACGAGCGGCAGCTGATCGGGGCGTTCGGCGCTTCGAACGATGGTCTCAAGGCGGCCTGAAGTCATGCGTGCGTCCACACCAAAGGCCGTGTCGGAGCCGAAGACGCCGGGGACGGGCCCGGCGTTTCGGCTGCCGTTTGACAACAGCTTCTTCCGGGACATGCAGGGGTTCTATGTGCCTTGGAAGCCCGAGCCGTCCCCGGCCCCGGCCTGGGTGCAGTTCAACGACGCCCTGGCGCTGGAGCTGGGGCTGGAGCCGGCGACGCTGAAGTCTGCGACCGGTCTGGCGTGGCTGTCCGGCGTGGAAATGCCGGCTGAGGCGGCGCCGCTGGCGCAGGCCTACGCGGGACACCAGTTCGGCCAGTTCTCGCCACACTTGGGGGATGGCCGCGCCTTGCTGCTCGGGGAACTCATCGACACGGCAGGACAGCGTCGGGACCTGGCCCTCAAGGGGTCGGGCCGTACGCCGTTTTCGCGCCGTGGCGATGGCAAGGCGGCACTGGGCCCGGCGCTGCGCGAGTACCTCATGGGCGAGGCCATGCACGCGTTGGGCATTCCCACGACGCGTGCGCTGGCGGTGATCCGGACCGGTGAGCGGGTGAACCGCGAGGGCTCGCCCCCCGGGGCGATCTTGGTGCGCGTGGCGGCCAGCCACTTGCGGGTGGGCACTTTTGAGTTCTTCGCGGCGCGGGAGGAGGAGGTGATGCTTCGGCGGCTGCTCGACTATGCCGTGGCGCGGCATGACCCCGCCCTCGCCAAGCTTTCCGACAAGCCCATTCCGATGCTGGAGGCCGTCTGTGAGCGGCAGGCGCAGCTGATTGCACGCTGGATGGGCGTGGGCTTCATCCACGGGGTGATGAACACCGACAACATGAGCATTTCGGGCGAGACCATCGACTATGGTCCGTGTGCGTTCATGGAGGGTTTCGATCCGGCCACGGTGTTCAGCTCGATCGACCGTCAGGGGCGATATGCCTACGGCCAGCAGCCGGCCATGGCGCAATGGAACCTGGCCCGTCTGGCCGAAGCGTTGCTGCCGGTTCTGGACGCCCGCGATATCGACGTCGTGGAACGGGTGGAACAGGTGGTGGCCGGGTTTGCCGTGCGCTTTGACCGGCATTGGACCGGGCAGCTGCGCGCCAAGCTGGGCTTGGCCGCTGAAGAGCCGGACGACCGCGCCCTGGCGGACGACTTCCTGCAGCTGCTGCAGCGGGAAAAGGTGGACTTCACGCTGGCGTTCCGCCTCCTGTCCGACGCCATCACGGGGCCGGATGCCGCACTGCACGACCTGTTCGGACGGGAGCGCCCGGCGCTCTCGGACTGGCTGGCGCGCTGGCGCCAGCGCATGGCCCGGGAGGGAAGGACCTTGCAGGACTGCGCCGCAACGGCGTGGTCGGTCAATCCCTTCGTGATCCCGCGCAATCACCAGGTGGAGGCGGCGCTGTCGAGTGCCGTGGACGAGGCCGACCTCGGTCCGTTCGAGCGCCTGCTGGCGGTGCTGGGGCGGCCGTACGAGACGGTGGAGTCCGCGCGGCCATTCACGCTGCCGGCCTCGCCCGAAGTGGCCGCAGCCCACCGCACCTTCTGCGGCACCTGATTGGGGTACCCAACGATTTCTGAAAGGAGACTTCGCATGACCACAACGAAACAGGAACCCGGTGTCCTTGGCGAAGCGGCCGCTCCCCTGGGTGTGACCCGGTGGGTGGACGCGTCGGGCCAGGCGCTGGAACACTTCGACCTGGACCGCATGCCCGGCCGGTTCAAGCTCATCTTCTGTTTTCAGGACGCCTGCCCGGGGTGCCATGCGACCGGCTTTCCGGCGCTTGCCCGGGTGGTCGACGCGTTTCGGGGGAGCGACTTCGTCGGGTTCGCCGCAGTCCAGACCGTGTTCGAGGACTTCGGTTCGAACACCTGGGAGCGCATGCTGGCCAATCACTCCCGCTACGCGCTGGGCATTCCCTTCGGGCACGACGCCGGTGACGAACAGGACGGCGCGGGTTCGGAGCTGATGCGCCGCTACCGCAACGGCGGCACACCCTGGTTCATCCTGATCGATCCCGATGGCAGAGTGGTCTACAACCATTTCCGAATCGACGCCGACAAGCTCGTCACCTTTCTCAAGCGGCTGGAAAACGAACCGGCGGCACCGGAGCCTGGGCCCGACATGTTGACTTGGAAAGGAGTGATTCAACTGGTGGAAACGGGCAACCCGACGCCACCGCGCCGAGTTGAGCGCAGCGAAGCCGAGTGGGCCCAACAGCTGACGCCCGAGCAGTTCCGAATCACGCGGCTCAAGGGCACCGAACGGGCGCACAGCTCCTCGATGTGTACGCTGTTTTCGCCCGGGATCTACCGGTGCGTGTGCTGCGGCACTGAACTATTCGATGCGTCGACCAAATATGACAGCCGCAGCGGCTGGCCCAGCTTCACGCAGGCCATTGCCCCGGGTCTGGTGGGCTATCACGGAGACAACAGCCACGGCATGGTGCGGGTGGAGACGACGTGCAACGTCTGCGACGCCCACCTGGGTCACGTGTTTCCCGACGGACCCAAGCCCAGCGGTCTGCGCTACTGCATCAACGCCCTGGCACTGGAGAAAGCATGAGCAGCGAAAAGGTAGGCTTCGCTGGCAGCAGCCAGGGTCTGCTGGTGGGTGTCTTGGAACGCCCGGACCATGCACCGTTACAAGCCCTGGCGGTGTTTGCCCACTGCTTTACCTGCGGAAAGAACTCTCTCGCCGCGACCCGCATCAGCCGGGCGCTGGCTCAGCAGGGCATCGCCACGCTGCGCTTTGATTTCACCGGTCTGGGCGAGAGCGAAGGCGACTTCGGGCGCGGTGGCTTTTCGTCCAGCGTGGCGGACATTGTGGCGGCGGTGCACTGGATGCAGAGCACGATCGGCATGCCTGCACTGTTGGTCGGACACAGCCTGGGGGGGACGGCGGCCATCGCGGCGGCTGCCCGCCTCGACGGCATACGGGCGGTTTGCACGCTGGGCGCACCCGCGACGGCCGACCATGTGCTTCGTCACTTCGGTCCGACCAAGTCCGAAGAGGATGGGCAGATCCAGGTCGACCTGGGCGGCCGGGCGTTCAGGATCGCGCCGGCCTTCATTGAAGAGCTCCAGGCCCAAGCCCACGAGAACCCGGTCAAGGGGCTTCGCGCGGCCTTGCTGGTTATGCACGCGCCAAGTGACGCGGTGGTGGACATCGGCGAGGCACAGGACCTGTTCAAGGCGGCCAGACATCCTAAGAGTTTCATCAGCCTGGACGATGCGGACCATCTGCTCACGCGCCCGGCCGATGCGCAGTATGCGGCTGACCTGATTGGCGCCTGGGCCTCGCGGTTTCTGCCGATGCGAGCCGAGCGAAACGATGCGCCGTCGGACCTTCGTGCGGGCGAGGTGTGGGTGGGGGAGCACGATCACGCCTTCTGGCGATCGATGCGAGCAGGTCCGCACCACCTCGACGCCGATGAGCCCAAGGAAGTGGGTGGTGGCGAACGCGGGCCCGATCCTTATGAACTTCTGCTGATGTCGCTGGGCGCCTGCACGTCCATGACATTGCGCCAGTACGCCAAGCGAAAAGGCTATGCGCTCAAGGATGTCCAGGTCAGGTTGCGTCATGAGCGCGCGCACGCGACCGATTGCCAGGAGTGCGGGGATCGCTCGGGACAGGTTGACCACGTCACGCGGCAGCTCCTGCTGAGCGGACCGTTGAGTGAAAGCCAGCGACAGGACCTGTTGCGCATCGCCGATCGTTGCCCCGTGCATCGAACGCTGGAGAACCATCCGGTGATCACCACCACACTGATTCGGGACTGATCCCAACCACACACAAACGAAGGAGACGGAGCATGAGAGCCATCTGGAAAGGCACCACCATCGCTGAGAGCGATGACATCGTGGAAGTTGAAGGCAACGCCTATTTCCCACACGACGCGTTGCGCCCGGAACATTTCAAACCAAGCGATACGCACACCACCTGTCCATGGAAGGGGCGGGCCAGCTACTACGACGTCGTGGTCGGCGAAGACGTGAACGCTGACGCGGCGTGGTACTACCCGTCGCCCAAGGCTGGTGCGGAGGCGGTGACCGGCAGGGTGGCGTTCTGGCGCGGTGTCGAGGTGCGGCCATGAGCGGGGAACAGAGGTTCGACGCGATCGTGATCGGAGCCGGTCAGGCCGGTCCCTTTCTGGGCGCGACACTCGTTGCCCGGGGTATGAAGGTGGCGCTCATCGAGGAGCGTGACCTGGGTGGTACCTGTGTCAATCGGGGCTGCACCCCAACCAAGACCCTACGCAAGTCGGCTCGTGTGGCTCACATGGCGCGCCGGGCCAGCGAATTCGGTGTGCAAACCGGGTCGGTCCAGGTCAACTTCAGGGCAGCGATGGAGCGCATGCAACGCCGGGTGGAGGAGGCTCGCTCTGGCCTGCAGGCCTGGCTGGGCCAGTTGGAAGGACTCACCATCATCAAGGCGCGCGGTCGCCTGGCGGGCCGTGAAGGCGAACAGTTCGTGGTGCTGGCCGGCGAGCATCAGCTGGTGGCGCCCAAGGTGGTGCTGAACACCGGCACACGTCCCTTTGTTCCGCCGGTGCCTGGGCTGGACGAGCTGCCGTTCCTGGACAACGAACGGCTGTTGGCGCTGCGTGAATTACCGTCCAGGCTGGTGATCATCGGCGGTGGATACATCAGCCTGGAGATGGCTCAGATCTTTCGGCGGCTGGGAAGTGAGGTTGCCATTCTGGAAACAGGGCCCCGCCTCACGGCCCGCGAGGACGAGGACATTGCAGCCGCTGTGACCGGAATGCTGACAGCGGAAGGCATCGAAGTGAACACCGGCGTGCGCATTGAGCGGGTCGGCAAGGCGGACAACGACGCTGGCGTGCGGGTGCAGTTGGCTGGTGGCCGCAGCGTGGATGGCAGCCACCTGCTGGTGGCCACCGGGCGAATACCGAACACCGACTGTCTGGGCCTGGAAACGGTGGGCCTGGAGGTCAGTGCGCGAGGCTACCTGGTCACCAACGACCGGCTCGAAACCGCGGTTCCCGGCATCTGGGCGCTGGGTGACATCAATCAGCGCGGGGCCTTTACCCACACCAGCTACCACGATCAGGACATCGTGGCGGAGAACCTGGCCGGAGGGCAACGCAGCGCCGCCGCGCGCGTCGGCATTTATGCCATGTTTACCGATCCTCCGCTGGCCCACGTCGGTCTTTATGAGGCCGACGCGCGAAAACTCGTGACCGAAGGGCGACGCATTTCCCAGGCGGTTCACGCCATGAAGGACGTCAGTCGCGCGAAGGAAGAAGGCGAAACCGTGGGCAAGATCAAGCTCCTCATCGATGAGGACAGTGGTCATTTCCTCGGAGCGACCATGCTCGGGATCCAGTCGGACGAGATCATTCAGGCGATCGGTCTGGTGATGGCCAGTGGCGGCACCTGGAAGTTGGTCCGGGATGCATTGCCCGTTCACCCGACGGTCACCGAGTTCCTGCCCACCATCATTGATCGACGCAAGCCCTTGACCGCAAGTTCTGGGTGAGCCGGAGGACCCACACCATGCCCATCAACCGCTCATTCAGCGGCCGCAATCGCGATGTCCACAACCACGGCGGTCGACTTCCGCCAGGACAGTCCCTGACGGAAGGTTTTCCCGTGCTGACTGCGGGCCCCACCCCAAAAGCCTTGGCGCTTGGCGATTGGCGCTTGACCTTGAAGGTCGGTGTGCGGCCGGTTCGCGTTTGGACCTGGAGCGAATTCCAGGCCCTGCCCCAGACCGAGCAGGTGGTCGATATCCATTGCGTTACCACCTGGTCGAAATTCGACACCCGCTGGCGCGGTGTGACGTTGGACACCTTGTTGCAGGCGGCCGGACTGGAAGCGCCCACGCCTTGGGTGTTGGCGCATTCTCAGGACGGCTACTCCACCAACGTGCCGTTGGCCGATCTGACACAAGGGCGCGCAATGATCGCAACGCACTACGACGACCGACCGCTCGCGCCCGAGCACGGGGGACCGGCACGCCTGTTGGTGCCGCATCTCTACTTCTGGAAGTCGGCCAAGTGGGTCAATGCGCTGCAGTTCAACGAGCGCGACGAGGCCGGGTTCTGGGAACTGCGGGGCTATCACATGCGAGGCGACCCTTTCAAGGAAGAGCGCTATGGATGAGGCTGTTGGTCAACACCGGCTGAGCTGGCAGACCGCACGCATCGATGCGTTGCAGGCACTGACTCCACGCGTCATGCGGGTGGTGCTGCGTCCTGACAGATGGGTTCGCCCGAGGCCGGGCCAGCATTTGGATGTCCGACTGACAGCGGAAGACGGCTATCAGGCACAACGGAGCTATTCACTCCTCTCACCTCCTCAACGTACCGGGCTCTATGAGCTTGGCATTGAGCGTTTGGACGATGGCGAAGTATCCACCTGGTTTCACGACAAGGCCCAGCACGGCGAAACGATTGAAGTCCTCGGACCGGTTGGAGGTCATTTTGTGCTTGACGAGTCGAACACACGACCAGCCTTGCTGATTGGGGGAGGATCTGGCGTCGTTCCCCTTTTGTCCATGGCAGCGCAACGCGTGGGTGCATACAGCCAAGCGCATACAACGCTGTTGGTTGCCGCACGCCATCTTGACGAAGTGTTGCTCTGGCCCACCCTGCAGCGATGGGAAGCGTTTACGCCGCGGTTTCGCAGCCGACTGGCGCTCTCGCGGGATACCTGTGCCCCGCGCGCACAGGACCACGTTGGCCGCATTGATGGAGCCGATGTTGCTTGGGCATTGCAGCAATTGGGTGATGTGGCGACCGAATCTGCGCAGGTTTTCATCTGCGGGCGTAATGACTTTGTCGAGTCCATCGTTCATATGGTCACCGGGCTAAATGTGCCCGAGGTCTCCATCCGCACCGAGCGCTTCGGAAGTTGACTCTCTTTTTTCTCATCTGCCGTGACACCTGAAGACATCCGCCTAACCCGATACGTCTCTGTCCGTTCGCGCAGCGAACGTCTGTGTGCCCCTCTGAGTGCCGAGGACCATGTTCCCCAACCGGTTTCCGACGTCAGTCCGCCGAAGTGGCACTTGGCCCACACCACGTGGTTCTTCGAGACTTTTGTCCTCGCGAAACAACAGCCGGACTATCGACTGTTCCATCCTCTGTATGGCTACCTGTTCAACAGCTACTACGAATCGGAGGGCGCTCACCTGGCACGCCCGCAGCGAGGGAGCTTGAGTCGCCCGACGGTGGCTGAGGTGATGGCGTATCGCGCGCATGTGGACGAGTCCATGCGCCGTATGCTGAAGGAACCACTGGAGCCCGCGGTCGCGGCCTTGGTAGAGCTGGGCATGCAGCATGAACAACAGCATCAGGAGTTGCTGATCACAGACATCAAGTACATCCTGGGCCACAACCCATTGCATCCGGCGTATGACCCTCTGGGCATCGGTCCCCAAGATGTGACGGCCGAACATGATGGAACCTGCCCACCACTGGACGATTGGCTTAGCGTCGAAGGGCAGACGATTCGCATGGGCCACCAGGGGCCAGGGTTCGCCTTCGACAACGAGTCGCCATCGCATTTGGCGCTCATTCAAGGAGTAGACATCCGTGTGGCGCTAGTCACCAATGATGAATACCTTCAGTTCATGCGCGACGGAGGATATCAGCGCCATTCGCTCTGGCATGCGGAAGGCTGGGACTGGGTGCAAACGCTTAAATTCCGTGCGCCGATGTACTGGCAGCCCGACCCTAACCAGCCTGACGGATGGGGTCATTACACGCTCCAGGGGGTGATGCCGCTGACCAGTCAGGCACCAGTCACGCATGTCAGTTACTACGAGGCACACGCTTTCTGCGATTGGGCGGGGTGGCGATTGCCCACCGAGTTCGAGTGGGAAGCAGCGGCAAGCCGGTTCGACTGGGGGCGTCGATGGGAATGGACGCGCAGTGCCTATCAGCCCTATCCCGGTTTTGCCCGCAGCGAGGGCGCAGTGGGCGAATACAACGGGAAGTTCATGGTGAACCAGCAGGTCTTGCGCGGAGCGTCCTGGGCCACATCGCCGGGCCACGCCCGTTTGACATACCGGAACTTCTTTCACGCTCCGTTGCGTTGGCAGTTCACGGGCATCCGTCCTGTTCGCTCGCGGGAGTCCGCATGACTGATCGGGACAGACTGACGGAGCATGTTCTGCAAGGGTTGACGCGACCACAGAAGGCGCTCTCATCCGCTTGGTTCTACGACGATGAGGGCTCGCGCCTGTTTCAGCAGATCATGGCGCTGCCCGAGTACTACCTCACACGCCTTGAGCACGAGCTGCTGCGCTCACGCGCGGATGAGCTTTCCCGGTGGATAGATCCTCGGTGCAGCCCGATCGATCTGATTGAACTGGGCAGCGGCGACGGGGCCAAAACGCTGTCGCTGTGCCAGGCACTGGCGCAACGTGAAGTGGATTGCATCTACAGGCCTATGGATGTGTCCGCACACGCCCTAGCGGATCTGAGCCGCCGCTTTGACACGTACCTCCCCCGCATGGCCATCGAACCGGTGCTGGGAGACTATTTCGAGCATTGGCCTCAGATTGCCGAAGGGCGACGCCAGGTTGCAATGTTGCTGGGCAGCAATCTGGGCAACCTCGACGAACACGGTGCCGTCAAGCTGCTGCAGCGGGTGCATTCGCATTTGCGCCCGGGTGACCTTGTGCTGCTTGGTCTGGATCTGGTCAAGGACCCGGCCATGTTGCGCGCAGCATACGACGATTCACAGGGCGTGACCGCTGCGTTCAATTTGAATCTGCTGACGCGGTTGAATCGCGAGTTGGGCATGGACTTCGATCTGACGAAATTTCGGCACTACGCCAGCTACTGTCCGCTGGAACACGTGGCCAGAAGCTTTCTGGTGAGCCAAGTTGACCAGGTGGTCCACAGCAGAACCCTTGACCGAGGGTTTGTATTCCATGCCGGGGAGACCATCTATACAGAGCAATCCCAGAAATACTCCCTGGCTTCAATCGAACACCTCGCACGCCGAAGCGGGTTTGACAACACCTGCACCCTGACCGACCCCCGAGGCTGGTACGCCATCACCGTCTGGCACCGGCTACCGTTCACCCCAACGCAACAAACGTCGACCTGAAAAAGGAGTCCTAATGAGCAACAAGACCCATCTGCGCCAGACCATGCTGGACCTTGCCGAAGGGCGCCTGCGGTTTGCTGAACAGACCTATGCGCAATACCTGGTCGGTGCGGCGGGCCGCGGAGATGAACCCAGTGAAAGCGATGCGGCGTCGCGGGCCGTCAACAATGCCGCTCTGGCGCAGGCGTTCGAATGCCCCATTCACGATCATCAGGAGGCCCTGGAAGTCTTACGTCAGATCGATTTCGGTCCCCGGGATTCGGTGGAGACAGGCGCCGTGGTTCGCATCGACGGGCGTTGGTTCGTGATTGCGGTTGCTAGCGATGCCTTCCAGTGCGACGGCAACACCTACATGGGAATTTCCACCCAGGCGCCCATCTACGCAGCGATCGCAGATGCCCGAGCCGGTGATGTTGTCAGCTTCCGGCAACGCGAACTGCACATAGAGGAAGTCTTGTGATGCACCTCATTCGAGTCTGAACGATGGGCGGCACGCTGCGCGACTTGGTCCGGCGCTTTCATGGCACAGGTCGACTTGGTGCCATCGTTCTGCGCCCGGATCGCCTCAAGGACGCTGTGTCCGTGCAGGAGGCCAGGGCCGAACCGGGTCTCGGGCTGATTGGCGATCACCGCTCCCTGCGGCTTCGTCAGTCGGATGCGCAACGCCATCGCGAGCTGAGTCTGATCCAGGCTGAGCACCTCAGCTTGCTCGGGGTCTGGACGGGGCAAGCCCCAATTGCCCCGGAGCGTTTGCGGCGCAACCTCGTGATCTCGGGGATCAACATCGCCGCGATGCATTCACCTTTCCGGGAAGAGCGCTTTGTCTGGCGAATTGGCGGTTCGGTCCGCATTGAAATCACGGGGCCATGTCCTCCTTGTTCACGCATGGAGGACGAGCTCGGTGAAGGCGGTTACGCCGCGCTGCGTGGTCACGGGGGCGCCACGGCACGGATCGTCGTAGGTGGCGTGCTACGGGTTGGAGATACCGTTAACCTTGACGTTGAATCCACCGTGGGCTGAGAGCCATGATCGAAGCAGAGCGTACGCCTGGGTTCCTCCATCTTCTCCAGATGACCGGCGGTGCGTCGTGGTTGCACATGTGCATCCACCACCGCGAGACGGAAGGTTTTCTCTCGAGCGCGACCGGCCTGGACAAGCTGATCGCCGCAGCGATGGTCTCTGAAGATACCCGGTCGCGGTTGCGCGTCCACGGGCAGGGTGTGATGGTTCTGCTCAAAGCGATGCATCTGAGAGCTGATGGAGTGGGGCATCCAGAGGACATGGTGTCCATGCGAATCTGGATTGATGAGCGTCGGGTTATCACGACCCGCGAGGAGGATGTGGATCCCATCCTCGAACTTGCAGAAGACATCTCTCAGGGGCGCGGCCCTGCAACGCCAGGTGACTTCCTTTGCGATCTCATCGAAGAGCACCTCGCGGAAGTTTCCGAGCAGGTCGAGATGCTGGAGGATGGGGTGGATCTGATCGGCGGCCTTCTGGTTCAGCACCAGACGGAAGCGGCATGCCCGAGCATGGCCAATACCCAGACCGCGATCTCTGGCTTTCTTCGTCATCTTGGCCCCCAGCGAGCCGTTCTTCAAACGTTGACAACTCTCGTCGTCCCGCCGCTGAATATAAATCACCGAGGCCGACTGGAGGAGCACCTGAACCAGCTGTTGCGGTTGCTCGAAACGCTGGAGAATTTGCGTGACCGTATCGATATCCTCAGTGACCAGGCAAACCGCATTCAGGAGCGACAGCTGAATCAAAGCTCTTATGTTTTTGCCGTGGTATCCACAATCTTCTTGCCCTTGAACTTTGTCACTGGCCTGTTTGGCGCCAATCTTCTGGGACTGCCGTTCGCAGATGCCACCAATGGCTTCTGGGTGTTGGTAGGTCTTTGCTTACTAATGAGTGTTGGGTTGGTAGCGGTCTTTCGCTGGTTCAAATGGCTTTAGTAGACGGTTTGTGGACTGTTTGAGATGTATCTTCGGAGCCGTCCATCAAGGACGGGTGCGCTGTTAGGAAAAACGATACGTGCCCTTAAGAAGTGACTTAGAGGGAGTCCACAAGTGACTTGTTAGGCATCACTGAGTGAGAGGGCGACACGTTTCCTAAGTACAGGCAATAGCTCAGCTTCGAACCAGGTGTTGATTCATTTCCAAAGCTGGGCCATTTCGGGACGTGTTCACGTTGAAATCTGAGCCACGTTGCCGCTCTATCGTGCTGAGTTTTTCAGCACGGGGGAGCAGGAGTGATCAACGTGAGCACATTGAGCAAGTTGCGCCGCCTCGTGCTGAGGCAGGACGTGTCGGTGCGCGAGGCCAGCCGCAGGCTGGGCATCTCGCGCAATACAGCCACCAAGTGGCTCAAGGACGGACAGATGGTCGAGCCCCGATACCCGCAACGGGTGTCGGCCCCCAGCATCCTGGACCCGTACAAGGAGCAGTTGAGCCAATGGCTCAAGGCCGATAGCCATCGCAGCAAACGCGATCGGCGCGGGATCAAGGCGATGTTTGAAGCGCTGCGGGCGCAGGGCTACAGCGGCAGTCGGGGGCCGGTGTACGCCTTTGCCCAGCGCTGGCAGCAAGAGCAAGGCAACGCGGCGCGTGGTGCAGGGTTCGTGCCGCTGAGCTTCGAGTTGGGCGAGGCGTTCCAGTTCGACTGGAGCTGCGAGTACCTGTTCATCGGCGGTCTGCGCCGCCGCCTGGAGGTGGCACACACCAAGCTGGCGGCCAGTCGCGCCTTCTGTCTGGTGGCGTACTACAGCCAGGCGCACGAGATGCTGTTCGATGCACATGCGCGGGCGTTCGCCCTCTTCGGTGGCGTGCCACGGCGGGGCATCTACGACAACATGAAGACCGCGGTCGACAAGGTCGGCCAGGGCAAGCAGCGCAGCGTCAATGCGCGCTTCGAGGCCATGACCGGGCACTACCTGTTCGAGCCGGAGTTCTGCAACCGGGCCGCCGGCTGGGAGAAGGGAGTCGTCGAGAAGAACGTCCAGGACCGGCGCAAGGACATCTGGCGTGAGGCCAGTGAGCGGCGCTGGGGATCGCTTGACGAGATCAACGACTGGCTGGAGCAAGCCTGTGTGAAGGCCTGGGGCGAGATGAGTCACCCAGAGTGGGGGCACCTCACGGTGGCCGACGTATGGCAGGACGAACGTGCACGCCTCATGCCCAACCCCCGGACGTTTGATGGCTATGTGGAGCAGCCGGTGCGGGTTTCTGCCACTTCGTTGATCCACTTCCAGCGCAACCGCTACAGCGTGCCATGCGAGTGGATCCACGCGGTGGTCAGTCTGCGGGCCTACGCAGATGGCCTGCTGGTGGTCGGTCCCGATGGGCGACAGGTGCGCCTGCAGCGCAGCTTCGAGCGGGACCAGACGCTCTACGACTGGATGCACTACATCGCGCTGATCGAGCGAAAGCCCGGTGCGCTGCGCAATGGTGCGCCCTTCAAGACCATGCCCGAACCCCTGCAGGAGTTGCAGCGCCAGTTGCTGCGCCACAGCGGTGGCGACAGGGTGATGGCGCAGGTGCTCATGGGCGTGAGCCTGCATGGGCTCGAAGCCGTGCTGGTGGCGGTGGAGCTGGCACTGCAGTCGGGGCGGGTGAGTGCCGAGCACGTGCTCAACGTGCTCTCGCGCTTGCAGGAGCAGCGCATGCCTGAGCCACCGGTGGCCACCATGCTCACGCTCAACACGCCGCCACTGGCCAACCTGCAGCGCTACGACGCGCTGCGCAACGCCCAGCCTCCTGAGGCCTCACCGGAGTCCGACCATGCATGACCTCATGGATGCCTTCAAGGCGCTGGGCTTGCACGGCATGGCCAGTGCCTGGCCGGAGGTGCTGGGCACTGCACGCATGAAGTCGCTGGATCACGAGGCCGTGCTGCACCAGCTCATCAAGGCAGAGACCGCGCAGCGCGAGGTGCGCTCCATGGCTTACCAGATGCGTGTGGCGCGGTTCCCGTCGCATCGCGATCTCGTCGGCTTCAACTTCGCCCACACGCCCATTGATGAGGCCTTGGTGCGCCAGCTGCACACCCTGGGCTTCGTGGACTCGGCCCACAACGTGGTGCTGGTGGGTGGCCCCGGCACAGGCAAGACCCACCTGGCCACCAGCCTGGGGATCGAGGCCATCCGCCTGCATGGCAAGCGGGTGCGCTTCTTCTCCACGGTGGAGCTGGTCAACGCCCTGGAACTGGAGAAGGCGCAGAACAAGTCCGGGCAGTTGGCACACCGGCTGATGTACGTCGATCTGGTGATCCTGGATGAACTGGGCTACCTGCCGTTCACGCAGTCGGGCGGTGCGATGCTGTTCCACCTGCTCTCCAAGCTCTACGAGCGAACGAGCGTGGTGATCACCACCAACCTCACCTTCTCGGAATGGAGCAGCGTCTTCGGCGACGCCAAGATGACAACCGCCTTGCTCGACCGCCTCACGCACCACTGCCACATCGTGGAGACAGGCAATGAGAGCTGGCGATTCAAGCACTCCAGTGCCGCTGGCGCGGCACCGTCCAAGCCACGTGTGTCGGCGCGCGTCTAAAACTACCCAGCGGTGCGCATTGAATTTTACCCAGGCACTTTAGCTGCTCGTCATGGAGCAGGCGATGTTCAGTGTAGTCGAGTTACTGACCGCGAGTGTGCGCAGAGAAGAACGCGAAGGGCGTAGCCCGAAGCGGGCTTCTCTGCGCGGGCGCCGGGTCAGAACGGCTCGTCCTCGGTGAGGGTGCCGCGCTTGGATTGCTCACGGTCCTTGATCCGCGACCGCGCGCTGGCCGAGCTCTGACGGAAGCGATAGGACTCGTTGCCCGTCTCGACGATGTGGCAGTGATGGGTCAGCCGGTCGAGCAGTGCCGTCGTCATCTTCGCATCGCCGAACACGCTCGCCCATTCGCCGAAACTCAGGTTGGTCGTGATCATCACGCTGGTGTGCTCGTACAGCTTCGAGAGCAGGTGAAACAGCAGCGCTCCGCCGCTCTGGCTGAACGGCAGGTAGCCCAGTTCATCGAGAATCACCAGGTCCATGCGCAGTAACGAGAAGGCGAGCTTGCCGGCTTTGCCGGCCGCCTTCTCCTGCTCGAGCAGATTGACCAGATCAACGGTCGAGTAAAAGCGCACCCGCTTGCTGTGCCGGGTGATCCCTGACACGCCCAGCGCCGTGGCCAGGTGCGACTTGCCAGTGCCGGTGCCGCCGATGAACACGACGTTGTGGGCCTGCGCAGTGAAGTCGAGCGTGGCGAGTTCCTGGATCAGTGCCCGCTCCACCTTCGACTGCTCGAAGTCGAACCCGGCCAAGTCCCGGTGCACCGGGAAGCGGGCTGCCTGCAGTTGATAGCGGATCGAGCGCAGGTGACGGTCGGTATGCTCGGCCTCGAGCAGGTGCTCGAGCAGCCAACCCGAACTCTGACACCCGAGCTCACTCGTGGACACCAGTTCCGCCCAGGCGTCGGCCATCCCGTACAGGCGCAGGGCTTTCAGTTCGGCAAGCACATCACGCATGGCTCACCTCCGCACGCAGCCGGTCGTAACGCTGCGGGTCTGCCATCGGTGTTTCGCTCAGGGTCAGTACCGTGTCGACGGTCGGCGTGGCGGGGGCTGACTTCAGGCGGTTGAGCACGTTCTCGATATGCTCGGGGCTGGGGCGGCCCGCTTCGAGCGCCAACTCCACCGCCACGATCACCGCCCCCAGGCCATGCTGAGGCACGGCGGCGAGCACCTTCGCCATGACCCGATCTCCGCCTTCGCGCTTGAGCAGCAGAGCGCGCAGCGTCTGCAGTGGCGCGGGCATGTCAGCGAAGGGGGCACCGTTCCTGAGCGCACCGGGCTTGCGCTCGATCAGCGGCAGATAGTGCTGCCAGTCATAGCGCGCTTCGTTGCGCGTGAAGCTGCGCACGTGACGGGCCACGACGGCGTCGTGCGCGACGAGCTCGATCCGCTCGGGATACACCCGGATACCGACCATCTGCCCCACCAACTCGCACGGCGCTGAATAGCGGCAGCGCTCGAACGTGACCAGGCAGGTGCTCGACACCTTGCCCAGCGTCTCCACGTAGCCGTCGAAGGGTGTGATCATCGGCATCAGGCTGGGCTGTTCCTGCTCGAGCATCTCCGCCAGGCTAAGGTCGTACCCCGGATGCTTGAGCTCCTGCCACAGGCTGCGACACTTCGCCAGCAACCACAGGTTCAGCTCGGTGAAGGAGCCAAAGCGTGTCTCGCTCGCCTCCTGCCAGATCCGCCGTCGGCTGTCCTGCACGTTCTTCTCGACGACGCCTTTCTCCCAGCCGCTGGCGACATTGCAGAAGTCCGGTTCGAACAGGTAGTGCGAGGCCATCGCCGCAAAGCGTGTATTGACCACCCGCGCCTTGCCTTTCTTCACCCGGTCGACGGCGGTCTTCATGTTGTCGTAGATCCCGCGCCGGGCCACGCCGCCGAGCGCGGCAAACGCCCGCGAGTGCGCATCGAACAGCATCTCGTGGCTCTGCGTCGGATACGCCTGCACGACAAAGGCACGGCTGTAGCACAGCTTCAGGTGCGCCACGAGCACCTTGCGCCACACCCCGCCGATGACCAGGTGCTCCTCGCTCCAGTCGAACTGATGCGCCTCACCCGGCTCGAACTGCAGTGGAACGAAGGCCTTCGTGACCGATTTGCCGCCTTCGGCCTTCCAGCGCCGGATGAACTCGGTGACGCGGCTGTAATCGCCGTCAAACCCCTGCGCTTGCAACTGCGCAAACAGCTTCAGCGCCGTACGCCGGTCCCGTTGCGGTCGCCGTGCATCAGTCTCAAGCATCTTCACCAACTGCGCCGCGTACGGCGCGATCTTGGTGTCGCTCACCTTTCGTTGGTACTTCGGCTCAACCCCCTCGGGCGCCTTCAACCACTTGCGGATCGTCTTGCGCGTCAGTCCCGTGCGACGCTCGATCTCCGAGAGCGTGAGCCCCTCCCGGTAGTACAACCTTCTTACCTTCCCCAGCAGATTCATGGTGATCATCTCCTCTGTTCCCCGCTCCTCGACGGAAGCGGCGGAGGTTAATCACCTGGATACTTTTCAGCGCGCAGACCCCGCGAAATCTGGGTAGTTTTCAGTGCGCGTCAACATGTGCTGAACGAAGGCGAAATCCGCCTTCTTCGCCGGCGCGAGCCTCCCATAC
>ERZ761609.1441-NODE-1441-length-20928-cov-49.811766_pt1 | contig 20928 bp, 12 predicted proteins | sample MGYA00511163_ERZ761609 | MGnify/ENA primary metagenome ERZ761609 (study PRJEB28899, sample SAMN02445070) | bioreactor sludge metagenome | biome: EBPR sludge | place: Australia: Brisbane, Thorneside Wastewater Treatment Plant | collected 2011-12-16 ... | reverse complement strand
GAGATTGGTCAGTGACTGGAGTTCAGACGTGTGCTCTTCCGATCTGTCGGCGGCCTTTCCGGCATGGCGCGCCGTGCCGCCGGCGGAGCGCATTCAGCCACTGTTCCGGCTGAAGCATCTGCTGGAGGAGAACTTCGACGCCATTGCCCGCGTCATCACCATCGAAAATGGCAAGACGATTGGTGAGGCGCGTGGCGAGCTTCGCCGGGGCATCGAGAACGTGGAGACGGCCTGCGGCATTCCGCTGATGATGCAGGGCGACAATCTGGAGAACGTGGCCCCGGGCATTGATGAGCTGATGTTCCGCCAGCCGCTGGGCGTGGTCACGGCGATTACGCCGTTCAACTTCCCGGCGATGATCCCGTTGTGGTTTCTGCCCTATGCGGTGGCGTGCGGGAACACGTTTGTGCTGAAGCCTTCGGAGCGCGTGCCGCTCAGCATGATGCGGATCATGGAGCTGATCGTCCAGGCAGGGTTTCCGCCGGGCGTCGTCAGTGTGGTGAATGGCGGCAAGGCGGCCGTGGATGCGCTGCTGGAGCATCCGGAGGTGAAGGCGGTCAGCTTCGTCGGTTCGACGCCCGTGGCGCGCTACATCTACGCGCAGGCCGCCGCGCACGGCAAGCGCGTGCAGTGCCAGGGCGGCGCGAAGAACCACGTGGTCATCATGCCGGATGCCGACCGGGAGACGACGTGCCGAATCGTGGCCGACAGCGCGTTCGGGTGCGCGGGGCAGAGGTGCCTCGCGGTGTCGGTGGCGGTGCCCGTGGCGGATGCGCGCGACTGGTTCGGCGATTCGATCCGGGATCTCGCCGCCTCGCTGAAGGTCGGCAACGGCCTCGAGACGGGCGTCCAGATGGGCCCGGTGATCACCCAGCAAAGCCGTTCTCGTGTCGAGGAGCTGATCGCCAAAGGGACGGCCGATGGGGCGCAACCGCTGCTCGATGGCCGCAACCTCAAGGTGGCCGGCTGCGAGGGCGGCAGCTTCGTGGGGCCGACGATCCTGGACGGCGTGCCGCCGGCGAGCGAGTTGACAGGCACGGAGATATTTGGCCCGGTGCTCAGCGTGGTGCATGCCGGGACGATCGAGCACGCTCTCGAGACGATTGCGGGCTGTGAATACGGCAACGCCGCATCCATCTTCACGGCCGATGGGGCGGCCGCGCGCAAGTTCCGGCACGAAGCGCCCACCGGCAACGTGGGCATCAACATCGGCGTGGCCGCGCCAATGGCCTACTTCCCGTTCAGCGGGTGGCGGGCCAGTTTTCTCGGCGCACTGCATGCGCAGGGGCGCGATGCCATCGAGTTCTACACGGATAAGAAGGTGGTCATCGAACGGTGGCCCCGGGAATGGTCGAGGAGGTTCTAGGATGAGCGTGAACATTTTACGCGTGGGCAATGCCCCTTGCTCCTGGGGCACTCTGGAATTCGACGAGACCAGAGGCGAGCAGGTGGGCTATGCCCGCATGCTCGACGAACTGGCTGAAGCTGGCTACACCGGCACCGAACTCGGCGACTGGGGGTACATGCCCACGGACCCGGGGGCGCTGCGAGCCGAACTAGAGCGCCGCGGTCTCGTCATGCTGGGCGCTTTTGTTCCCGTGACCCTCAAAGAGGCCGCCGCGCACGCCGCAGGCGCGGCGGCGGCCGTGAAGACCGCGCGTCTGCTGGCGTCGGTCGCCTCCGATCCGCCGCCCTATCTGGTGCTGGCCGACAATAACGGCACGGTGGAGGCGCGCACGAGAAATGCCGGCCGCGTCACGCCGGATCTGGAACTGACGCCTGCCGAATGGCGAACATTCGCCGATGGGGCAAACCGCATCGCACACGAGGTGTACGAGGAGACCGGCCTTCTCACCGTCTTCCACCACCATTGCGCCGGGTACGTGGAAACCCCGGCTGAGATCACGCGCTTCCTCGAACTGACCGAACCGCGCCTGGTCGGACTGGTGTTTGACACCGGCCATTACGTCTATGGCGGCGGCGCGGCCGATGCCGCCGACGGCCTCGCCCGCTTTAGCGAGCGCGTCTGGTACATCCACTTCAAGGACTGTCACCCGGAGGTCGCGGCCCAGGCCCGCTCGGCCGGGTGGGACTACTTTGCAGCACTGCGCCACGGCGTGTTCTGTGAACTCGGGCGCGGTTCGGTGGATTTCCCTGCCGTGCTGGAACAACTGAAGCAGCGCGGCTACGAGGGTTACGTCCTGGTGGAGCAGGACGTGCTGCCCGGCATGGGCAGCCCGCTTGAAAGCGCGCGCCGCAACCGCGAATATCTGCGCTCCATCGAGCATTGTTTCGTTTGAACCGCCGGAGACCTCCCATGAGAAGACTAAGCGTAGGCATCATCGGTGCGGGCCGCATCGGCCGTGTCCATGCGGAGACCCTAGCGTTCCGCATCCCCGATTCGCGCGTCGCCGCGATCACCGACCTTCGCCGTGAAACCGCCCTCGCCGCGGCGCATGACTTTTGCATCCCCAAGGTGGCGGACTCCGCGGACGAACTGCTCGCCTCGCCCGACGTCGAGGCGGTGATCATCTGCTCGTCCACCGATACGCATGCGGACCTGATCATCCGTGCAGCCCAGGCGGGAAAGCACATCTTCTGCGAAAAGCCGGTGGACCACAGCCTCGCGAAGATCGACCGGGCTCTTGAGGCCGTTGCCCGCGCCGGCGTGAAGCTTCAGATCGGCTTCAACCGCCGCTTTGACGCCAACTTTGCGCGCGTCCGCCGGGCGGTGGCCACGGGCGAGATCGGTGCGCCCCACCTTCTGCACATCATCAGCCGCGATCCCGCGCCGCCGCCCGCCGAGTACGCCGCGGCCTCGGGCGGCATGTTCCTCGACATGACCATCCACGACTTCGACATGGCCCGGTTTCTCACCGGCGACGAGGTGGAGGAGGTCTACACCGCCGCGGGCGTGATGATCGATCCCGAAATCGGCCGCACCGGGGATGTGGACACCGCCCTGATCACGCTCCGCTTCCGCAGCGGCGCGATTGGGACCATCGACAACAGCCGCAAGGCAGTCTATGGGTACGACCAGCGCGTGGAAGTGCTCGGCAGCCTCGGTTCGATCGCCACGGCCAACTGCTACCCGAACGAAGCCACGATCAGCACGGCGGCCGATATCCGGCGCGATTTGCCACTGAACTTCTTCATGGATCGCTACACGGCAAGTTTCGTGGAAGAACTGCGGACCTTTGTCCACGCCGTCCTCGGCGATACACCAACGCCGGTGACCGGCCGGGACGGCCGCATCCCGGTGGTGATGGCGCTGGCAGCGCGCAAGTCCTACGAAGAGAATCGGCCTGTCCGCCTCACCGAAGTGGATGGGGCGCCGCCCGCCTGAGCCGGGTATTTCGAAAAATACGGACGACATTTCAGATTCTTGTCAGCAAAACCGCGCTTCGCGGTACAAACGGAGTAAAGGCCCCGAACTCCGTCCATGGATTTTGCGCAAGCATCCCGGCAGATTGAACACCTCATTGAGAGTTGGGGACCCGCGCTGGCTCGCCAGGCCTATCGCATGACGGGCGACCGGGAGGCGGCGGACGATCTGGTGCAGGAGGCATTTCTCGCCTTGTACCAAGAGTTGCGAAAGGGGGCGCGGATCGAGAATCCGAGGGCGTGGACGCTGACGGTGGTGCGGAATCAGGCCGCGAAACGCCACCGGCGCGCGGCCCGGCGGTGGGAGCAACTGGAGCCCGGCAGCGCCCTGGATCAGTTTGAATCCCACCAGGCGCCGGAGGAGGCGGGGCTGGACGACCTGATGGAATTGATCGGCGTGCTGACCAGCCGCGAGCAGGAGGTGCTGCTGCTGCGGCTGGACGCGCTGAAGTACCGGGAGATTGCGGACTGCCTGGGGATTGACGAGAGTTCGGTATCGACGCACTTGGCGCGGGCCATTCGCAAACTGCAGGGCGAAGTGAAGGCGAGGCAGGCCGGCGTACCGGCGAGGAAGAGAGAGGATGTTCGGGAAACACTGCAGTGACGAGCAACTGATCGCCGCGCTGGACGGAGAACTGTCCGCGCGGGAGCGCGCGCGGGTGGCGAAGCACCTGGGCGTCTGCTGGGCGTGCCGGGCGCGGCAGGCCGAACTGGAAACGCAAATCCACCAGTTGACGCGCGCGGCGGCGGATTCGCTCTACCCCGGCGCGGATTGGAGCACGCGGGCCAAGCGGCGCTTCGCGGCCGATGCGGCAGAAGAGGAACGGCGGGCGGAGGCAGCACCGGACCGGAACTCGCTGTGGCGGTGGGCTTGGGTGGGCGTGGCTGCCGGCTTTACGGTGGCGCTGCTGACGGCCATTCCGGCTCTGGAGCGGTGGCAGGTTAGAGAGCAGGCGCGGGCGGGACTGGAGCAACTGATCCAGACCGAACGCGAGGTGCGCCGCGGGGCGATCCATCAAGTGATGCGGGTGGAGGTGCGGCAGTCCAAACCGGTGGAGCAGAGGCGGCAGCGGCGGCTTGAAGTGTGGTCCGACCCGGAAAGCCGGCGCCACGCGCTGCGCTGGTCCGAAGCAGGGGAGCTGAAGCAGGCGGCGTGGCGTTCCTCTGGCGAAGAAGAAGGATTGACGCCGGGGCTGGCCACCGCGGGCGTCCGCCACGGCGCGCTGGCCGAGGTGGTGCAGCGCCACTGGACCGCGGAGGAAGCCGAAGAGGAGTTTCTCGGCTGGCTGGCCGGGCGGGTGTGGGAGCCGGTGGTGTTGAGCGAGGACTTCGGGCTTTTCGTCGCCAGTTCCGGCACCACTCTGCGAGCCGAGCAGAGGCCCGGCGGCCTGGTGCGGTTGACGGCGACCCGGGAGTCTGCCCAAGTGGTGACGGAGTGGACCGTGGAGATGGACACGGCCACGAAGCGTCCGCGGCTCCAGTCGATCCGCTGGGAACGGCCCGAAGCCGCGATGGAACTCCGGTTTGTGACCGAGTTTGAGGCGCGGGTGCAGCCGGGCACGTTGCAGCCCGCCGTGTTCGCCTCCCCCTTCGCAGTGGAACGAACCGCGCCGCGGGCGTCCGCACCCCCGGAGCCGGAGATCGTACCCGAACGGCCACTGGCGCGGCTGCCGGTGGATTTGACCGCCGCCGGAATCCGCGCCGAATACGCGCTGCGGCGTTTGCCGGAGGACTGGGTGGAGGCGCTCGAAGTCGAGTTCGGGCAGGAAGAAGTGGTGGTGCGCGGCATCACCGCGACCGCGGCCATGCGGGAGCGAATCAGCGGGGTGCTGGCCGCGCTGGACCATGTGCGCGTCGAGGTGCAGTCGGTGGAGGAGGCCGTCACGGAGACCGGGATCGAAGAGGTGCCGCCGCTGGCCGTGGAGTCGAACAAGGACCGTCCCTATCCGCTCGAAAAGCAGCTGGCGAAGCGGCTGGAGGCGCCGGGCGGCAAGGAAGAGACGGCAAGGCGCGTGGCCGAATTTGCCCGCGAGGCGGCGAGGCTGTCGGCGCGGGTTCTTGCCGAGGCGTGGGCTTTGCACCGCCTGAATGAGCGTTACCCCGAGCCTCGGGTGGCGCTGGTAGGGCAGGAGACGCGCTGGCTGCTCGATGAGTTGCGGGACAGCCACTTGCGCAGCCTCCGCCAGGCGCGCGCGGAACTGTGGGACCTGGTGGCGCCGGTGGTCGGCCCGTTGGCCTCGGGCGTCGTCGAGCCAGGCCCCGTCAACGAGGCCACTGAGGCGCGGGATGCCGCGGAGAAACTGTTGGCCACCGCCGCCATTGTGGACCGCACGGTTCGCGGCCTGCTGGCCGGCGCGGCTCTTGATGAGGACCGGCCCGAAGTGGCGGTGCGAAAGCTTTTGAATGCGCTGGAACGATTGGAACCGGAGACCCGCGCGGCCGCAGCCGCGTGGGTTCCGGAGCCGAAAGAGTAGCTTCTTTGGTTTGGACGCAGGAAAGGAAGAATGCGATGAGGTTAGTTCTACAGATGGTCCTGGCCGGCGCTTTGCTGGCCAGCGCAGCGTGGGCACAGACGGCCCAGATCACGGGCCGGGTCACCGACAGCAGCAACGCGGTGATGGCCGGCGTCGCCGTGGAAGTGACCAACGAGCGGACGGGCATCGTCCGCAAGAGCGAGACGAACAGCGAGGGCTATTACTCGGTTCCCTTGCTGCAGCCGGGCGCCTACCGGATTCTGGTTTCGGCGCAGGGCTTCCGGCCCGCGAGCCGCGATGCAGTGACGCTGACCGTGGACCAGATCGCAAGAATCGACTTCGTGCTGGAAGTGGGCTCGGTGTCTGAGTCAGTGACGATCACCGGCGAAGTGCCGCTGCTGGAGACGCAGACCGGCGCGCTGCGCGGACTGGTGGACGAGCAGCGCATCGTGGGCCTGCCGCTGAATGGTCGCGACATGACGCAGTTGCTTTCGATCCAGGCGGGCGTGATCCCGCGCAGTACCAGCGTAGGCGAGGGCAATGCGTTTGCCGTGAACGGCACGCGCGGCAATGGTGTGGCCTACAGCCTGGACGGCGGCCACAACACGAACTCCTACCGCAACTTCAGCGGGCTGTTCCCGAACCCGGATACGGTGCAGGAGTTCAGCATGCAGAAGAACAACTTCAGCGCCGAATATTCTAACGCGGCCGGCGCGGTGGTGAACGTGATCACCAAATCGGGCACCAACCAGTTCCACGGTTCGCTGTTCCATTTCGTCCGCAACGCGCAATTCAACGCGCGCAACTTCTTCGCGGCTTCGCGGGATTCGCTGAAGCGGAACCAGTTCGGGGGTACGCTCGGCGGGCCGGTGATCCGCAACAAGGCGTTCTTCTTCTTCGGCTACCAGGGCACGACCCTGCGCAGCGACCCGCCGGTCACGCGGCAATTCCTGCCCACGGCGGCCATGCGCACTGGCAACTTCTCGGGCGTCAGCGGCACGATCCGCAACCCTCAGACCAACCAGCCGCTGCCGGGCAACCAGATTCCAGCCAGCCTGTTGAGCCCGGTGACGCAGCGGTTCCTCCAGTACCTGCCGGTGCCGGACACGCCGACGGGCGAACGGTTCATCGGCGCACCGAGCCGTCCGGACGAGCACGAGTACACCATGAAGGGCGACTACGACTGGGGCACGCACCGGATCTCGAGCCGGCTCTTCTGGCGCAACTATCAGCGTCCGTTCACCGGCCGGACCGAGGATCTGGCCTCGATGTTCGCCGCAGACGTAGGCAAGAGTTCGCAGCCTTACCGGCAATGGACGATCAGCGACAACTGGACCATCAACCCCACGACGCTGAACTCCTTCACGCTCGCGCTGCGCAAGCAGTTGATCTTCAACGACTGGACGGGCGTCCAGTTGCCGATCGACTTCGCCCGGGCCGGCGTGCAGGGCATTGCGGTGAAGGATCCGCCGAGCGTGGTGATGACCGTGCAGGGCAACTTCACGGCGCGGCCAGGCTGGAACTATATCCGCAACGACCGCGACTGGCAGTTCAACAACATCATGACGATGTTCCGCGGGCGGCACGAAATCAAGTTCGGCGGCGAGTACCTGCGCGTGCGCAACGTGATCGAGAACGATTTCCGCACGATGGGCAACTTCACCTTCAACGGCTCGCTTTCGGGCAACGCCATGGCCGACTTCATTACTGGCTCGGTGTTCCAGTTCTGGCAGGGCGGCGGCGAGTACAAGGAGCTGAACGGAAACCGCTTCGGCCTGTTCATCCAGGACAACTGGCGCGCTCACCCTACCTTGACCATCACGGCGGGGCTGCGCTGGGATCCGGTCTTCCCTTACTACGATGCGCTCGGCCGTGTGCAGTGCTTCTCGCCCGGCGCGCAGTCCACGCGCTTCCCGAACGCGCCGTCGGGCTATCTGAACGCAGGCGACGCGGGCTGTCCGGATGGCGGCTTCCCCACGTACAAGGGGGCGGTGGCGCCCCGGCTGTCGTTTGCCTGGAACCCGGGCAACGGCAAGACCGTAATCCGCGGCGGCGGCGGCATGTTCTGGAATCCGCAGTTCACGATTCTCTATAACGGCTTCGTGAACGCGGCGCCCTTCAGCCCGCAGATCACCACGTTCGGCGTGCCGTTCAATGATCCGTTTGGCGCGATCCAGAACCCGTTCCCGCAGGCGTTCGCCCCGTTCGACGCGCCGCGGGATTCCACCTTCGTTCTGCCCATGGGCCAGATCGGCACCTTCAACCAGAACTTCCGGCCGAGCTACATGCAGGCATTCAACCTGACGGTGGAGCGCGAGTTGATGCGGAACACCGTGGCGCGCGTCAGCTATGTGGGCAACATGGGCCGCTTCCTCAGCTACAACACCGATGTGAACTATGCCCGGTTCGGCCCGGGCGCCACTACGGGCAACATCCAGCAGCGCCGTCCTTATGGCAACTTCGGCGCGATCCTGATGGCGGAGGCGGGCAGCAGCTCGAGCTATCACGCCATGCAGATGTCGATGGAGCGCCGGGTGACAAACGGCTTCAGTATCGAGGCCAACTACACCTGGTCGGCGACGATCGACGAACTGAGCGAAGACACCACACCGGGGCAGTCCGGCTCGATCCCGAATCCGAACTCGCGGCTGATGAACCGCGGGCGGGCGGACTTCGACAACCCGCACCGCTTCGTGGCGAGCTATGTCTGGATGCTGCCCACGCTCCGCGACAGCCAGCCGTTTGTGCGCGCGCTGCTGGGGGGCTGGGAATCGTCCGGCATCATCACGATCCGCAATGGCTTCCCGTTCACGGTTAATTCCGGCGCCGACCGCTCGCTGAGCGGCATTGGCGCGGACCGCGCCGACATCGTGGGCGACCCCAACCTGCCGGGCGGGCGTCCGAAGCAGGAATGGCTGGCGAGGTACTACAATCCGGCAGCCTTCCAGGTGGCGGCGCCGGGCACCTTCGGCAATACGCCGCGCTCGCTGATGCGCGGTCCCGGCGCGGCGACCTATGACCTGAGTCTGGTGCGGACTTTCGCGGTCCGCGAGAAGATGCGCCTGCAACTCCGCGGCGAATTCTTCAACGCGTTCAACAAGGCGAACTTCGGCAATCCGTTCTCGCTGGCGAACAACACCACGCGGCTGGGGCGGATCGAGAGCGCGGCCGAACCGCGCATCATCCAGTTCGCCCTGAAGTTCCAGTTCTGACGGACCAAGGAGACGATCATGCGAATCCATCGCGTTGCTTTGCCGCTCATGGCGGCTGGAATGCTGTGGGCGCAGACGCCGGAAGGGGTGGGCGGCGAGTACTTCCGCCCCTTCGAGCAACTGCTGACCCAGCGCATGGAGCAGACCCGCGTCGCCCGGGATCGCGAGATGGCCGGATTGACCACGGAGACTGCCGTCCGCGCCCGCCAGGAGCGCGTTCGCAAAGCCTTCGTGGCCGCTCTCGGCGGGTTGCCTGCGGAAAAGACGCCGCTGCGGGCGCAGGTCACTGGCGTGGTGGAGCGCGACGGGTATGTGATCGAGAAAGTGGTCTTCGAATCGCTGCCCGGCTTTCGCGTGACCGCAAATCTCTATGTCCCCAAATCCGGCCAGCCGCCTTACCCGGCGCTGCTGGGCACGGCCGGCCATTCCGCCGAAGGCAAGGCTGGGGGCACTTATCAGAGCGTGTGGATGTCGCTCGCCAAGCGCGGCTATGTGGTCCTCGCCTACGACCCGCCGGGCCAGGGCGAGCGCTTCGAGTATCTCGACAAAGCGACGGGCAAGTCGCTGGTCGGCGCGGGCGTGGCTGAACACAACATGACCGGGATGCAGTGCCTGTTGACCGGGCAGAGCATCGCCCGGTACTTCGTGTGGGACGGCATTCGCGCCTTCGATTACCTGCTCACCCGCAAGGAAGTGGACCCGCGCCGCATTGCCGTGGCGGGCAACTCCGGCGGCGGGACGCAGGCTGCTTATCAGGGCGTGGGGGACCAGCGGCTGGCGGCGGTCATTTCGTCCTGCTATCCCACTGACTGGCGCCATCTCTGGTCGCCCACAGGCCCGCAGGACGCCGAGCAGTTGCTGGCCGGCTGGCTGCGGGACGGCTTTGACTTCAGCGACTTCATGCTCGCCGTCGCGCCGCGGCCTTACCTGATCTCCTCGGCCATCAAGGACTACTTCCCCATCGACGGGGCGCGGCGCACCTTCCAGGAAAGTCGCGCCTTCTATCGCGTGCTTGGCCGGGAGGACCGCGTCGAACACGCCACCGCCGACGAACAGCACGGCTGGACGAAGCCGCTGCGCGAGGCCGCCTACCGGTTCCTGTCCAACTGGCTCGACGTGCCGGGTGCGGGTGGCGCTGAAGGCGAGATCAAGCTGGAGGAACTGGCGACGCTCTCCGTCACGCCAACCGGCCAGTTGCAGAGCAGTCTCGGCAGCAAGACCATTCGCGAGATGAACCGCGAGCGGGCCGCGCAGTTGAGGCGCAAACGCGGGCCGGTCACCGCCGCCGCTATTCGCGACGCCTTGCAGATGGCCGCGCGCAGCGGCGTGCCCAAGGCCGAAAAGAAGGGCGAAGCCGCCGATGGCGTGGTCAGGATTGAAAAGCTCGAACTCGAAGTGGAACCGGGTTTGCGGGTTCCGGCGCTCCTCTATCTGCCCGGCGGGGCGAGCCGCGCGCCCGGCGTGGTGTTCGCCAGTTCTGCCGGCAAAGCGAGCGCGGAGCTGGGCGAAAGCGCGCTCAGCCTGGCGCGAAAGGGCCAGGTGGTGCTCGCCGTGGACCCGCGCGGCATGGGCGAGGCCGGGCCGCCTCCCCGCAAGGGCGGCTATTCGGCGCTCTATCAACTCTCTGCGCGTGGGTGGCTGCTGGGCGAAAGCCTCGCCGGCATGCAGGTGAACGATCTGCTGTCGGCCTACCGCTACCTCCGCGAGCGCCCGGAGGTGGCCCCGGACCAGATCTCGCTCCGAGGACAGGGAACCGCCGGTCCGCTGGCGCTGTTCGCGGCCGCGCTGGAACCGAGAGTCAGCGGCGTTGTCACCGAGCGTGCCATCGCCTCCTACGACGCGCTGGTGAACGCCGAGATCTACCGGGATCTCGAAAACCTGATCGTGCCCGGACTGCTGGAGCGCCTCGACCTGCCCGAGGTGGAAAAGCTGATCGGCGCACGGAAGGTGCAGCGGCTGAACCCGGCGGGGTTTTGACCCGCCTCCAACTCCCTTAACCGGCCGGACCGCTCAGCGCAAATCGGGCGGTCCAGCCGAGCCGAAGAAGGGGACGCGGGCGCTCCCAAGGGGATTATCATCCGCGACCTGGGGGTTAGTGATGGACATTGACTGGGCGTTCCCCGCCGGCGGCCACGTGCCCCGCGCACTCGATGCGGAAGGCGCGGCCGTTGTGGATGAACTCGATAGTCTTCCCAGCCGCGCGGCCCGCCAATTGGAAGCCCGGGTGCTTGCCAGGCGGCGCGGTCAGGAGCCAGCGGCCCACGGCGGGTAGAATGAATCACAACTAAATCCCCCGTGCGTCAACCGGACCCTCGGCAAACAGGACACCTTCGATGTAGGGACGGGGATTGCCCAGCCGCAGCATGGAGGGGGCCAGCGGCCGGCGGTGGGGTCACGCCTGCATTACCAGTTCCAGCGAAGAGGAACCGGCACACGCGAGGGCCGAAGGGATCGAAGATCCTATTGAACTGGCTCCCCGATGCCGATAACCTCAGAAGGGACGGCCCGGTTTGCCGCCAGACCCGCATCGCGCGGCTTGGCGTCCCAGTGTAGTGCTCAATGCCAAACCTGATTCTTCGCGATCAGCCCCGCCCTGCCTGGCGCCGAGCCGTGGCTGCCCTCTTCGTCCTGCCCCTGCTGGCCGGGGCGCAGCAGTTCACCTATGACGAGTTCGGCTTTAACCGCGGGCTGAAGAACGCCGCAGTGAACACCATTCTGCAGGACCGCAGCGGTTTCCTGTGGGTTGGCACGATGAGCGGCCTGTTCCGGGGCGATGGCTATGAGTTCCGTGAGTTTGGCGAGGCCGACGGACTGCCGGACGGCACCATCCAGGATCTGATCGAGGATGCCTCCGGACAGTTGTATGTGGCCACGCGGTCCGGTCTGGCGGTGAAGGTGAAAGGGCGGTTCGCGCCGGTTCCGATGAGCGAACCAGTGCAGGTCTATGGGCGGACTGTCCTGGCGGGCGACCCGGCGGGGCGGATCTATTTCGCCACCAACCGCGGGCTTTGGATCGGGGAAGGGCAGACGGAGGGCGTTTCGTTCCGGCGTTTTGAGGGTCTTCTGGGCGCCGTGGACGCCGTCTATGTGGACACCACGGGCCGGGTCTGGCTCAGCGCGGGGCGGCGGCTCTTGCGGATGGCCGCTAACGGCGAATCCGTGGAACCTGCCCCGCCGGGTGCTCCGCTGCAGCGGTGGGACGACCTGCTGCAAACCGCTGATGGCGCCCTCTGGGTAAGAAGTTCCGAGGATCTGATCGTGCTGCCCATGAACGCCTCGCAGTTCCGCCCCGCGGGCGCGGGCCTGCCCGGCTCCGGCTTTTTCGGCGCTCTGTTCACCGACCGGAAAGGGCGGTTGATGGTGCCCACTGATGGGGGACTCGCCATGCGGGAGCAGGGCCGGTGGCGGATGATCGGAACCGCCGATGGCTTGCCCAATGAAACCGTCTCGATCGCCTTTCAGGACCGGGAGGGTTCGCTGTGGCTGGGGCTGTGGGGCTCCGGGCTGATCCGAGTTCTCGGCTACGGGGTGGTGGACAACTGGACCTCGGCCAGCGGGCTGCCCAATTCCACCGTCTCGGCCGTGCAGCGGGATGCTCAAGGGAAGCTTTGGATTGGGACCGACAACGGGCTGGCTCGGATGGCCAAGGAAGGCCGCGGTTTCACTAAGTGCGACCGGCTGGAACAGGTCAAGGTCCGGTCCCTGGCGATGACCGCCGATGGCGCCCTGTGGGTGGGTTCTTTCCCGGGTGGTATCAGCCGCGTGGACCCCGAGACTGGCGTGGTCAAGAGGTTGGGCGGTGGCGGCGGCGCGCCCTTTGACCGGGTGAATGCCGTCCTGGTCGATGCGCAGGACCGGCTCTGGGTGGCGAGCATCGAAGGTCTGTTCCGGACCCCGCCCTCGCCGGGGCCCGAGCCTGCCTTCAGCCGGGTGGACGTTCCCGGAGCAGCTCCGAGTGAGGCGTATTTTCGGATGGCGGCCGGAGCCGGCGGTGTGGTTTGGGTCAGCAGCAGTGGCGGGCTGTTGCGCTTTGCTCCCACTGCGGTCGAGCGCTTAGGCGTCTCCGATGGTCTGCACGCACTTGCCCTCACGCACGTAGCTGAAACCCCCGATGGCTCTGTCTGGGTGGCTTACCGTGACCCCGTCGGCATTACCCGGATGCGCTTCCCCGCACAGGACGGGAAACCGCGCGTGGACCACTATTCCACCAACTTGGCCAGCCGCAGCATCCTCCTGCTGCGCACCGACCGGGCGGGGCGGCTCTGGGTGGGTGGCGACGATGGCCTGGACATCTACGACGGCCGCACATGGGCGCGATTCCGCCGTTCGCATGGCCTGGCCAGCTACTCCTGTTCCGTGGATGCCTTCTTCCCGGATCGCGATGGCTCGGTGTGGATCGGCACTTCCCGCGGGCTGACGCACGTCAAGGATGTGACCACGGCTCTCTATCCGGGGCCCAGACGGCAAAGGCCTGTGCTCACCTGGGTCCGCTTTGGTGAGCAGAAGGCGGAAGCGGAGCCGGCGGGTCCCTTCGAGGTGCCTTACGGCGATCGCGATTTCTCGGTCGGCATGGCCGCGCTCTCCTTCCGCGACCGCGAATCCGTCCGCTTCCGCTACCGTCTGTTGGGCAACCACGACACCTGGGTGGAGACCACCGAGCGCGAAGCGCGCTACGCCGGCCTGCCCCCCGGCGATTACACCTTTGAAGTCGCCGTGGTCGCTTCCGAGGGCGCTCTGCCCGGGCCGACCACGAGCCTGAAGTTCAACATCCTGCCCCCCTTCTGGATGACCAGCTGGTTCAGGGCTCTACTCCTGCTCGCCCTCGTGGGCCTCATCCTCCTGGCCTGGCAATGGCGGATGCGCGTGCTCGTCGCCCACCGTAAGGAGTTGAGCGACCTCGTGGCCGTACGGACGCGCGAACTGGAAGTGGAGAAAGCCCGCGTGGCCGAGGAACGCGACCGCGCCAACGAGGCGAACCGCTTCAAGAGCGAGTTCATCGCCCGCATGAGTCACGAAGTCCGCACGCCCGTTCACGGTCTGGTCGGCATGACCGACCTTCTGCTCCTGGACGACCTCAAGCCGGAACAGCGCGAAATGTTGAGGGTGGTCCAGGACAGCGCCGGCCTGTTGATCAAACTGCTGGATGACGTACTCGATCTGTCGCGCCTCGAAGCGGGCAAACTTGTCTTGGAGCAGGTGGAATTCGACTTGCGCCGAGTCGCGGTCACCGTGTGTGAACTGATGCGCCCGGCCGCCGAGAAGAAGGGCCTCGATTTGAGCCTCGACTACCACGCCCCCAACCGGATCTTCGTCGGCGACCCGCACAAGGTCCGGCAGATCCTGCTCAATCTCACCACGAACGCCGTGAAATTCACCGAACGGGGCTCGGTCACCATCCGGGTCTCGGGCGGCAGTGAATCGGGCCCTATGGATCTCGAAGTTATCGACACGGGCACGGGCATCCCCGAGGCGAAGATCGATGAACTCTTCCAGCCGTTCGTCCAGCTCGATGCCTCGATCCACCCCAAGCACGGCGGCGCCGGGCTGGGCCTGTCGATCTGTCATGCCTTGGTGACGGCCATGAAAGGCACGATCACTGCGGAAAGCGCCCCCGGTGCGGGCGCCCGCTTCCTCGTGCGGCTCCCCCTCCGGCCCGCGTCTCCCCCGGAATCCGGCGCCGCCGGTCCCGAAACTGTGGGTGCGCGGAATGGCGCGGGAGGCCCGCTCAAGGTGCTGGTGGCCGAGGACAACGAGATCAACCAGATCATCGTCAGCAAGATGCTGCGCGCGCTCGGCCACTCCGTCAAGATCGTTAAGGACGGCCATGCCGCCGTGGCCGAGGCCGAATCCGATGCCTACGACCTCATTCTCATGGACTACCGCATGCCCCAGATGGACGGCGTGCGCGCCACCCGCGCCATCCGGCAGGGCAGCAGGAACCCCAACACCCCCATCATCGGCCTCTCGGCCAACGTCCTGGACGCCGACCGCGCCGCATGCCTGGAAGCCGGCATGAACGACTTCCTCGGCAAGCCCCTCCACATCAAGGACCTCCGCGAGCGCATCGCCCGACTGAACCCGCCGGCCGCGGATCCGGCGGAGTCAAGCTGAACCGCACCCGCCCGGACCACTTGCGGAGGTTCTATAATCCAGATGGTGCTCCCGCCCGATGCGTGGAGCCCCCCCGGACAGGCACACCTCCTCCTCCATGTGCGCTGTCCGGTTTCTTTTGACCGTACCCTCTCCAAATCACAACGATTTGCGACAATCATGGGCATGCCCATGCGCCTCATTTCCTCGGAGGAGATCTGCCGCACTCCCATCTTCCACGTGACCCTCGACCACGCCGTGGACCCGCGCGGGCACGAAATCCGCCGCGCCATCATCCAACACCAGGGCTCCGCCGTGATGATGGCCGTCGACGAAAAGGGCCGCATTCTGCTGGTCCGGCAATACCGCCTGCCTGCCCGCGCCTATCTCTGGGAACTCCCTGCCGGCCGTGTGGACCCGGGCGAAACCGTACTCCGCGCGGCGAAGCGGGAGTTGAAGGAAGAGACCGGCTACACGGCCAGGAAATGGACCAGGCTCGTGAGCTTCTGGGCCTCGCCCGGCTATGTCGCCGAGAAAATGACAATTTATGCCGCCGAGGACCTCACCGCCGGCGACGCCCAGCCCATGGAGGACGAACAGATCGAGGCGCGCTGGTTCACCCTGGCTGAGATCGAGCAGATGATCGACACCGGCAAACTGATCGACGGCAAAACCATCATTGCCGCCGGACTCTGGCGCCGGCATCAGAGAAAGATAGGGACCAAACGATGATGACCCGACGGACCATTCTCGCCGGCGCCGCGGCCGCCACCGCGCTCGCCCAAACCGCGAAACCCGAATGGCGCAACCGCCAATCCGGCATGGCCTACCGCCAGTTGGGCCGCACCGGCCTCATGGTCTCTGAAGTGGTCTGTGGCGGCGACCCCGTCCGGCTCAACAACTGGGAGCACCTGCGCGTGGCCGAGGAATTGGGCCTCAATTACCTCGACATGGCCCCTGCCTACGGTCGCGGCGAAGCCGAACAGGCTTACGGAAAATTCCTCGGCAGCCCGTCGCGCCGCGAAAAGTTCTTCCTGGCCACCAAGGTCAGCGGCCTGCCGGGCCTCCGCAACCGGATGTACCTCGAGATTTTCAAGGAACTCCCCGAATCACGCCGGAATGCGATCCAGGCGCGCGCCCAGGAACTGCTCGAAGCCTCGGGCGGAATGAAGCCCGGCTATTTCGTCGAATATTGGCCTGGAATTACCCGCGAATTACCGGCGGCCAACCTTTCGAATGCGATGATGCAGGACTACGCCCACCGCGTCGAAGGCTCGCCGGAATTCCGGAAATTCATCATCGAATCCCTCGAAGGCAGCTTGAAACGCGTCGGCACCGATTACTTCGACATTTTCCACATCCCGCACGGCGGTGCCGTCGCCGAAGAACTCGACATCCCGGAAATCCAAGCCACATTTACGGATCTGAAGAAGCAGGGCAAGGTCCGCTTTCTCGGCGTCTCCACTCATTCCGACCCCGCCGCCATCGTGCGCAAGGCCGCCGCGCTCGGCCATTACGACATGGTCATGTGCGCCTACAACTTCGTCAATGGCGCCGCCATGGACCCCGCCATCCGCGAAGCCACCGCGCGCGGCGTCGGCATCATCGCCATGAAGGCGGCCATGGCCGCGGCCACGCAGCACACCGCCCTGCAGCCCGTCCCCGAATGGCGCATCGCCATGATCAACCGCATCATCCCCGGCGACATGAAGCCGGCCATGAAAGCCTACCTCTGGGCGCTCCAGAACCCGAACCTGACCGCCGTGGTCTCCAACCTTTGGGACGAAACCCACGTCCGCGAAAACCTCTCCCTCGCCGGACGGAAGGTCAAGCTCGAACTGGCTTAGCCCTTCAGTACCTGACCCGCGTCAGAAACAGCCCGGAGCCCGGCGCGGTCCATTCCGCCGGGTCGCAGCCCGTTTCGCGTTTCGCCTCGATCAGCTGCGCGAACTGCGCTGCGCTCAACTGGCCCAGCCCCACGCGCGCCAGCGTGCCCGCCAGGCGCCGCACCATCCGCCACAGGAAGTGCGAAGCCTCAATCTCGAAAACCACCAGGCTGCCCTCGCGCCTCACCTCGGCGGCCTGCACCTCAACGATGGGCGACTCACGCGGCCCGGACGAATCCGTGGCGCGGAACAGCGAAAAGTTGTGCCGCCCGGGCAGATGCGCCGCCGCCTCCCGCATCAGCCCTACTTCCAGCGGCTCCTTGATCCACCACACATACTTCTTGTCAAACGCCGTCTTGCGCGTGCTGAACCGGTATTCATAGGTGCGCGACACCGCATCGTGCCGGGCGTGAAACCGGGGCGCCGCTTCGTCCACCGCAAGGATGGCGATGTCGGCGGGCAGCGTCTCGTTCAGAAGGCGCAACAGCTGGGCCGTCGCGAACTGCCTCCGCGTGGCTGCCTTCAGATGCGCTACCTGGCCCAGGGCGTGGACCCCCGCGTCGGTCCGCCCCGCTCCCATCAACTCCACGCGCACCCCCAACACGTCCTCCGCCGCGCGCCGCAACTCGTTCGCCACCGCGCGGGCGTTCGTCTGCTCCTGCCAACCCGCATAGCGCGACCCATCGTACTCGATCGTCAATTTCCAGGTTTTCAGCGGCCGGCTCCTGATTTCGCGTGCGTTCGTCCACATGGTATCGGAAAATGGAAAGAGTGGCGGGTGAACGAACCAAGATCCTGGTTGTTGATGACGAGGCCAACCAGCGCAACGCGCTGGCCAGCATGATCACCGGCTGGGGCTACGATGCGCGTACGGCTTCGGACGGCGAAGACGCGCTCAAGCAGATCCAGATCGATGAGCCCGCGGCCATCGTCACCGACCTCATGATGCCCGGCATGGACGGCGCCGAACTGCTGCGCCGCCTCCGCGACCTGCCCGAGCCGCCGCCCGCCATCATGCTCACCGCCTTCGGCAGCCTCGAGACCGCCATCCAGATGGTCCACGAACTCGGCGCCTTCTGGTTCCTCGAAAAGCCCCTCCAGCCCGGTGCGCTCAAGCTCCTGCTCGCGCGCGCGATGGAACACCGCCGCCTCCGCGCCGATAACGAACGCCTGTCGCGCCAACTCGCCGGCCAAGGCGTGCTCGACGACCTCGTTGGCGTCTCGCCGAAAATGCAGGAGGTCTTTTCGCTCCTCCGCCAGGTCGGTCCCACCTCGGCCACCGTTCTCATCACCGGCGAAAGCGGCACAGGGAAGGAACTCGTGGCGCGCGCCATCCACCGGCTCAGCCCCCGCGCCGCCGGCCCGTTCATCGCCGTCAACTGCGCCGCCCTGCCGGACACTCTGATCGAAAGCGAACTCTTCGGCCACGAAAAGGGCGCCTTTACCGGCGCCGTCGAGCGCCGCCGCGGCTGCTTCGAACTCGCCGACGGCGGCACCTTGTTGCTTGACGAGATCGGCGACATGCCGCTGCCCACCCAGGCCACCCTCCTCCGCGTGCTCGAGGACCAGCGCGTGCGGCGCCTCGGCGCATCGCGCGAGATCCAGATCGACGTGCGCGTCCTCGCCTCCACCAATCGCGACCTGTCCGGCGCGATCCGCGACAACCGTTTTCGCGAGGATCTGTTCTTCCGCCTCAACGTCTTTCATGTGGACCTGCCCCCGCTCCGCGAACGCAAACAGGATGTCGAGGCACTCTGCCGGGCCATGGTGCCGCAGATGAACGCGCGCCACGGCTGCCAGGTGGCGGGCTTCGATGAAGCCGCGCTCGCCACCCTGCTCGCCCACGATTGGCCCGGCAATGCCCGCGAATTGCGCAACGCCGTCGAGCGGGCCGTCATCCTGGCAGGCCAGGGTCTGGTGGGTGTCGAACATCTGCCCCGGCTCACCGCGGGCCGCGCTGGGGCCCCCGAAGGGCCTCGAACCTCGCTCGATTCCGTCACCCTGCCCGTCGGCACCAGCGTTGACCAGGCCGAACGCGCCCTCATCGACCTCACCCTCCGCCACACCAACGGCAACCGCACGCGCGCTGCCGCCATTCTCGGCGTCAGCGTGAAGACCCTCTTCAACAAACTGCGGGACTCGGGCCCCACGGAGGGCGGTTAGCCTTCTATGTCGCTCAAGGTCCGGTTGACCGTCACCATGGTGGGCATGGTCGTGCTCACTGTCCTCATCCTCTCCGGGATGCAGTTGAACAGCCTGGTCAGCACGTGGCTCGAACACACCAACGAACGCTCCCGGACCACCGCCGAATTTGTCAAGCGCTGGGTGCTCCACCGTGTGAATGAGATGCCTCCCGCGCCGCCCGGTACATCCGCCAGCGAAATCCGGCGCCTGTGGCTTGAGCGGATCGCCGATGACGAAGAACTGCCCAAGCTGCTCACCGGCACCTTGGTCGAGACCCGCTCCATCGTCGAGATCTCCGTGGCCGGCCCCCGCGAGCGGGTCCTTGCCTCGTCCAACTCCGAGCGCGTGGGCCAGTATCTCGCCGCGAAGCTCACGCTCGATGAATTGATCGACCTCAACCCCTATGAGCGCCTCATGGCCGTTGCCCGCGGTCGGATCGACTACGAGACCCGAGGTGAATTGGGCGTCGTCGGCGCCCGGCGCGACCGCGACCCCGTCTTCATCGTCCAGGTGATGGTGAGTTCCTCGCTGCTGCGCGAGGCCATCATGCCCGAGATTCTATGGACCACCTGGGTCTCGCTCGGTTTTGTGCTCGTCGCGGGCCTGCTCGCCTTTGTGGTCGCTCGACTCTCGCTCCGGCCCATCGAGCGGATCAGCGCCGCCATCGACAGCATCCGTAGCGGCGAGATGGCTCTCGTGCCGCAGGGACGCAGCTCCGCCACCGAGTTTCAGGCCGTCGAGCAAAAACTCCGCCTGCTCGGCGAGCAGTTCCGCGGCGTAAAGGAAGGCGAAACCCAGTTGCGTTCCTCCATGGAGCGGCGCCTCGCTGCAATCAATCGCCTCACTGGCGGTGTGGCGCACGAAATCAAGAATCCGCTCAACTCCATCGCCATCCGGCTCGAACTGCTCCGCGATCACCTCCGCGAGACGCCCGAGGCCGAGCAGGAGATCGAGATCATCGCCCAGGAAATCACCCGCCTCGACCGTGTCGTCCGCACCTTCCTCGACTTCACCCGGCCCGTCGAACTCGAAACCGCCGACCTCGACCTCGAAACGCTCGTCAACGAAGTCCTCACGCTCATCGAGCCCGAGGCGAGCCGCATCAACGTCGAAATCGAACTCACCCGCAACGGCGGACCCCTCCACATCCGCGGCGATTCCGATCTGCTCAAGCAGGCCCTGATGAACGTTTGCCGCAATGCGCTTGATTTCATGCCTGCCGGCGGCGACTTGCGCGTAGGTCTCGAGCGGCGCGGCAACGAAGCCGTGGTCTCCATCGCCGACACCGGACCGGGCATCCCCCCCGAGCACCGCGACCGCATTTTTCAGCTCTATTATTCGACCAAAGAGAAGGGGTCCGGCATCGGGCTCGCGATGACTTTCCGCGCCGTACAATTGCACGGCGGCTCCATTGAAGTGGAAAGTGAGCCGGGCGCCGGCGCGCTGTTCCGGTTGAGGCTGCCGGTGGCCGCATGAGGTGGCGCAACGCAGCCCTGGCCTTGGCGCTGGCGTCGAGCGGCGCGCTCAACGGATGTCTGTTCCGCAAAAAGAACGTGCCGCCGCCCCCGCCGCCTCCCCTGCCCGCGCCCGTGCAACCTGCCCCGCCCGATCCAATGCCGCCGCCGCGCGTGGAACCGCCGCCGGCCGAACTGAGATCGGAAGAGCGTCGTGTAGGGAAAGAGTGTAGATCTCGGTGGT
>ERZ761609.1439-NODE-1439-length-20953-cov-9.608910_pt1 | contig 20953 bp, 14 predicted proteins | sample MGYA00511163_ERZ761609 | MGnify/ENA primary metagenome ERZ761609 (study PRJEB28899, sample SAMN02445070) | bioreactor sludge metagenome | biome: EBPR sludge | place: Australia: Brisbane, Thorneside Wastewater Treatment Plant | collected 2011-12-16 ... | reverse complement strand
CTCTTTCCCTACACGACGCTCTTCCGATCTATGTGCCCTTTGTCGCCAAGGCAGACATCGGCAACCCCGCAAAATATCTGGAACTGCTGGCGATGGCGAAAAAAGGCGGGCTCTGGGTCGGGGCAAACAATCTGCGCAACGCCGCCGCCGCCATGAAACGCCTTGCCGCGGCCAAAACCACAAGCCTGCCGCCGATGATTTACGAAGGCTCCGTTAAAAACGTGCGTGGCACGCTTGGCAAATCACCCTATGTTTTTGAATTTTCCGACCGCTATTCCATTTTCGACTGGGGGCAAATGCCGGACTTGCTGGAGGGCAAAGGGGCGGCGCTCGCGTGGATGGCCGATTTCTTTTTCCGCTATCTGGGCGATGCGAAAAACTGGCAATCATGGCAAGCACCGCAGCAGCTGGCGCAGCTGCCGCAGCTCGGCACGCTTAAAAAACACGGCGCCGCGCATCACGCGCTCGGCCTGATGGATGGCATGAGCCGCTGCCTGGCCGTCGAGCCGGTTGATGTTATCCGCCCCGATAGCAAAAACGCCATGGGCAAACTGGTTTGGGATTACAGCGCCTATAACGCCAAGCCTGAAAACACACTGGTACCGCTCGAAGTCATCTTCCGCTTCGGCGTGCCGGAGGGCAGCTCGCTTTTGCAGCGCACGGGCGATGCCGCTTATTGTAAGGATATCGGCCTCGACGCCGCCCCAAAGGCGGGCGACGTTTTTGCCCTGCCCGTTATCGAGTTTTCAACCAAGCTCGAAACCTCCGACCGCTACCTGTCTTATGCGGAGGCGCGGGAGATTGCGGCGCTATCGGCCGAAGAATTCGAAGCCCTGCGCGACCTCACCCGTCTTTGCGCCCTGCGCCTGCGCGATATTTTCGCAGGCATCGGCGTTGAGATGTGGGACGGCAAACTGGAATTTGCCTTTGACCTCAAAGGCGCAGATGGTACGCGCGGCTTCAAACTGGTCGATTCCATCGGGCCGGACGAGCTGCGCCTGACGCTGGATGGCGTGCATCTTTCCAAAGAAGCGTTGCGCAGCGTTTACCGCGGCGGCAACTGGTATGCGCAAATCGACATCGCCAAAAAACTGGCGGCATCGCGCGGCGACAAAGACTGGAAGCGTATTTGCACGGATGAACTGGGCGCGGAGCCTGCCCCCCTGCCCGCGGACGTCAAAAAACAAGCCGAAATGATTTATGGCGGCATCGCGCGTGCGCTGTCGGCACAATACGATGGCGGCGCAGCATTCACGAACGCATGGGACATCGCCGATGTCGCGGCTGGCTTTAAAACCATCAAAAAGGCGGCGGCGTGATGGCGAATAAGCTGCGCATCCTTCTTCTCGGCTCCGGCGGGCGTGAACACGCGCAGGCGTGGAAAATTACGCAATCGCCGCTGCTGGACGCGCTGGCCGTCATGCCGGGCAGCGATGGCATAGCCCTTTTGCCGCGCACGCGCTGCATTGCGGGCGACGCCGCTGACAAGGATGCCGTTTTGAAATATGCCGCGTCGTTCCAGCCCGACCTCGTCGTCATCGGCCCCGAAGGCCCGCTGGCGGCAGGCGTGTCGGACGCGCTGCGCGATGCCGGATATAAAGTCGCAGCGCCATCGCAGGCGGCGGCGAAGCTGGAAAGCTCCAAAATATTCGCCAAATCTTTCATGATGGGGCACGGTATCCCCACCGCGGATTTCGCCATCGCCGTATCGCCCGAAGACGCCGAAGTGAAAATATCGCAGTGGGATGTCGAGGGCAGCGGCATCGTGGTCAAGGCCGACGGCCTTGCCGCAGGCAAGGGCGTTGTGGTCACGCATGATATCGGCGAAGCACTTGAAACCGCGCATGCGTTTATGTCAGACCCTGCATGCAGCGTGAAATCCGACATGCTGCTGCTTGAACAAAAACTGAGCGGCCGCGAAGTTTCCGCCTTCGCCCTTTGCGACGGTACGGATTTTGTGACGATTGGCTATGCCTGCGATTACAAACGCGTCAACGACGGCAACGAAGGCCCGAACACGGGTGGCATGGGCGGCTACGCGCCCGAAGACTGGCCGTCCGAAAGCGCACGCGCCTTTATCGAAAAATACATCTTCCGCAACGTGCTGGAGGGCATGGCCGCCGCAGGCACGCCCTACACAGGTTTTCTGTTCGCAGGGCTGATGATTGACGGCGCGGATATCAATGTTATCGAATTCAACACCCGCTTCGGCGACCCCGAAGCGCAAATCCTGCTGCCGATGATGGAAGACGACATCGTGCCCCTGCTGATGGCAGCGGCCGAAGGGCGGCTTTTTGCCATGAACCCGCCGCGCATGAAGACGGGCAGCGCCGTGCATATCGTGATGACATCCGAAGGATACCCCGAAACTTTCGGCACCGGCATGCGCCTTGGCGAAACCATCACCCTGCCGCCTGATTTGCTGGCGGCAGAGACCAACGACAACGCCCTTTTGTTCATCGCAGGCGCGCGCAAAAACGGCGAGGTATGGCAGAATACCGGCGGCCGCGTCCTTGGCGTTACCGCCACAGGCAACGACAAGGCGGAGGCGCGTGACAAAGCCTACGACGCCATCCGCCGCATCCATTTCAACGGCGCGCATTGGAGGTCAGACATTGGCCGCTGATTGTCCGCAAAAACCGTTCCCTCTGCGCGCGGCGGTTTTCGCCTCCGGCGCCGGCACCAATGCCGAAAATATTATTGCGACCTGCCGAGACCTGCCTGAAATTAAAATCGCCCTTGTGGTCACCAATAATCCGCAGGCAGGCGTCATCGCACGCGCTGCGCGCCACGGCATTCCCTGCGCCGTTATCCCCCGCCCGCAAAACCTGCCGCCGCGCGCGGCCAAGGCGGCGCAAGAAACACTAATGCGCGAAGCCCTGCAAGCGGCAGGTATCGACTGGTTGTTTCTTGCCGGCTTTATGCAGCTGCTGAGCGCGGATTTTCTGGCGGATTTTTATGATACCGCACGCGGCGTCAACCGCGTGGTCAATATCCACCCCTCGCTGCTGCCGGATTTTGCAGGCAAGGACAGTTATGAACGCGCCTTCGCCGCAGCAAAACCCGTGCATGGCGTTACGCTGCATTACGTCGATAATGGCATGGACACGGGCCCTGTTATCGCGCAGGCCACATACCCGCGCACGCCCGATATGACGTTCGATGCGTTCTGCGCAGCAGGGCAGGCGCTTGAATATAATACTTACAGCGCGTTTATAAAAAAACTCGCGCAGGAGCACGCGCAAAAGCCGGAGGCGAAAAAATGGGCACAGGCATGACCAAAACGCAGCGCATCGAAATCAGCGGGCGCATTGCCAGCGCCGCCCCCGCCGCACGTTGCCGTCAGGCGCTGGAATTTTTCGGCATTCGCCTTTCGAGCATCGATGAAATCAAAGTTTACAAAATTGCGGCCGAAACCCTGCTGCCGCCGCCCGTGCTGCACGAAGTTTTCGCAGACCCTGTTTTGCAGAAATTGCATACCGACGCATCCACCGCGCCCGAAAAAGCGCCCGCCTACGCCATCGAAATATCTTTTCGCCCCGGCGTGACCGACAACGCCGCACGCGCCGCGGAAATGGCGCTGAAGCAAACCGGATACGACGCGCGCGTTGCCAGCAGCAGCCTTTATTTTCTTTATGGCGACATCAGCGCCGCCGATGCTGAAAAATTGTCGGCGGAGATGTTGGCAAATCCGCTGATACAGAAAATCGACGTCATGCCCTATGACGTTTTTATGCGTCAGAACCGTTTCGACGGCGTGCAGCTGCCTACCGTGCAGCTGACACCCGCAGAAAAACTGTTTGATACTATCGACCTTGCCATCGGCGATGCGGAGCTTGAAACGCTCAGCACCGCGCGCTGCCTTGCGCTCAGCCTTGCGGAAATGAAACATATCCGCGATTTTTACGCTGAAAGCGGCACCGCCGCCGCGCGCGCTGCCGCCGGATTGCCCGCCCTGCCGACGGATGTAGAGCTTGAAATCCTCGCCCAGAGCTGGAGCGAGCATTGCAAACACAAAATTTTCGCCGCCGATATCAACTACACAGGACCGGACGGGCAGACGCGCAATATCTCCAGCCTTTATAAAACTTTCATTAAACGCGCCACGCAAGATGTGCGCAGCGCACGCGGCATTGACTGGCTGGTATCTGTATTCAGTGACAATGCGGGCATTGTGCGGTTCGATGACAAAATAGACCTTTGCATCAAGGTTGAAACGCATAACAGCCCCTCCGCGCTCGACCCTTATGGTGGGGCGTTGACCGGTATTCTGGGCGTCAACCGCGATATTCTGGGCGCCGGCATGGGCGCGAAGCCCATCGCGAATACGGATGTTTTTTGCTTCGCCCCGCCCCACATGCCCGAAAAAGGGCGCGAAGGCGAAATGCCCCAAGGCCCCAAATCCCCGCGCCAGATACTCGAGGGCGTGCATAAGGGCGTCGAGGATGGCGGCAACAAAAGCGGCATACCCACCATCAACGGCGCGTTTTTCTTTGACGAAGATTATGCGGGCAAACCATTGGTCTTCGTCGGCACCGTCGGCGTCATGCCGCACAATTTGCCCGATGGTCGCAGCGCAGCGGAAAAACACATTCACAGCGGCGATGTCATCGTCATGACCGGCGGCGCGATTGGCGCGGACGGCATTCATGGCGCGACGTTCAGCTCCCTCGCCCTCGACGAAAACGCGCCTGCCACCGCCGTGCAGATCGGCGACCCGCTGACGCAGAAAATTATGACGGATTTCCTTCTGGAAGCGCGCGATAGCGGGTTATACCGCGCTATCACCGACAACGGCGCGGGCGGACTTTCGTCCAGTGTCGGGGAAATGGCGCAAATGTCGGGCGGCGCAACGCTCGACCTTGCACGCTGCCCCGTCAAATACCCCGGCCTTGCGCCGTGGGAGCTGATGGTAAGCGAAAGCCAGGAGCGCATGACGCTGGCTGTACCGCCGGAAAATCTGGACGCCCTGCTCTCCCTCGCTGCACGGCGCGGGGTACTGGCAACGGCAATTGGCCATTTCACGGACAGCGGAGATTTGCATGTCACTTACGATGGAAAAATCGTCGCCTGCCTGCCGCTTGCGTTTATTCACGATAGCCTGCCGCCGCTGAGACTGTACGCCGTATGGGAAGGCGCCCGCGCACGCCCCGCATGGCGCGGCGGCATGCGCGCAGACAAGCGCAGCGCTGCACCGGATATGACCACCGCGCTGTTGCATCTGCTGCAAAGCCCGAATATCACATCCAAAGAAAAATGGGTGCGTGCCTATGACCACGAAGTGCAGGCGGCCACACATATAAAACCCTTCGCAGGCACGCAGGAAGACGGCGCGAATGATGCCGGTGCTATCTGGCTTTATCCGCATGGCGGCGCGCGCGAACACACGGCCGTTGTCGGTTGCGGCATGGCGCCGCGCCTCTCCCCGCATGACCCGTACCTGATGGCGCAATATGCCGTGGACGAAGCGGTGCGCAATGTCCTATGCGCTGGTGGCGACCCCGATATGCTTTGCCTTCTGGACAATTTCTGCTGGCCAGACCCTGTCAAATCAGCCAAAAACCCCGATGGCGATTATAAAATGGGGCAGCTGGTACGCAGCTGCGAAGGGCTTTACGACATCTGCCTTGCCTATGGCGCACCACTGGTGAGCGGCAAAGACAGCATGAAAAACGATTTCCGCGGACTTGATAAATCCGGCCAGAACGTCACCATCAGCGTCTTGCCGACTTTGATGGTCACGGCCATGGCACGCGGCCGCACCGGCATCGCGCGCGGGGCGGATTTTAAATCGGCAGGCGATGCGATTTATCTGCTGGGCAGTCCCGACGTCAGCTTTTGCGCATCTGAATACGCACATTATTTCAAAGCGCCGGATGATGCGCCGCTGCCGCTCGATAGCGCCAAAAACATGGATATGTACCGCGGCATTCACGGCGCACTCAAATCCGGCCTTGTGCAGAGCCTGCATGACGTATCCGACGGCGGACTTCTCTGCGCCGTTGCCGAAAGCATGATTGGCGGACGTCTGGGGGCGCATATCGACGCTATGGATGCGCGCGCAGGCTTCGGCGAAGCGCCCGCACGCTTTATTGCCAGCGTCGCGCAAAAAGACGCTCCGGCATTCGAAGCCGCCATGACGGGCACGGATTGCCGCCGCATCGGGCAGGTGAGCGAAACGCCCGCACTGGTCTGCCGCGATATGAACATACCGCTTGGCGACATCATCGCCGCGTGGAAAAAAGGGTTTTGACAGGAAAGGATTTTATCATGGGATTCCGCAAGCCTCTTTTCCTTGTTCTTTGCGGCGACGGCATCAATTGCGAACGTGAAACCGCCAGCGCCTTCGTGCATGCCGGCGGCGATGCGCATATCATGCACATCAACGACATTCTGGCCGCGCCGGAAAAGCTGGCCGCTTATGACGGACTTGCTGTGCCGGGCGGGTTTTCTTTCGGCGATGAACTGGGCAGCGGGCAAATCATGGCACTTAAAATCCGCCATAAACTGGGCGAGGCTTTTGCGCGCTTTGTTGAAAAACAAAAGCCTGTTATCGGTATTTGCAACGGGTTTCAGGTATTGGTGAAGCTGGGTTTGCTGCCGTTTCCGGATGCGCGGGAGCGTCTTTGCGCCCTCGCCCCCAATGCGCACGGCGGCTTTATTGACCGCTGGGTCACGCTGGTACCGCAAGCGGGCAGCCGCTGCGTCTGGACAGCAGGCATTGAAAACGTCCTTCGCCTGCCCGCCCGCCACGGCGAGGGCCGCATCGTTTTTGCCGATGGTCAGGCAGACGCCCTGCATAAAAAATTGCAGGACAGCGGACAAATTCCGTTTTGCTATGAAACCGACATCAACGGCTCTTACGCGCGCATTGCCGCGCTTTGCGACCCGACGGGACATGTACTTGGCCTGATGCCGCATCCGGAAGCCTTCATGCACGCCGAATGTGCACCGGGCGCGCGCGAACAACAGCCGGGCGACGGTTTTATTATTTTCGACAACATCATCCGCCATTTGCAAGGACAGGAGAAATCCCTTGAAAAACGTATCGCCTGAAAACGCTTCGCCTAAAATCGCCCGCGCCCTTGTCAGCGTCAGCGACAAATCCGGCCTTGATACCCTTGCCGCCGCGCTTGTGCGTCATGGCGTTGAAATCATTTCATCCGGCGGCACGCTGAAATATCTGGCGGAGCGCGGCATTGCCGCGACGCCGATTGAAAAAGTCACCGGCAACCCCGAATGTTTCGGCGGACGCATGAAAACGCTCAGCTTCCCCGTTGCCAGCGCTATTTTATATCGCCGCGGACACGAAACGGATGAAGCAGAAGCCGCCACCCTGAACATCCGCGCCATCGACCTTGTGGTTTGCAATCTCTATCCGTTTGAATCTGTCGCCAAAACGAACCCTGCCGAAGATGTTTTGATTGAAAATATCGACATCGGCGGCCCCACCCTTATCCGCGCGGCGGCGAAAAACCATGCGGACGTCACCGTCATCACCGCCCCCGCGCAATATGCCGCGCTGATAGACGACATGGATGCGCATCAAGGCGCGACGTCGTTTGCGCTGCGCCAGCGCATGGCACTGGCCGCGTTCCGCCACACGGCACGCTATGACGGCATGATTGCCGCCAAGCTGGAAGATTTGTGGCAAGCCGAAGGCCGCACGATTGTGATTACACCCGAAAGCGGCACGGCGCTGCGTTACGGCGAAAATCCACATCAATCATCACATGTGCATGCCGACCCGTTTCATGCAGGGATTGCGGGGGCAGCGCCGCTGCAGGGGAAAGAGCTTTCTTATAACAACCTGCTCGACGCAGACGCCGCATGGCGCAGCTGCGGCGATGCCGCGCTGGTCGCGCCGACGGCACTGCCTGCCACCGTATCCATCATCAAACACCTGAGCCCCTGCGGCGTGGCGGCGGCGGCCACACCGATGCAGGCGCTTGAAATGGCATGGGCGGGCGACCCCGTCAGCAGCTTTGGCGGTATTCTCGCCTTTAACAAAGCTGTCGATGCCGACATCGCCGCATGGCTGCAAGACAGGTTTGTCGAGGTTATCGTCGCCCCCGCCTACAGCGCCGAAGCACTCGCCCTTTTCGCGAAAAAACCCAACCTGCGTTTGCTTTGCCTGCCCGTTTATGACGGCAGCTACAAACAGCCGATGGTGCGCTCTATCTCCGGCGGCTATGTGGTGCAGCAGGAAGACACGGGCGCGGATGCCGATTTCAAACCCGCAACGGCCAACCCCTTCCCCGCCGACAAATCCGCGCTGGCGCGATTTGGCGTCATGGCGTGCAAACACCTGAAAAGCAACGCCATCGGGCTTTTCAGCGAAAGCGCGGCGGGCATGAGCATGATTGGCGCCGGCATGGGCAACCCCAACCGCCTTGTCAGCATGAAACAAGCCGTCGAAAAAGCCCATGAAAACGGCCATGCGGATTTGAAAGATTGCGTGCTGGTCTCGGACGCGTTTTTCCCCTTCGCTGACAATATCGGCATCGCCGCCGCAGCGGGTATCCGCTACATCGTGCAGCCGGGCGGCAGCGTGAAAGACAAAGACGTTATTAAAGCCTGCGAAGAGCAGGATATCAGCATGGCCTTCACCGGCCGCCGCCACTTCCGCCACTAAGGAGAGAGATATGCAGTCCCAGACCAGTTACCGCGATGCCGGCGTGGATGTGGAGCGCGGCGACGCTTTCGTCGAGCGTATCAAGTCCAAAGTCGCCGGCACCTATAATAACCGCGTCATGGCGGGCGTGGGCGGTTTTGCGGCGCTTTACCGCGCAGGCAACGGCAAGCTGCTGGCCGCAGGCACAGACGGCGTCGGCACCAAAGTCAAAATCGCGCAGCAGCTGGGCGAGCATGGCTCTATCGGTATCGACCTTGTCGCGATGTGCGTGAATGACGTGATTTGCACAGGGGCAACGCCGCTGTTTTTCCTTGACTACCTTGCCACGGGCAAGCTGGATGTGGACACAGGCGAAAAAATCCTTGATGGGATTATCGATGGCTGCAAACAATCCGAATGCGCGCTGATTGGCGGCGAAACCGCAGAAATGCCCGGCATGTACCAAAACGGCGAATACGACCTTGCCGGTTTTTGTGTCGGCGAAGTGATGGAGCAGGACCTCATCGACGGCAGCCGTGTGGCCGAGGGCGATACGCTGATTGCGCTGCCCTCTTCCGGTTTTCACTCCAACGGTTATTCCCTTGTGCGTAAGCTGGTGAACGAGAAGGAAACGGAACTGCTGCAGGCCTGTCTGACGCCGACGCGCATTTACTGGAACGCGGTCAAAGGCCTGCGCGATTGTCTGCACGGCATGGCGCATATCACGGGCGGCGGGTTTGCGAATATCCCGCGCATGAATGCGGGACTTGATTACGTTATCGATACCCTGCCCGAACTGGGCCACCTGCCGCCGGTATTCGGAGAAATCGCCCGCCGCAGCCAGTTGCCGCGCGCAGAGCTTTATCAGACATTCAACATGGGCATCGGTTTCGTCATGGCCACGCGCCAGCCCGACGCGCTTTTGAGCCGCCTGAGCGCCGCGGGGGAGCGATTCTGGCGCATCGGCCATGTCGCGCGGGGCGCAGGCCGCGTGATTGTGACAGGAAAAGACGGATTTACGCTGGATTAAGCGGATAAGTCTTTACCCTCCGCCCGCGTTATGTCATAAGCATCGGCATTATGCTGAGCGTATCGAACCTGACATACCGCGTGGGCGGGCGTACTATTCTTGAAGACTGCAACGTCAATATCATGGACGGCTGGAAAGTCGGCGTGGTCGGCGCGAACGGCGCGGGGAAATCTACCCTGTTCAAGCTGATTGCCGGCGATTTGCACCCCGATAACGGCCATATCAGCCTGAACGAACGCCAGACTTTCGGCATGGTGCGGCAGGATATTCCCGTCACCGATACGCCGATTATCGACATCGTTATCCACGCACATGAAGAGCTGTCAGAGCTGCTGAAAGCCGCCGAGACGGAAACAGACCCCTATAAAATCGGCGACATCCACATGCGCCTTGCCGAGCTGGACGCCTATAGCGCGACATCGCGCGCGGCAATTTTGCTGACTGGCCTTGGCTTTCGCGACGACCAGCTGCAAGCCCCCTTTAACGCCCTCAGCGGTGGCTGGCGCATGCGCGTCGCGCTCGCGGCGGCGCTGTTCGTGCAGCCGGATGTGCTGCTGCTCGACGAGCCGACAAACCACCTCGACCTCGAAGCTATCATGTGGCTGGAGGAATATCTGGCCAATTACCCGCATACTTTGCTGGTCATCTCGCACGACCGCGAGCTTCTGAACATCTGCGCCGACCATATCGTGCATGTCGAAAACCAGGAAGTGACGCTCTACACCGGCAATTACGACACGTTCGAGCGTGAACGCGCCGAACGCCTTGCCCACCAGCAGGCACAGTTCGAAAAACAGCAGGCGCAGCGCGCGCACATGCAGGCCTTCGTTGACCGTTTCCGCGCCAAAGCGAGCAAGGCGCGTCAGGCGCAAAGCCGTATCAAAGCGCTTGAGAAAATGGATTTGGTCGATGCCGTCATCGCCGGACGTTCGCTGCGCTTTTCATTCCCGCAGCCGGAAGAGCTTTCATCCCCCCTTATCGCCATGCGCGGGGTGGATGTCGGCTATACGCAAGGCAAGCCGATTTTGCGCCGCGTCAGCCACAATATCGACATGGACGACCGCATCGCGCTCATGGGCGCCAACGGCAACGGTAAATCGACGCTGATTAAACTGATTGCAGGCAAGCTCGGCGCGATGGACGGCGACATCGTGCGCTCCGGCAAGCTGCGCATCGGCTATTTCTCGCAGCACCAGACGGAAGAGCTGGATGTGACATCCACTCCCTACCTTGAAATGTACCGGCTGATTGAAAAAAAGACCGGTAACGTCAAGGAATCCGTGGTGCGCGCCAAACTGGGGCAGTTCCATTTCTCCAAAGACCTCGCAGATAACACCATCGCCTCGCTCAGCGGCGGAGAAAAAGCGCGCCTTCTGTTCGCGCTGATGAGTTTCGATGCGCCGCATATCCTGCTGTTGGACGAACCGACCAACCACCTTGATATCGACGCGCGCCAAGGCTTGATTAACGCGCTGAACGGATATGACGGCGCCGTCATCATCGTCAGCCACGACCCGGGCATGGTGGAGCGCGTAGCCGACCGCCTGTGGCTGGTGCATGACGGCGAAGTGAAAAACTTCGACGGCGACCTTGCCGATTACCGCCGCTTTGTCATCCAGCAGCGCCGCGAACGCCGCAGCAAAGAGCGCGCACGCCAGAAAGAAGAAGAAGAAACGGCCCCCGCCGAAAAACCCGCGCAGAACGTCAATATCTCCGCCCTGCGCAAACGCGTGGAAAAAGCGGAAAAAGAAATCGAAAAAATGACGGCCAGCAAGGAAAAACTGGAGGCCGACATGGCCAGCCCGGGATTTTTCAACGACAGCGCCCGCGCCAGCGCCGCACAAAAAGAGCATGCGGCGGTCAGCGAAAAACTCGCCGCCGCCGAAGCCCTGTGGCTGGAGGATCAGGCGCTTTTGGAAGAACATAATCTTCGCAAGGCCTGAGTGTAGCGCCACAAACCGTATCAGATTTTAAAAAATTACGCCCCTGGCGCATTTTTGTCGCGCCGCCGTCCGGCGATGCCGGCCCCTGCGGCCACCGCGCCCATTGCGGCAAATACGCCGGCGCAGGCATAGCCGTATGCGCTGCCGAAGTCATACGCCGATTGCGTTTGGCGAAGGCGGCTGCGGGCGCTGCGGAATTCATCCGACAATGCGCGTGCCTCTTCGCTTTGCTCGCGGCGGTCATACAAATACATGTTCAACGTGGAATCTTCGGGCGCTGCCTTGCCCGTACCTGCGCGGTAAACTGAATCCGCCTGCTGGTACACGACCTCATAACGCGCCTTGGCGTTTTCAAGCGGCTGTTCATAGATGGATGTCGTGAAGGGGCGCGAGGCAAGCGCAAAAGTCAGGCAAAGCCCTGCGAGCGCGAAATCGAAATTGCGGATAAGTTTGTAGCCCATTTTGGCCAGAACCGTATCAACCGAAGTCTTTTGGTTAGACGTATCGTTTTTCATGCCTGCTTCCTCCCGCTTGCTATGACATTTCAGGGGTCAAGAACAGACTATTGATTCGCCGCGTTTATGTCAATAAAAAAGAGGTATAATAATACCGCAATATTATTACCCTTCCTCCCGCGAAAGCAGGGCGCTGAGATTTTGTATTTCCGTCGCATAAGTGCTGCCTGGCCGCCACACAAGGCCGACGGCGCGCGCATAACGCTCATTACGGAACGGTACATAGACGATGCCGTCATTTTTACGCCGCGCCATTTCCGGCAGCAGCGTCACCCCCGAATGTGCGGCCACCATGTGGCGCAACGTTTCAAGGCTGGTCGCGCGGAAAGACTGGCCGTAAACGGGGCTTGCAGGACTGCGCAGTTTTTCGCAAATCCCCAGCATCTGGTCTTTCAGGCAATGCCCGTCGTCGAGCAAAAGCCAATCCGCCTGCTCCAAATCCCCCGGCTCTGCCGCGCTTAAACCCGCATAAGCATGGCCTGCGGGCACAGCCAAATAAAACGGCTCGGTAAACAGCTTGCGGGTTTTCAGCCCCTCGCCACGCACAGGCAGGCTGACGATGGCAACGTCGATTTTACCCTCTTGCAACAGCGTCATCAGACGGTCTGTTTTTTCTTCGTGGATTTGCCAGTTGATGCCGCGCGCGCGCGCTTTTTTGCCGACATGCGCAAAAAACTCAGGCAGGTAATAGGGCGCAATCGTCGGAATAACGCCGAGGTTGATAATTTTTGCCTGTTTTCCCTCGCGGTGCAATTTGGCGTATTTACGGATTTCGCCGACATTGTCCAGAATCGTGCGTGCATGGGCGAGGATATATTCCGCCTCCGGCGTCGGGCTCACTTCGCGCGTCGTGCGCTCGAACAGGCGCAGCCCCAGATGCTCCTCCAGTTTTCGTATTTGGGTGCTGAGCGCGGGCTGGCTGACGTGGCAAGCCTCCGCCGCCAGACCAAAATGCCGTTTTTCGGCCACCGCCAGAAGATATTCAAGGTCGCGCAGGTTCATTTTTATGTCTCATAACCAAATTTTATAAGTTTGATAGGATATTTATATTTTTATTTATAGCTGCCGCCTATTACCCTTTCAATACCTATTCACCGTTTTTTAATCAAACCGCTTTACAAACGGGGCTGTTCAACGCCGCCAGAGTTTTTTTTAACCGCGCAGGCTACAAAGCCGCCCACCCCTGAAACCTACAAAACCGGAGACAAATATGAGCAAGACCAATACCGCCGCCAAATGCCCTTTCATGCATGGCGCCGTCACCGTCGCGGGCAAGTCGAACACCGACTGGTGGCCGAACGCGCTGAACCTTGACATTCTGCATCAGCACGACAGCAAGACAAATCCGATGGGCGCCGGTTTTAACTACCGCGAAGAAGTCAAAAAACTCGACGTCGCCGCGCTCAAGAAAGACCTGCACGCGCTCATGACCAACAGTCAGGAATGGTGGCCGGCGGATTGGGGGCACTACGGCGGGCTGATGATACGCATGGCATGGCATGCCGCGGGCTCCTACCGCACGGCAGATGGCCGTGGCGGCGGCGGTACCGGCAACCAGCGTTTCGCGCCGCTGAACTCGTGGCCGGATAACGCCAACCTCGACAAAGCGCGCCGCCTGCTGTGGCCCATCAAACAAAAATACGGCAACCGCCTCAGCTGGGCCGACCTGATGATTTTGGCCGGCAACATGGCTTATGAATCCATGGGGCTTAAAGTTTTCGGTTTTGGCTTCGGCCGCGCCGACATCTGGCATCCTGAAAAAGATGTTTACTGGGGTTCGGAAAAAGAATGGCTGGCCCCCAGCGACCACCGCTACGAAAGCGTCGATAACCCCGCCACGATGGAAAATCCGCTCGCGGCCGTGCAGATGGGGCTTATCTACGTCAACCCCGAAGGCGTCAACGGCAAACCAGACCCGCTGAAAACCGCGGCGCAAATCCGTGAAACTTTCGCCCGCATGGCCATGAACGACGAAGAAACCGTCGCGCTGACCGCCGGCGGCCACACGGTCGGGAAAACCCACGGCAATGGTGATGCAGGTCTCCTCGGCGCGTCGCCCGAAGGTGCGGACATCACCGAACAGGGGCTTGGCTGGAACAACCACACCAAGCGCGGCATCGGCCGTGACACCGTCACCAGCGGTATCGAAGGCGCATGGACGACCCACCCGACCAAATGGGACAACGGCTATTTCGACATGCTGCTGAACCACGAGTGGGAGCTGAAAAAGAGCCCCGCCGGCGCCTGGCAGTGGGAGCCTGTGAACATCAAGGAAGAAGACAGACCCGTCGATGTGGAAGACCCGTCCATCCGCCACAACCCCATCATGACCGATGCGGATATGGCCATGAAAATGGACCCCGCATACCGCGCGATTACCGAGCGTTTCCACAAAGACCACGCTTATTTCTCGGAAGTCTTCGCCCGCGCGTGGTTCAAGCTGACCCACCGCGACATGGGCCCGAAAGCACGTTACATCGGCCCCGATGTGCCCAAAGAAGACCTTATCTGGCAAGATCCCGTCCCCGCAGGCAATAAAAACTATGACGTTGCCGCCGTACGCGCCCTCATCGCCAAAAGCGGCCTGAGCGCCAGCGAGATGGTTGCGACCGCCTGGGACAGTGCGCGTACTTTCCGCGGCTCCGACATGCGCGGCGGTGCCAACGGTGCGCGTATCCGTCTTGCTCCGCAAAAAGACTGGGAAGGCAACGAGCCCGCACGCCTTGCCAAGGCTCTCGCCGCTTATGACGCCATCGCCAAACAAACCGGCGCCAGCGTTGCGGATGTCATCGTTCTTGCCGGCAATTACGGCGTTGAACAGGCCGCGAAAGCCGCAGGTTACGACATCAGCGTGCCCTTTGCCCCCGGCCGCGGCGATGCCACGGATGCGCAGACCGACGCGGAATCTTTCGCCGTGCTGGAGCCCCTGCACGACGGTTTCCGCAACTGGCAGAAAAAAGACTATGCCGTCAGCCCGGAGGAAATGCTGCTCGACCGCGCACAACTGATGGGTCTTTCCGCACATGAAATGACCGTTCTTGTCGGTGGCCTGCGTGTTATCGGCACCAACCATGGCGGCACGAAACACGGCGTTTTCACAGACCGCGCAGGCGCACTCAGCACCGATTTCTTCACGGCGCTGACCGACATGAACTATACATGGAAACCCGCAGGCAATAACCTCTATGAAATCCGCGATCGCAAATCCGGCGCGGTGAAGTGGACGGCGACGCGCGCGGATCTTGTTTTCGGCTCCAACTCCATCCTGCGTGCCTATGTCGAAGTTTACGCGCAGGACGACAACAAGGAAAAATTCGTTCAGGACTTCGTCTCTGCATGGGTCAAAGTCATGAACGCAGACCGTTTCGACCTGACGGCCTGAATATCCTGACGCACACAGTAAAAAACGCGCCCCTTACAGGGCGCGTTTTTTATTGGCTGAAAATGCCGGAAGTTATTTAACGACCAGAACATCCGTCTTGGCATTGTGTATCATGTCGCGCGCGACACTGCCGACGATACCCGTCAACAGCTCCGATTTTCCATGCGTGCCCACAACCACCAAATCGGCGCGGGTTTTGCGCACTTCATCATGCAGCGCGGCCGAAGAATGCGCGTTGTGCATGACTATATCCATGCGCGCGAAAGCCTTGGCTTTTTTATCTTTCAGTTTACGGCCAAGCGCGCCGAGGATTTTTTCCATCCCCTCCTTGCGCTGGTCGAGCGTAAAGTCTTCAAGGTCTCGGTCTTTGACAAGACCGCTAAAGGGCAGCGAATAGGCATGAACCACATGCACCTTTGCCTTGGGAAACAGCGTCAGCGCCATGTAAAGCGCCTTCAGCGCATGGCTGGAAAAATCCATACCGACGACAATCGTTTTATATTCTTCCTTTGTGGCGTTTTTGACAATCAGCACGGGTTTTTCGCTGAAACGCAAAAGCTTTTCCGCTGTCGATTTGATAAAAAGGTCACGCAGGCTGTCTTTTTTATGCGCGCCCGTCACAATCAGGTCGGATTTAAGCTTTTTCGCCTGCTCCAAAATCGTTTGCGCGGGCGTACCTGCGGCCACGACAACGCCACTGCCGTTTTTGGATGTTTTTTTGGCGCCGGCCTTCTTGTCCTCTACCTTCTTGCTCGTCGCGGTTTTACGCGTGCGGCCGGCCTGCGCTTGCAAGGTTTTTTCGGCATTGTCGAGAAGCTCGTCTTGCGTCTTCGCCGGCAAGTCGCTGTCGAGCACATGCAAAACATGCAAGCCCGATTTGAACTGCTGCGACAGCTGCGCCGCGCGGTCAAACGCGCGGTCGGAACGGCTGGAAAGGTCGCTGGCCATAAGGATGTTACGCATGAATGCCCCCTCTTGAGACCCCTGCGCGCATTTGCCGCTGCTGCAGGGTTTTAAATGAATACACAGGGGGGATTATAGCCCAAGCGGCGCGCACTGCAACCACCGTTTCGCAGCGGCTATGTGCCGTTAATATATCCCGCTATACATCCGGCAGCGGCGGCAGCCGACTCCGGCGTCACATCCGCGCCGAAAGACAGACGAATGCTCTGCGCCGCACGCACCGCATCCTGCCCCATAGCGGCAAGCACCGCGGATGTTTTACCCGCCGCGCTGCGGCAGGCTCCGGCGGTTGAAAAAGAAACCTGCCCCGTCAGCGCCATCATCATATCCGCCGCATCAATACCGCGCAGATGAATGCTGAGAATATGCGGCAGCTGCATGCCCATCTCCGCCTCATTCACCTCGAAATCTACGCCGCTGCGCGCCAGCACATCCAGAAACGAAGCGCGGCAGGCGCGCGCATTATCGCTGCGGCTTTGCATTTTCTCCGCCGCAAGACGGCATGCCGCACCAAACCCCGCCGCCAGCGCCAGCGGCACAGTGCCGCCACGCAAAGCTTGCCCCCCGCCGCTGCCCCATAGCGGCATGATTTTAAGCGGCGGCGATGGCCGCACATAAAGTGCGCCGATACCTTGCGGGCCATAAATTTTATGAGCACAAAGGCTCATCATATCCACGCCCCAGGCCGCAGCCTTCAGCGGCATTTTTCCGGCGGCCTGCACGGCATCGGTATGAAAAAGCGCCCCAGATGCCTGCGCCGCCGTGCACAGCGCGGGAATATCCTGAAGCCCCCCCGTTTCATGTCCGGCGGCAATGACTGACACCAGAAAAACCTGCGGCGACAACAAGGATTGCAGCGCAGCGGGCGTGACGATGCCTTGCGCATCCACAGGAATTGTTTTTACATCAAACCCCATCATCGCCAGCTGCGGTGCAAGTCCAGAAATACTGTCATGTTCAATCGCACTGACAAGAATTTCGCGCCGCCTGCCCCCGCGCGCCGCAGCAGCAGCGCCGAGAATAGCCAGCGCGTTTGCTTCCGACGCGCCGGATGTCAGCGTTATTCCCTCCGCCGCTGCGCCTATCAATGCCGCAATGTCTTCTTTGGCTGCACGCACAACAACCGCGGCGCGACGGCCTTCGGCCCCCTGCGCGGCGGGATTGCCGAAGCTTTCATGCCAGCAGGGCGCCATCGCGGCCACGACTTCGGGCGCACAAGGCGTTGTCGATGCCGCATCCAGATATATAGGCATCGCCGTCATTCTTGCGGCGCGCCTGTGCGAGTCAAGCCACAGGACAAAAGCTGCGCCGCCACGGCAATCGCGATTTCACGCGGATGCTTGCCCGTCACGCCGCCCACGCCGATGGGGCAAACCAGACGCGCAAGCCCCTCCGGCGTTATACCGTCCACTGTCAGGCGTTTTTCAAACCGCGCCCGTTTGGTCGCGGAACCGATAAGTCCGAGATAGGCAAAGCGCCCCCGCTGCAAAACCGCGCGCACAATATCGTAATCCAAATCATGGCTATGCGTCATGACCAGCACATAGGCGTTATCGTCGATGTTTTCAGCTTCCGCCAGTGGCGCGCTGGTCAGTTTCTGTTTGCAATGCGCGGGCAGAGCGGCGGGGAATTCCCCTTCGCGGCTATCGACCCAGACGATATCAAGCGGCAGCGCGGATAAAACCGAAACGACTTCACGCCCGACATGCCCTGCGCCGAACAGGTAAAGTTTTTTGCCCGTCGGAATAAAACTTTCCAAAAGTACGCTGACCGCACCGCCGCAGCATTGCGCCAATTTGGGGCCGAGGGGATAATCTTTTACCGCCGCAGTGGATATTGCGGCCTCAAGCAGTTTTCGCGCTTCGGCCACGGCTTCGAATTCAAGATTGCCGCCGCCGATGGTGCCGAACTGCGCATCCGCAGTAACGACCATCTTTGTGCCCGCTTCGCGCGGGGTGGAGCCTTTGGCCTCCATCACCGTTATCAATACACACGGCACGCGCCGCGCCGAAAGGTCGGCCAAGGTCGAAAGCCAGCTGAAATCCTGCAGCATCAAAATACCCCTCCCTTATCTTCAAGGGCGCGCAAGACGGCTTCGGGCGTGGCTGGCGCGGAAAGCTTGGGCATAGAAACGCCCGCCCGCGCCACAGCATCGCGCAGCGCCAGAAAAACGGAAATGCCGAGCATCAGCGGCGGCTCCCCCACCGCTTTGGATTTATAAACCGTGTCCTCGGGATTTTCGGCGCCATAAAGCGCGACACGGAAATCATCCGGCATATCGCGCGCGGTTGGAATTTTATAGGTGCTGGGCGCATGGGTTTTCAAAACACCCTTGGCATCCCACCAAAGCTCTTCCGACGTCAGCCAGCCTGCGCCCTGCACGAAGCCGCCTTCTATCTGCCCGCGGTCGATGGCGGGGTTGATGGAACGTCCGACGTCGTGCAGAATATCCGTGCGCAGAATTTTATATTCGCCGGTCAAAGTATCGACCACAACCTCGCTCACCGCCGCGCCGTAGGCGAAATAGAAAAACGGCCGCCCCTTTGCCGCCGCGCGGTCCCAGAAGATTTTAGGCGTTTTATAAAACCCTGTGGCCGAGAGCGAAATGCGGTTCATATAGGCCAGATTAACCAGCTCCTTGAACGGCCATGTTTTGCTGCCTGCCGTGACCGTGCCGCCATCAAATACCACATCCTGCGGCGCGCATGTGCCTGCCTGCTGCGCGGCGAATTCGCTGAGACGTCCGCGGATGGTATGCGCGGCGGCTTCTGCCGCCTTACCGTTCAAATCGGTGCCGCTGGATGCGGCTGTCGCCGACGTATTGGGCACCTTGGACGTATTGGTCGCCGTGATACGCACACGCTCCAGCGGCAGACCAAAAACATCGGCCACGATTTGGCAGACTTTGGTGTGCAGCCCCTGCCCCATTTCGGTGCCGCCGTGGTTAAGCTGCACGCTGCCATCTTTATACACATGCACAAGCGCCCCCGCCTGATTAAGCATGGTGAGTGTAAAGCTAATCCCGAATTTGACGGGCGTCATGGCCATGCCGCGCTTCAGCACCGGATTTTCCGCATTGAACGCGTCGATTTGTGCAAGGCGCGCATGGTAATCGGCGCTTGCCTCCAGCTTGTCGAAAATATCGGCAATGATGCAGTCTTCGACATCCATGCCGTAATGGGTGACGGCGCGGGTTTTGCGCGCGCCTTGCGGGTCATAGAAATTTACGCGGCGCACGGTGTCGGCCGGCACATTCAAATGCCGCGCAATATCGTCAATCACATATTCAATCGCCAGCATGCCCTGCGGCCCGCCGAAACCGCGAAAGGCTGTGTTTGACACTTTGTTTGTAAAACAGCGGTAACTGGTAACTGTCGCATGCGACAGGAAATAGCAGTTATCGGCATGAAACATCGCGCGGTCGGCAATGGCGTTCGACAAATCCGGCGACATGCCGCAATCGGCCAGCTGCACCATGTCCATCGCCTGAATGCGCCCCTGCGCATCAAACCCCACATCGTATTTGACATGAAAGCCGTGACGCTTGCCCGTCATCACCATATCGTCATCGCGGTCAAGGCGTAGTTTGACGGCACGACCGGTGCGGCGCGCCAGCAGCGCGGCCACGCAGGCAATCAGCGACGCCTGACTTTCCTTGCCGCCAAAGCCGCCGCCCATGCGGCGCACCTCGACCGTGACGGCATGGTCAGGGATGGCCAGAACTTTTGCAATCAGATGCTGCACTTCGCTTGGATGCTGGGTAGATGACCAGCAGTGCATTTCGCCGTTTTCATGCGGGGTGGCAAGGGCGATTTGCCCTTCCAGATAAAAATGGTCCTGCCCGCCGATATCCAGCGCGCCAGAAACCCTGTGCAGTGCGGCGCCAAGCGCGGCGGCGCTGTCGCCCGTTTTCATCACATAGGTTTCGCCCACGAATTTTTGCTGGCGCAGCGATTCATGCACATCAAGGATGGCCGGCAAAACCTGATATTCAACCTTTGCCAGCTGCGCCGCGCGCCTGGCGATATCGATACTTTCGGCTGCAACAGCTAAGACGGATTGACCGGCATAAAGGACTTCGTTTTCGGCAAAAACAGGGTCACCCGCAAAAACCGGTGCCACGTCATTCACGCCCGGCACATCGCGCGCCGTCATCACCGCATGCACGCCCGCGATGTGGCAAGCCGATGTATCTATCGAAATAATTTTCGCATGCGCATGCGGGCTTTGCAGCATATAGGCATGCAAGCAGCCTGCGGGCGCTGCAATGTCGTCCGTATAAACAGCTTCGCCCGATACATGCAGCGCGGCGCTGTCGTGCGTTTTGGGCTGTCCGGCGGCGCGGTTGTTAACGGGCTTACCCTGCATGGCGATAAACCCCCGTTTTCACTTCTGGCATCGTGGTTTCGATGAAAAACCGCTTGAGCAGGTTTTTGGCAACGCTCTGGCGGTACGCGGCACTTGCGCGCATGTCACAGATCGGAAGAGCGTCGTGTAGGGAAAGAG
>ERZ761609.1438-NODE-1438-length-20955-cov-12.201866_pt1 | contig 20955 bp, 27 predicted proteins | sample MGYA00511163_ERZ761609 | MGnify/ENA primary metagenome ERZ761609 (study PRJEB28899, sample SAMN02445070) | bioreactor sludge metagenome | biome: EBPR sludge | place: Australia: Brisbane, Thorneside Wastewater Treatment Plant | collected 2011-12-16 ... | reverse complement strand
TGCCGTGGCGGGAGGGGGTCGAGCCGCACCAGGACGTGGCCACCGGCGCCTTTACCCAGGCCGAATTCGCCGCCGACCTTGGCAAAGTGCATAATGGCTCGGCACCGTCGGAGTATTCGAATCCTAGGGAATTCTTTGCCCGCACCTACCTGACCGATGGGCTTTCGACGCTGCTGGTCGGCGCGGCAAAGCGGCTCTGCGGCGCTGGCGGCGACCCGGTGGTCGAGTTGCAGACCAATTTCGGCGGCGGCAAGACCCACTCGATGCTGGCGCTCTACCACATGGCGGGCGGCACGCCGGTCGAAGATTTGCCGGGGCTGGACCAGCTGCTGTCGCGCGAAGGGCTGACCGTGCCCGGCAAGGTGAACCGGGCCGTGCTGGTGGGCACGTCCTACGGGCCCTCGGACGCGGCCAAGCGGCAGAGAGATTATGGGCGGCCGATCCGCACAACATGGGGCGAACTGGCGTACCAACTTGGGGGCGAGACGGGCTATGCGCTGGTGGCCGAGAATGATGCCAACGGCATTGCGCCAGGGTCGAACCTGCTGGAAGAACTGTTCCGGCAATGCGCGCCGTCATTGATCCTGATCGACGAGTGGGTCGCCTACCTGCGCCAGATCTACAAGGTCGAGGGATTGCCGTCAGGGTCTTTCGACTCAAACCTGTCCTTCGTGCAGTCGCTGACCGAGGCGGTGAAGGCAAGCCCCGGCACGCTGCTGGTGGCATCGCTGCCTGCATCGCAGATCGAGGTCGGCGGGGAAGGCGGCCAGGAGGCGCTGTCGCGCTTGAAGCAGACCTTCAGCCGAGTCGAGACCGGCTGGCGCCCGGCCGACCAGGAGGAAAGCTACGAGATCGTTCGTCGGCGCCTGTTCAAGGAAATCCCGGGCGACAAGTTCCATCACCGCGACAACACGCTGAAGCAGTTCGCGAAGATGTATCGCGACAGCCCGAATGAGTTTCCGCAGAACTGCGAGGGCGAAGATTATCGCCGGAAGCTGGAGAAGGCATATCCGATCCACCCGGAGCTGTTCGATCAGCTCTACACCAGCTGGGGCTCGCTCGAGAAATTTCAGCGGACCCGTGGTGTGCTGAGGCTGATGGCGCAGGTGATCCACGAGCTGTGGATGAACAACGACCCCTCGGTGATGATCATGCCGGGCAGCGTTTCCATCAGCTCGGCTCGCGTCGAACCGGAGTTGCTGCATTACCTCGACGTGTCGTGGCAGTCGATCATCGCGGGCGATGTAGATGGGCCCAACTCCACGCCATATCGGATCGACCAGTCAGCCCCGAACCTCAACCGCTACTCCGCCACGCGTCGTGTGGCCCGGGCAATCTTCATGGGAACCGTGCCGACCCATGGGCAAGACAACAAGGGCCTCGATGATCGTCAGATCAATCTAGGTGTCGTTCAGCCTGGCGAACGTCCAGCCATCTTCGGCGACGCCCTCCGCCGCCTCGCCAACAACGCCAGGTTCATGCATGGCGATCTGGGACGCTATTGGTATTCGATGTCGGCCAGCCTCAATCGGCTTGCGGCAGACCGGGCCGGGCAGATTGAAGAGCCGCTGGTCCTGCTGGAAATCGACAAGGCGCTGGCGACCTACATCAACGGTTTGGGCGACCGCGGGCATTTCGACACCGTGCAAGTCGCGCCTAGCAGTTCTGCCGACGTTCCCGATGAAGCCGGTGGCGTTCGTGCAGTTGTGCTAGGTGTGGCCCATCCGCATACCGGGCGCGAGAATTCCGATGCCATGGCAGAGGCCAAGGATATCCTGCTTCAGCGCGGCTCCACGCCGCGGGTTTATCGGAACATGCTGGTGTTCCTTGCGGCGGAGTCGAGGCAGCTCGACGGGCTGAAGGAGGCCATGCGCTCGTCCCTAGCTTGGGCAGGGATCGTGAAGGACACGGATCGGCTGAATCTGACGCAGCGCGACAGCGCGCTTGCCAAGGCGAAAGTTGCCGAGGCGGCGGAGACGGTAAAGACGCGGCTCAAGGAAACCTGGTGCTACCTCCTGTATCCGATGCAGGATGGTGCGCAGGCTGATGTCGAGTGGATCGCGTCGAAGGTTCCGGCTCAGGATGGCCTTCTGTCCCGTGCCAGCAAGAAACTGGCCAGTGACGAAGGCCTGCTGCCGGAGCTTGGTCCTGCCCGCCTCGATCGCGAACTGCAAAAGTACATCTGGAATGGAAAGGGCCACCTGTCGCTCAGGGATCTCTGGGAGTATCTGAACCGCTACATCTATCTCCCGCGGGTCAAGGATCGGAGCGTGCTGATCAAGACCGTGCGGTCGGCGGTCAGTGCGATGGTGCCCGGGCCCTTTGCCTATGCGGAGCGGTGGGATGAAAAGACGGGGCGCTATGTCGGCTTGGTTTCGCAGAATGGGGCGAACGCACCGGTGGTGATCGACGCCGACAGCGTCATCGTGAAGCCCGATGTGGCGGAGAAGCAGACTGTCGAAACCGCCGCGGCCGCAGCAGCGACTACCGAACCAACGCATGCCCCGACGAAAGCTGCAGCAGAACAGACCGGCCTTAAGCCAACGGCGGCCGTTGTGCAGCCCGAACTTGATCCGACCCGGTTTATCGGGACGGTCATGATCTCGGCGGATCGGCCAGCGCACGAAATGCGTCAGATCGTTGAGGCGATCATCGAGCAGCTCACAGTACTGCCAGGCAGCGAGGTGACACTGAAACTCGAGATTGATGCTGAAGTGCCCAATGGCCTCGACCGAAGCAAGGTGCGCACGCTGCTCGAAAACGCGAATACGCTGGGCTTCATCGACAAGGTGATCAAGTGACCTGACGCGTGACGGTCATCGATCGTCACGCGATTTCCACGGCCGCACTTTCGGCATCGCCGTCGTCAGCTCAACCTCTCGCAGCATCCCGCCCGCGATCAGCCCGTCCCGCACCCAGCCCAGCGCCTGCCACCAGTCGTCGTAGGCCTGCCGTGCTGCCTCGATCTGTTCGCGATAGGGGCGCCACGTGACGGGGCAGGCCAAAACCTCGACCGTACGCCACTTACCGCGTGTTTTCACCCGCTCGGTGCCCACGACGATAGTGGTCGCCCGTTCGCCATGCTGGTTGCGTTTCATCTCGACCGGCACGCAGCGGGGCACAGCACCGGGCATCCAGTCCGGGGTCAGCCCGGCGCGGGCCAGTTCCGTCACGCGGATTGCCATGCGGATGCCGCCGAGGCTGTCGGGCATCCCGGAGACGGTGGCGGCGATGACCTCGGCGTCTGGATGGGTGTAGCTGCCCATCTTGTGCTGGCCGCCATCGATCTTGCAGCCAAGGGTAGCGCGTTGCAGCAGGATGTACTCGAGGCCGAAGCCAAAACCCTCCTCGGCCCCGTCCTTGGGCGGCGGCAGTTCCAGCTGCGCCTTCTCGACCCCGAAGGCCCATTCCAGCGCCGTCTGCACGCCCATCGCGCGTTTGACGCTTGCGCCGTCGCGCCCGATCCGGCCGAGGAGGCTCATGGTCGCAACTCGTCAAACAGCGACATCTGTGCCGGGTGCTGGGCCTGGTCCGTCGGTCGCCAGATCCACGGGCCCGAGGCCATGGGCAGCTGCGAGAGAGAGCCACGCATATGCTGCTGCCAGTGGATGAACTCCGTTGCCGAGCAGGCGCAGAGCGCGTGCCCGATGGGCCAGCCCATCAGCCATCCGACGAAGAGCGGGTTCAGCCGCCGCCGCGACCGGCCCTTCAGGATCCGCCGCGAGACGACGCGCCCATGCGAGGCAATCATCGAAGCCCAGAGCGGGCGCGAGATCGGGGCGTGCGGCGAGGACCGCGGCCCACCCGGCAAGGTCGCCGGGGCCGGGCGGATGAAGCCCTGTTCCGCCCGGTAGTGCAGCAGGTCCATCCGGGACTTGCCGTCGATGCGAGTGATGCTGGCCTCGCTCGACCCCTTCCAGTTCTGCGCCGCCGGTGTCGGCCAGTGGTTTGGCAGGGCGTTCGCGATGCCCAGCGCCAGCGCCTCGGCCTTCCGGGAAAAGTCGCTGTTCCCGGCTGGGTTGTAGCGGCCAGTGCCGGGATGCAGGCTCATCGGTGTGGGCCAGGATGAAGATGCGCAGCCGTTCATGCGGCGCGCCGACCTCTGCCGCCGAGAACAGGCCCGCCGCAGGCGTGTAGCCCAGAGCCCAAAGCTCTCTGAGGACGGTTTCAAGCCCGAGGGTGACGTGCCCGGCGACGTTTTCGAGGAAGGCCCATTCGGGGCGGCATTCGCGGATGACGCGGGCGACGTCGGGCCAGAGGTGACGGGGATCGTCAGCGCCGCCGCGCTTTCCGGCAGCGCTGAAGGGCTGGCAGGGATATCCAGCGAGGACGATGTCGAAGGCACCGCGAAAGGGGCGGGCATCGAAGCTGCGGAGATCATCCCAGATCGGGGCCGGGGCGAAGTATCCGGCGCGCTGGGCCGCAATGAGGACGGCGCAGGGCCAGTCCTCCCACTCGACGAAGCAGCTTGTATGATACCTAGGTTCGGCGAGCATGACGCCCATATCCAAGCCCCCGCCGCCTGCGCAGAGGGACAATCCGTGCCGGGGACGTGACACCATGCCATTCACCGCACCCCTCGCAGCCGGAGGCGTTCGGGGGTGACGAGGCCGCGCACCAGCATCAGGTCACGGATGCTGTTGTTGATCGCGCTGACGGGCAGGAAGCCGTCGGCGTTAACCATCTTGGCGTAGAAGGCCGCCTTTTCGTCGTCGCTGAGCCGAGGAGGATCTTCGCGCTTGCGCCGCCTTCTGGCCTTCTGGCCTTTAGCATTCGCGATTGCCGTTTGCGCATCGCGCTGGGCGGCACGTTCCATGAACCGGTCGAGGGCTTTTGGCCCATCGGGCGGGTTCGGATGATCGGCCCGGGTTTCGGTCGCGACCTCGATGATCCGCTTTCGGGACAGCCCGATATCGTCGATCCATCGGCGAACGTGGGTTCTGGCTGGCCAACCCTGCCACCAGGCGGGTAGGGTGGCATTGGCGGCGAAGCCCAGCGCGGTGAGCAGTTCTGCGAAGAACCGATCAAAATCGGCCTCGCGTGCAGACGCGTCCTCCTCCTCCTTTACTGGTTTACTTAGTGGTTCTCTTACAAGGTTAGTGTCCGGATTCCGGACACGGCTTTCGGCATTTTCCGGACACGGGTCGGGGCAAAAACCGGACACGGGTTCCTCCGGAATGCCGTGTGCGATTTCCGGACACGGCTCGGCCAGATCAGCAGGGGTGCCGGCGATTTCACCTGCAGTTTCAGCATCATGGCCGAAGGGGAAAAACCCGTGTCCGGTTTCCGGACATGGTTCGGGATCATGTGGTGCAAAGCCTTCCTCGAACCCCAGGATGTAGCGGGTCGGCAGCTGGCGCTTGGTGACGGGATCAATGCGCTGCACCCGGCGCAGCAGATGTTCCGCCTCCAGCCGGTCGAGATGTTCGTTCAAGGTGGACCGGCTGATTTCGCAATCATGGGCCAGCCGGTCCTGCGACGGAAAGCAGCCGAAGTCGGGGTTGAAGCGGTCACAAAGGTGCCAGAGCACTATCTTGGTCGTCGGCTTCAGCCCGCGCCGCTGGATGGCCCAGTTGGTGGCGTCATGGCTCATGGCGCGGCCCGCCGCATGGGGCGCTGCGCACGGCTGGTGAAGCCATTGTCGGCCAGCGCATTCAGCGCATCGTCGACCGTACGCACGAGCGCCCAACCGAACCCCTGCGCGCAGACAATGTCGCGGAAGACCTCTTGCGATTTGCGCAATCGGCCGGTTTCGCTTTTGACCTCGAGGAACAGCACGCGGCCACCTGAGATCACGATCAGGTCGGCAAACCCGGCATGAACGCCCATGCCGACAAGGATCGATTGCCGTCTTGCCCCGCGGGGCCCGGCCTCGGTCACCTCGTTGGCGCAGTGATGGACGATGGCATCGCGGGGCAGGGCGAAGCGCAGGGCTTGAACAATTGCGCGCTGGGCATCGGCCTCGGGTGTGCTGCGCCGGTTCATGCCGCACCTCCGTTCGGGAACGCGGCCGCCGCGATGGCATGCAATGGGCGCCGGTCCAGCAGGCGCAACAGGTCGAGGGCATCACCGCATTCGCGGGCATCGTCTGTCTGACCGACGACGACCCGGGCAGCAAGGATCACCAAGGACTCCGGATGCTGGGTGGTGTCGGCCAGGACGCCGCGCGCTTCGGTCAGGCGGTCATGCATCCAGTCGCCGGTGGCCGACGATGGGACAACGGGCGGGTGGGACAGGATCTGGTTCATTTCCGGCCCCGCCGTGTCCGTGCAGGGCGGGTCTGTTCCTGCGCGCTGATCCAGTCCTGGACCGAGGTGCGCCGGTAGAGCACCTTGCGGCCGATCCGCGTGCAGGGCGGGCCGAGCTGACGGGCCTCCCAGCGAGCAAGGGTGTCGCAGGCAAGGCCGAGTTCACCGGCCAGCTGCTCGCGGCTGATCCAGTCGGCCAGCAGATTGAGGGGTTGGTCCTGCGGGGCAGGGGCCGTGGTCTGCATTTTTGGTCTCCCATCCAGATCCCGGCAGATGCCGGAGACGGGGCGAGGGAAGCAGACGGCAAGGACCGGAACCTAGGCAGAGACCGGAATTGGGACGTGGCGGACAATTCCGGCTCTTGTTTCATTGGGGTTTCGCCGCAAGACCGGATTGCGAATCGGAAAGGCCACCCAGCGCCATTCCGCCATTTCCGGTGATCAACACCGGATCGATCCCGCTGGCCCATGCAGCGAGCGATGCAATTCGGATTTCAGCGGCGATCTTTGCGCTACACCGGGCAGCGCGGGATAGAACGTGCGTGCCGGTGTCAGGGCAGGGAAGGAAAATCGCTGCGACGGTGGGCCTCGACCAAGACCCGCACTTCAGGCGGGGCGATCACCTCGACCAAGTCACCCCACTGATAGAGGTGCCACGCCATCTCCAGCCAGCCCCCGGCGGTAAACCGGACGGTCAGGCTGCCGTCGGATCCGTCGTGGACCTGCTGGTCGGGATGGAAGATGAAGGTGCGCGCGACATCGGCGGCTGACGGCGAAAACCGCCACTCCACCGGCCCGTACTCTGCATCGGAATGGAACGACCCGAAGGCGCGGGCGGCATGGGCGCCAAGATCAAAGCCGGGATCGCGCACGAAGGAACTCGGCAGCAGGCTGGCGCGGCTGATCCGGTCGAGCCGGAAGTGCCGATACTTGCTGCCGTTGTCGATTTCGCGGGCAATCAAATAGCCGCGCATGCCGAAAAGAACACCATAGGGTTCGACCGCCCGCGACCGTGGCATAGTGTCCTGCGCACCGGCGTAGTCGATTTCCATCGTGAATGGGCCTTTCAGCGCATTGTCGATCACGCCAAGGACATGCGCCGAGTACTGCGCGCGGGGCCCCGGACGGCAAGCGTGGCCGCGAGCCTCCAGCAATGCCTCTGCATCCACCTCGGCGCGCCTGGCAAAGGTCGGGGGCATTGTGCCCAATAGGCGATTTCGAAGTGTGGTCAGCGCAGCAACTTCTGTGGCCGCGCCGTCGCGTTCTGCGCGCCGTATCCCCATTTCCAGCGCTGACAATTCGCTGTCGCGGATGCCCTGCATGTGCAGCAGACGGCTGTCGGGCAACTGCCACCACTTGCGCCGTTCCTTGTCGGTGCGGGTCTGCACCATCGGAAACGCCTCCTCCAGCGCTCGGGACATGCGCTGGGCTGTGCGCAGGGTCACGCCGAAGGTGTCCACGATCTGCATCAGGCTGATGCCTCCCGGCCTGGCGGCGGCCTCTTCGGCCAGACGCATAATGTCGAGAGCCTTGCCGAGACGTTTGTTGTCCATTTTTCATCCCTGACCGAACCTGACATGGTGGTTAAAGACAATTCGCCTAAAAAGCGATTGGCTGGCTCTGGTCAGCTCAAGCCGATTCTACCTGTGCGTGTTTTCGATGACTGTGGTGCTTTTCACCCGGATCTCCAGACATGGCCGTTTGAAGACACCTTGAGGCGTGTTCCTGGACAGCGGGCCTGCGGGCAGGCCGCTGTTCGGGAACGCGATCCCTGCCATGCCCGGTGCTGACCCGGGTGTCGCTGAATGAAGTAAGGACGCATGACCCATGAGCCTGCCGCCGAGAGCCTTCTATTCCCTGAATGAGACATCCGCCCGTTGGGGTTGTGCCGCTGCCGACCTGGCGGGATGGGCTGCGACCGATCATCTGACGCTGGTCACCAGCATCGCCTCGGTGATCTGCGGCAAGCAGCCGGTGGCGGGCATTGTGGTGGTCAGCGCCGCCGACATGATGCGGATGTTCCGCCGTCACGGCCCGAGCGACGAGGAATGCCGGATCTATCGCATCCGGCAGCAGGGCAGTGCGGAGTGGCAATACATCACGGAACCGGCAGACGGCGTGATGATCAAGATCAGCGATCTGATGCTGCTGGCGGAGGAAGTGCAGAAGTTCGAGGACGAGCGCGACCTACTGCGGCGCCCAGCTGGGTCAGCCGGTTCCGCGCCGCGTTATGATTGGGAAGGCATGAACATCATGTTGTTTCGACGGGTCAACGAGCAGGGTGTGCCCGCGACGCAAGCCGAACTGATCGCCGAGGTGCAGGATTGGTTTGCCCAGAACTCGCCCAACGGTGAAATCCCCGAGGAAAGCACGACGCGCAAGAAGGTCGCGCCGATCTGGCGGGCGTTGCGCGAACGGGAATGATGGGCGGGCCTGTCCGCCATCAGGCGCTTTTCTGATCCTGATCGGAATCATGCACCAGTTGCGGGCGGGGCCGAAAGATGCTGGCAACGGCATTGACCCCGTCCCGCAGTGGCGAGTCCATCAGGTGGGCATAGCGCTGGGTCGTCTGCATCTGCGTGTGGCCCAGCAGCTTGCCGATCATCTCCAGCGATACCCCACCGCTCACCAGCAGGGATGCGAAGGTGTGGCGCAAGTCGTGGATCCGGACATCGGGCAATTTGGCCTCGGTCTGGATCCCGATCCAGAACCGGCGGATTTCCTTGACCGGCTGGCCGGGCGTGTCGCCGGGGAACAGCCATGGATTGCCGCGCGGCACCAGCAGGGCACGCTGGCGCACGATGGCCGCCACATCGCCCGAGATCGGGATGCGGTGAATCTTGCGCTGCTTGGTGGTCGCGGCGGGTTTTGACCAGCTGCCAAGGTCGAGGTTGAACTGTTCAAACCGCGCCTGACGTACCTCGCCCGACCGCGCGCCGGTCAGCATGCAGAGCCGGATGATACCGGCCGCGCGCTGATCCTTGGCCGCGTCCAGCGCCTTTGCCAGTCGACCGATCTCCTCTGGCGTCAGAAACCGTTCGCGTTCGTTCTCGATCCGACGGCGGAACCCGCTTGCCGGATTGTCGGCACGCATGCCCCAGCCGATGGCCAGCGTGAACATCTTGCGCAGCACTTCGCCGACTCGGTTGGCGCGCACCGGCGTCGGCTTCGGCCCCTGCAGCTTGCGGGCCCGGTTGTTCGGTTTGGCCTTTGAGGGCCGGGCACGGCCAGCGGCGATCTTGGTCAGCAGCTTTTCCACATCCGCCTTTGTGATTTCCGTCACCAGCTTCTTGCCCCAATCGGGCGCCACCAGCTTGTGCATTATGGTGTGCTGGTCGGCGGCATTACGGGCGGCAAGGTGCGGTGTGTGCTCCGCCAGATATCGGGCGATCATGTCGTTGACCCGGGGCGCCTCGCGCGATGTTTCCCGCAAGCTGAGGGGGTCGATCCCTTCGTCGATGTCACGCCGCAGTTCCTTGGCCCGTTCCCGCGCGGCCACCGTGTTCCACTCAGGCCAGCGCCCGATAGTCATCCGCCGCTGCCGCCCGGCGATCCGGTAGTCGAGCGTGAAGGCCCGGTTGCCGGACGGGTAGATCGTGATCGAGAACCCGCGCACGTCCGTGTCGAAGATCTGGTAATCCCGCCCCAGGTTCTCGGCCTCCCGGACGGTTTTCTCATTCAATTTCAGCCTGTTGACCATGGATCTCTCCCCATCTGCTCGTCCGACATGAGGCGTGGATTCGCGCCCATATCAAGCAAAGCATGGGGACAGGACCGGAATGCAGGCGGAGACCGGAAATGGGGAGGGGCGGGGCATTCCGGAGCCAGTTGCGCTGTCTTCGCGTTCTGGTTGCCAGGAGCGACATTCCAGACCATAGATTATGGCAAGGTCAACGGAGAGGATCGTGGTTTGCTTAGAAGAACAGAGCGTCAAATTTTCAGTTACGACCTGATGATCCTCGCGCGGGCAAGGCACGCCATGCCGCCACCTCTCTCTGACATCGTCGCAGCATGGCAGACAATGTTCAATCTGGGCGAATGCTCCCACGTAAGAGAGAAGGGTAGCGTAATCTATCGCATAGGTGATATGAGTGTGGATAACGCCGCGCAAGTGGCATCTATCCTCTTGCGTCGTTGCGATACCAACGCTGCGAATGCAGTCTATTCCCACAAAGTGACCGGTGTTCCCCGCATCGTCGAGCAGGAAGATGACGAAGGGGGCGACCGAGCTGCGCATCTTGTTGTTTCACTTCGGAATGAGAGAGGCAAACCAGCAAGTTACTTGTGCCATCTGGAAGGGGTTCCCGGACTCAGTCACCGTCTGGTTCAGGCAACACTCAATGCTGTGCTCAAACAATCAATTTCAAACGCACGAGCCGTCTTTTCGTACCCTGATCCTGGTGGCGCCCGTGACCGCGATGGCAACCCAAAGACTACCAATTTCATTCCGTCCATAGAAATGGTTGGACACCCATCTCCGGCGCTTGTGAACGACATCGAACTGGGGCAACTCCACGATATAACCCTTGTAGATCAGCGACCGCAGAATCAATTGGGCGGAAATCAATACTTGGTCGAGAACGAGCGACGATTGAAGGTGAAGGCTGCGCCAAACATGCCAAGCCATGGCCGAGTTCAAAGCCTGATCGCAGCATTTCAAACGAGGCGAGCGGACTTCCAAAGGGCAAAAGTCCGGTTCACTGATCCAGATGGAATAAACCGCACGATCGACTACGATATTGCTACCGGCACGCCAGAGCAGCAGAACTATGTTCGAAGCTATAAGGTGACGGGAATAAATCCGCCGATGGATGAATCTTCTGTTTCGCTTGCTCCGTTTCTAGGTGCAGCGATGCGGGCGCGAGTGGTGGCCGAGCGAAGTTAGAGAGAATGTGGTATCTAATACGTCGCCCCTTTGCATTCTCTGGGATACGCCATCCCAGTCTTGCCCCTTTCCTGTTTTGGGGCCCCGTTGCTTGTTCTTTCGCATTGACTCTGCTCTTCTGGTTGCTGCCAGTTCAGCCGAAATTGGTCGGTGACGGCAGCCTGAGTCGGCATATGATCTCGATCTTCGCAATCCTGCCGGGCTTCTTTATTGCAGCAATTGCTGCTGTAGCTACGTTCAATCGCGCCGAGATGGACTTCGTCATGCCGGAACCAGCGCCGGAGCTTAAGCTTCGTACGGGGAACGACGAAGACTATGTCAAGCTGACGTTCAGGGTTTTCACATCCCATCTGTTCGCATACCTCACTACTCTTTCGTTTTGCGCTGTCTTCATGTTTATTGCGGTCGATTTGACATCTCCCTCTATCGATTTTCTCATCGGTCAAATTGAGGGGCAGGCCGGGCAAGATATCGCGCGAAACATCTTTTCGCTAAGTTACTTCTGGGCCGTGGCGTGGTTCACCGGAAAAATAATCTTAACGACACTGGTGGGCTTGTACTTCTTGGCAGAGCGGATGCATCGGCCCCAAGTTTAGTTTGCCAAAATATCAAATGAGCGGCCCGTTCAGATGTGGGTCTTCCGTCTCTTGGGTGGCGAGCGGTGTTGTTCTTGCGATGGTTCGTTGGATTGCTTCCCTCGATTGATCATCTTTCGCCTCAACGCCACCTCAACCCGCGTATGCAGCTTTGCCCCGCTTCAACCCGCAACAATCCTTCTAAACCCGGTCATCGTCACCGACCGACGACCATCAGATTTTGTGATTTCAAAGGCTTGCAGGCTAAGCTACTGAATTGAAAAGATTAGTAAAAATCCGGGTCCATAGGCTCATAACCTGAAGGCCGCAGGTTCAAATCCTGCCCCCGCAACCAGTTTTTACTACAAGATATCAATGGATTAGGCCAAGACAGAACGCCCCACGGGGCGTTTTTTGCGTTGCAATACGCTACATCACATTCCCCAAAGATTCCAAACCCTTACGATCACCCCCGATTCCTCCGTGCAACACCCATGCGACATGGGAATTGCCCGATGTTCGTGCGATGTTCCTTCGGTGATGCTCGATGTGATGCCGCCATGTTCTGCAAACGAGGCGCTGTACGAATCCGCAGTGCTCAACAGCCCCTCACCCTCTTCCCTCTTGGCTCGCCGTGGAATCCGGGCGCGTAAGTTTGCTTGAGCCAGGTTAGCAGGCTGTCGGCGTCGTCCAGTTCCACTTCATCCACGCGGTGACCCCTACCAGTACCGGACCCTTTCCCGCCGATTGAGCACCACTGCAGATGCTCCGGTAGCGCTTGTGGGTTGTCGCCAAAGTACCAAGTTTCTGCGGGATCGAAGAGCAAAACGGGTCCGCTGAGATCTTGGTATAGGTGTCGATCGGTTGGATGATAACCGGGACGCAGCCGGTGGACATCTCCGTTCGGTGAAAGACCGTAAACTGCATCGTTGCGTCGTGGATATGCATGTGCTGCCACATACTCAGGTCATTCAACCACCTCTGCCACCCGCGCCGCGTAAGCCAGCATGTCGCGCGGAAAGGGTGACGGCGCAAAGGCCGCGATGAGATCGCCAACCTTCGCCGTGCGCCGAATGCTCGGTTTACAAGTGGCAAGAGACAGCAATCCGTGCTGTGCGCAGGGCGCCGTCCCGTTGTCGTCCGCAAGAACATACCTGTAGAAGCGGTCCATTTGACCTACACCTCATCTCGATTGCAGTGACAAGCGCCGAACCATGTCGGAAAGCCATGCATGTGCATCGTGACGGTCTCCAATGTCGCTGATGAATTCCTGCCCTCGAGCAACAATGTTCAGTTTGTCCTCTCCTTGCCATCGCTCTGGCTGGCCGTGGTAGGTGAGGCCTGCATGTCGCAGCCAAGTCGGTACCCGCCAGAGACTGACGGGACCACCCCGAACAGAAAGACGTAGGCTTTCATCGGCTCGCACCGCAAGATCCCCGCGACCGAGGTACATCGTATCGTTCGCGTTCCATGTTCCGAGAGTGTGGGGATGTCGCCTGGAGAAACCTGCGGGCTGATCACTCAGTGTCGGGTTTGCGCCAATCGGCCTCGCCTCGTCGACCTGTAGATAGCCAAAAATCCGGTGATGACGGTCCCTGCCGTCTGGCCCTGCAAACAGACCAAAGAACAGGAAAACGTCTCCGACCCCGACGTTGTTATTTGCAAGGTGACTCTGCGCAGCGCCCGTTTGGCCAAATGCGCAACGACCCCCTTCGAACATCGGATCATGATGGCACAGGCTTCTGGCAGAATACCGGCCCTTGGAGGCAGCGGTTACATAGTCGCCGAGGCCGAGATCTCCGTAACTAGTCTCTGACCGATGCTCTGTCGGAATAGGCAACGTGATTGGCCGACCATCAATGATCGGCGATGGCCCACCCCCAGACCCGCTGTCGAAGCCCTTTCTGCTGAATATGATCTTCATTTCGCGCTTCACAGTTCTCGCAGGCTGATCTTCTGCCAGTGTCTTTGAAGCGATGAGGCAATTCAACCGAAAGCTGTCATATCGCTTACGCCGCCACCGTTGCCACGCCATCGAGGCGCACCGCGACGCTGGTGATGCCATTCCCGGCCGCCTCGGTCGCTACGCCCACGAGAAAGCGTCCAGTGCCCGGCACGTTGATGTTCTTGGCCGTGTTGTCCCACGCCACGCGTGCACCGACCGTCAGAACCGCAGCGGTGGCTTTCGGGAGCTGATAAACGCCGGTGGTGGCCAGTTCGACTGGTTCGCTCGCGGCGGCCGCATAGGCGGCGATGCCGAAGATGTTGCCGATGATCGCCCCCTCGCCAGCGGCAATGCCGCCTGCGGGAGCAGCCACGGTGATGATGTCGCCTTTCTGAATATGGTTCTTCATGGTCACAGCCCTTTCGAGGATTGGATGCGGACCACGGCGATGCTGGCCGTGGTGCCGGTTGCTGTGACCCCCGATAACTTCTCCAACTGATGCTAGAGTCCGGCCCAACGGAAGGACCGGACATGAAGAGATCGAAGTTCACGGAAGAGCAGATCATTGCGATCCTGCGGGAGCAGGAAGCGGGAGCGAAGACGGCCGAGGTTTGCCGCCGGCACGGGATCAGCGGCGCGACGTTTTATGCCTGGAAGGCGAAGTTCGGCGGCATGGAGCCATCGGAGGCGAAGCGGCTGAAGGCGCTCGAGGACGAGAACGCGAAGCTGAAGCGGCTCCTGGCGGAAGTGATGCTCGACAACACCGCGCTGAAGGACCTGCTTTCAAAAAAATGGTGACGCCCGCCGCCAGGCGCGAGGCCGTCGCCCATCTCGAGGAGAGCTACGAGATGAGCGAGCGGCGGGCGTGTTCCGTGATCGGGGCGGACAGGTCGTCGGTGCGGTATCGGCATCGCCGGCCGGACGACACCGAACTGCGCGAGGAGTTGCGCAAGGCCGCCGAGACGCACCGGCGGTTCGGCTATCGCCGCCTGCACGTGGTCCTGCGCCGCGACGGCCATGTGCTGAACCGCAAGCGGACACAGCGGCTCTACCGCGAGGAGGGTCTGGCCGTCCGGCGACGACGCGGCCGCAAGCGTGCCCTCGGCACAAGGGCGCCGCTGGTGACCGCGGCCGTGGCGAATGCCCGCTGGTCGGTCGATTTCGTCCAGGACCAGCTCGCCGATGGGCGCCGCTTCCGGATCCTGAACGTGATCGACGATGTCACCAAGGAATCTCTCGCGGCCGTGGTCGACACCTCGATCTCGGGCCCACGGGTTGCACGGGAACTGACGGCGCTGATCGAGCAGCGCGGCAGACCGGGCGTGATCGTCAGTGACAACGGGACAGAGTTCACCTCGAACGCGGTCCTGGAATGGGCCGGAAAGATGCAGGTCAAGTGACACTACATCGCCCCTGGCAAGCCCATGCAGAACGGAAATTGCGAGGCCTTCAATGGCCGGATGCGCGACGAGCTCCTGAACGAGACCCTGTTCTTCGGCATCGACCATGCCCGCGCGGCCGTCGCGGACTGGGTCCACACCTACAATACCGAGCGCCCTCACTCGGCCCTCGGTTACCAGGCCCCGGCGGTCTTTGCCGCCCAACTCACCGTAATGGGCGATCAGCTTCGCGCAATCGAAACGCTGCGCAGATCGCCCATTGCTCCCTCGGCGCAACCGCGCCAAATTCAACCGCCGACTCTGGCTTCAGCCGAATGAATGTCGGGGGTCACAGCAAGACCCGTGTGCTCTTGGCGCAAGCGAGCTAGTTCAGGGACCCACGTCTTCAGATTCTTCACGTTCTCCTTTGCTCTAGCCTCATCTGACACAAGCTTTTGGATGAACGGCATATCGAGCCAAATGCCGTGTTGCAGCAGTTCCTGCTTTTTCTGATCGATTTGGTTGGAGGTCTGGCTTTCCTTTGCTTGCCAGGCTGCGACTTGCACTTTGAGCTGTGCTATGAAGTCGGTCGTTGCCTTGTTCAACGTAGACGTCGAACCGGTCACTACCCCTGCGAACGCTCCTGTATCAACTTTGATCTTGGTTGCCTCAGGGGCGCCTACTTCGATAACGCTATCATCCAGTGTGGATTGAATGCCGTTTGTGATTTCGACAATGACCTCGTCACTTACTGCGCCCATGAGCCTTCCGAGAGAACCTACGATGGCCGCCCGTGCCCGCTTTTCACTTTCAAGCTGTTGCTGAAGCTTGATTATCTCTTCGCCCCGATCTTCGCGCAGACGCAGAAGCTGATCGCTCTTCAGTTTGAGCTCTCTCTCAAAGTCAGGAATCTTGCCCACGTTTGCTGCCGCCTCTGCAATCTTTGGGGCAATATCTATCAGCGCTTCTCTGACCTTGTCCTCCTCTTCAATCTTCTGTTCGGCCTGAATCAAGCGGTCAAGAAAGGTAAGCAGGGCTAGCGGATCGTCCTGCACACGCTTGCTAATCTCGTTAGTCGCTCCCTGCCGATAACATTCAATTGGGAAAATGGCAGCGCCACTGACAGGATCGTCAAGGTTTTCAATGCCGCCATACTTGCTGCGTGCTAGATTGTGCAAATGACCCGTTTCGTCCAAATAGCTAAGTGAGATGATAATCGGCCAAACATCACTGTCGATTACGATTACGTCTTCAGAGGACGATCCTCCAATAAGGCAAACGCTCTCGGACGCAGTTGACTTTCCACTTCCTCGTCCACCTATTATGCAGGTTAGATTGGGACTGAAGTTGACGGCCTGACCATCCATAAACCCGCCCTGAAATACAACGCCCTTCGCGGAGGGCACAATGTTTGGCAGCCCTTTCTCTATTCGAACGCGAGTATCGGCCGTCCGGAGCGCCAGACGAAGGCCCTCGAAAGTCGGAGCTTCCATTTTGTAGCGTGTAATACGCTGGTCCCTATTTGCGTTCCGACCTACGGCCGCAATGGTGTGCGCATCGCTGTTTAGAATACGGGCCAAGTACTGGCCCGAACCCAGTTTAAGGCGACGGTTTCGTTCTGTGACTACCCGAAGCCGGTCAGGGTCAACATCCAAGGCATCATATCGCACTGGGCAATCTTGCCTCGTTACCTCAATAGCTTCAAGTGCACCGTGGCATAGGATATCCAACTTCGCTGGCGTAAAGCGTGGGAGATTCGCCTCAAATGCGCCCGGCAACTCCATGTGGGCAAGGACCCCAAAGCCACCTTCGTTGCCGATAAGCTCGAAGCACTGTAGCGCGCCAGTTTGGCATCGGCAATCAGGTGTCCTGCGGTCTGCAATCTGCAAACGATTGTATGAGCGCTCAAGAGAGTCAGGGGCAACCCCGGCAGCCAGGGCGCTATAGTCGCAGCGACGATTGGGCCAAGGAGGCTCGTCCAGCCGACGGCGGCCATCTTGCGGGTAGGGCGAAGGCTAGGTTGATTGATCAGGTTCATGATGGTGTCTCCTTTGGTGGGTTTCAGGCCCGGTTGATCCAGTTGCGCACGACGAAGCCCGGGCAGGCTTTGGCGGCGTGGTCGTTGTGACCGGTAATGCGGGTAATGGCGGTTTCGGCGCGGATGGCGTCGATCAGGCCGCGCAGGGCCCGATCCTGGGCGGCTGTGAAGTTCCGCTCGAAGGGATCGGTGGCGGCTGATCCGGACCCGCCGATCAGGCAAATATGGATCACGCCGCGATTGTGGCCTTCAACCCCGGCACCGATTTCGGTCTCTGCGCGGCCGGGCAGGATCGCACCGTCGCGATCGATCAGGTGGTGATAGCCGATCTTGCGCCAGCCGCGGTCCTCGCGATGCCAGCGGTCGATTTCCTTGCGCTTGGCGGCCAGGGGCTGGCCCCGCATCCAGTCTGGGTGGGTTGCGGCGCAGTGGATGACGATCTCGTCCACGGGATAGGGTGCGCTCCCCTGGAAGATCATCGGCCCGGCTGGCACAGTTGCGGCAGGCTTCAGGTTGCGGATCGCGCCACCCTCGGCAGAAACGGCCTTCAAGGCGGCGTCAGTGCGGGGGCCGAAGAGGCCGTCGATCGCGCCGGTGTAGTAGCCCAGGCGCGTCAGCGCCATTTGCAGGGCCTTTAGCGCCTCGATCTGGTCGGTCATGGGTGTGGTCCTTTCGGGCAAAGAAAAGCCCCGCCGGAAGGGCGGGGCGCGGGGCGGTTTGGGCGGGGTTCAACCGGCGGCAGGCGGGTCAGGCGTAGGACTCTGCGCCTCCTGGGCGGCGGCCAGTTCGGCGGCGATAAGGGCACAGCGTTCGGAGAGAATTGCGATCTGCTGGCGCAGTTCGGCGAGATAGGCGGATGAGGCGGCAGGCGACATCGGGGCTCCTTTTGGTGTCAGAAATCGCTTTCGAGGTAGAGGCCGGTGCATTCGAACGCGACGGCCGCAGCGGTGGCGCCATTGTTCAGGAAGAGGCGCGGGGCGAGAAAGGTCGCGGCCTGAGGCAGATCGGTTGTCACTTCCTGTTCGAAAGCTGCGCCTGTCAACTCGTTCACCGCGCGCAGCCAGATCGAGGTTCTTCGATCACGGCGATGGCGCGCAAGGCCTCGGCCACATCGCGGATTTGCTCGGGGCGGATCATGGCCAGATCGTCCAGTTGCCGTTCGAGCATCGCGACGCGGGTGTTGATAATCCCGGCCCACCAGATTGCGGCCCCGCCTTGGGCGGAAAGGGCGAGGGCCAATGAAACGTACGCGACGTAGCCCATGGTGTTACGGTCTTTGGGAGGGGTCATCGGCGCACCTCGATCAGGGGAATGGGGGGAATGGAACCGGTGCGTTCGATGTCGAGCGTGACGGGCAATTCGTCGGTGTCGAAGCGCACTGGCACGTCAAATTCGAACCCGGCCCGGATCACGGCGCCGGTAGTGGGCGCTGCGACAAAGGTGACGATCCCGGTCGTAGTGTTAACCGACCAGCCGGACCCTTGCGCCACCCCGTTCAGCGAAACCGTCACAGTTCCCGCAACGGGCTTGATGATCGTTCGCGCCCAGGATTGCGCGCCGGAGGCATAGGTCTTGGTCAGAGCAAAGGTCGTGGCCGATCCGTTGCCCGTGCCGATGACTTGGTCGGTGGCATTGGGCACCGCCGAGGGCAGGCAGGATTTGTAATCGGACCAATCCTTGAACCTGAAGGCATGCAGCCGACCGTTACGGGCCTCGAAGAAGGCGACGACCGCCGCCAGATCGTCGGCCCGGCGCACGCCATAGGAGACGTCATAGCGGCGGCGCGAGTTCGCCCAGGAGGCGTTGCGTTCCTCGTCGCCCGAGGCCAGTTCGACGATGCGTGTGCGCCGTTCTGGCCCGCCCTTCGCGCCCCGGCTGATCCCGTCCGGAAACCTGATCTCGTGAAACGCCATTCAGCTGCTCCTTCGGCCATAGGCCACGGCCCGGGCGATGTCGGAGGCCACTTGCGCGCGGGAAGCGCGGAAGCTCTCGGCATCGCGGGCATAGATGTTGACGGTGGTTCCCGCCCCGCCTTCCCAGGCGCGGGTCTCGGCACGGTTCAGGACGCGTTCGCCGCGCAGAAGGACGGCCGCATATTCGTCGGAGCCGAGCCCCATGCCGCCGCCATTGTGGAACCGCGGGGCGGTGGCGAGGGCCGCGGCGGGGATCATCATGCTGGTGGGCCCGGGTACGCGGCCGCCGGAATGATAGACCCCGGCGGAGATCGATCCGCCTCCAATGCCCCCACCGATCCCGCCCAGAACCCCGCCCAGCGCGGAGGCGAGGGGGCCGAAGACAAAGCGGCGGAAGGCGATCTTTGCGAGGTCGGCGATGATCGAGGTCGCAAGGCTGGAGAAATCCAGCTTCCCCGTCCGGACGAACTCCGCGACGGCCTCTTCGCCCGCCCGAAAAGCGCTGGTGATCGCCTCGCCGACGCTGCCGCCCCAGTTCGCGGCCTCACTGGCATAGGTCGAGAGCGCCTCGCTGACCGCCGCCCAACCGGTTGCCGCGACATCTGCCGCGGCAGCCACTTCCTCGGCCGTTTGCAAGGGTCCACCGCCTCCACCCGCGCCGCCTTCGGCCGGAGCGTCGGGCGTGATCGAAATTTGCAGCGCCCGATCGCGGACGTCGTTGAAGTATTCCGAGAGGGGCGAGCCTGAGACGATGCCGCGGATTTGCGCCGCCAAGGCCGCCCGGCGTTCGGCATCCCGCGCAGCGTAAGGGTTGGCGACGCTATCGATCCGAAACGTCGCCGGGTCCAGTGTGGACAGCGCCGGATCAAGCCCCACCACTTCCAGCGCGGCGTTTGCCGCCTCGGCCAAGGCATTGATCCCGGCCAGCGCCTTCTCGATCATCCAGTTGGCCGCATCGATCACCGCGTTCGCGGCACCAACCGCGAGGGCCCCGACGGCATCGGGCACCCCCTGAAACGCATAGGTGGCGCCCGCGGCTGCGACCTTGAAGGCGTTGATGACGAGGTCGCCCATCCAGATGACGCCATCGACGATCCGCTCCCAGGCCCAATCGGCCCAGGCGACGGCATTGTCCCACCAGCCGCGGATCGTATCGAAGACGGGCTTGCCGATCTGGTAGACGTTCTCCGCAAAGACCTGCCAGGCGGCCCGGGCCACGTCCGTGAAGCTGACCTGTGCGCCGGTGGTCTCGTTGATCTCGTTCCTCATTCCCGCGATCGCCGCCGAGCCAAGTGCTACGGCAGCCGTCACCAGCGGGAAGCGCCCGGCGACTTGCAGCACCCCTTGGCCGAGGGTTCGTGCCATGCCGCCCAGATCGCGGAAGACCGCCCCGACCCCGCCATTCCCGAACCCATAGATCTGGGAAATCTGGCTGCCCTGCTGCGCCATGACCATGAAGGGATTCATGCCGCCCGCGAGCGACACCCCGATGTCCTGAAGCTGGAAGGAGAGGTTCGCCATTCGGTGGCTGGCGTTGCGGGTGGCATTACTCATGCCCCCCCCCCGAGCGCCGTGGTGCGACCCTTGATCGCCGCGATGCTGGCCAGCGTTGCCTGCCGTTCGCGGGCAATCGCGGCCGTCATCTCTTCGGCCGAAATCGCCCCCACGCGATGGGCCTGCCGGATCTCGGTCAGGGTCGATCGATACTCCCGCACCACCGCGAAACGCGGGTTGTGCTTGGCGCGCAGATCATCAAGCGCCCGGCCATAAGCCGCAACATCTGCCGCATCGCGTGCCATGCCGCCCGAGACGCCGGTCGAGCGGTTGACCGTGTTCATAACCGAGCCCGACACGGCGCCTGCCTGGCGAAGGGCTGTCGCAGCCCGGGCCGCCCGATCTGCAAGGTCCTGCATCTGGCGCATGGCCTAGATCGGAAGAGCGTCGTGTAGGGAAAGAGTGTAGATCTCGGTGGT